>TARA_R110002003_G_scaffold9_37_pt1 | contig 18962 bp, 18 predicted proteins | sample TARA_R110002003 | Tara Oceans TARA_R110002003 (sample SAMEA4396441) | marine metagenome | biome: Westerlies Biome; feature: [SRF] surface water layer (ENVO:00010504); material: water (ENVO:00002006), including particulate matter (ENVO:01000060) such as... | depth 5 m
TGCAAGGCTTAAGCTACCTAAAGCATAGTCGTTGGCTAATCATTAATATGCGAAGCGAAATTTCGCACGAAAGTCACATTTCCGTGCAATACAAAGGTACGAAACCTGAGGTATTGTCAGTCAGAACTGTCAATGCGTAGACGAAACGCATCTCGTACCACCAACGGTTAGCGAAGGACCCGTACGAGGACGCCATTTCTGACCCATGTTCACACATCCCATCGTGCTCGTCAGAGCTCCCGCACGCAAGTCCTTTCCGCGAAGAAACCACCTGCCACTCGTGTGACGCAAACCGAGGGGCGATTCGTCTTAACGCCCGCTCTTAATTAGTCCGCGAGCCATAGGTACGCTTCACTGGCAGTACACATCGCTTCCGCGGGTGATATGGTTAAAGTTGGCTTGGCACGGCGCTGGCGTTCGGACTTCCAGACAATCAGCGATCGAAGTTTCATTTGCCTAAATGAAACTCGTTGCACAGTGGAGATAATAGGTGGCTAGCAACGGAAATCGATCGCACGCTGACCATCATAGGCAGGAAAGCATGTGCGAAAAATCTTATGCAGGGCGGTCCCCGCCGATGCTTGTGGCGTTAGTGTGTCTTCTATGGCAATGGCATGGGAGAAAAGTCAGAAGGTTTGATGAGAAGTATAAGCGTAGGATCGCTAAGATGGTGGTGGATCCGAAGAGGTGATAGGAGTGATTTTGCTACGGAGGTCGCGACGTCCGGTTTTCTCGGCGACTTTATGCATTGTATGTTTCACCACCATACCCCACGGTGCTCTGACAGCTGTAGTTCACAAGTACCAAACTGTTCTTCCCGAGCAACAAAGTTTGACTCTCAGACCAAGCGAGTGTCATGAGAATGATCGTTGAATTTCCGAAGCTGGAGCATGATATGCTTCCGCAAAAATGAGCGCCATAGAGGCGACAAGAAAACGCCATCAAACACCTGCTATGTAAATACCATGCGTCGTAACGTACATTTTGTCTTGTGCCATGGGCGACAAGAGCTTGAATCGAAATGGTAGAAGAATCCGGTCATAAGCAACAGAACCTCGTATGTCGCGGGCACTCCGGTGCCATATAATTGCGGAGATATTACCGCGCAGATGTCCAAGACGCGGTACTCGGCTGTGTTAATGCATGTGTTTTATTGCTGGGTATCCATGCATGACCGAGGGCGGGGCGGCCCCATCATCTGACGAAACTGTCCCGGAAGACAAAAACGGAAGAGCGTGTCGATCTTCTTGAATCCAGAAGGTTACTGACATGCGGCGTCGTCACTGATGCTATATCGATAGTACGCCTAGCAAGATGGCGGCGACCATTGCCGCTGTCGAGGATGATGAAGAGAGGCTGGGTGCTGCAGCCACCTCTTCACCTGCTAGCACTCTATCGTCCTTGCGAGTGCATCCCGATCGATTTGTGAGTTCAGCAGGGCACACTACGCGTTTGAAGTTCGCACTGTGCCAGTTAGGTCAAAGCTCATGTGTGTCGTTGGAGGTGCATACCTGGGGTATGATGCATCTTTGAACCAATCAAAACGCCAAGTGCAGCCAGCTCTGAGAGGCTCAGGCAAATTTTGGCAATCCTCCTTTTTGCTGACGCCCACGTTATTCTGCCCGAAGACAGTTTGGCTTACGCCATACTGTTGGGCACATGCGTTCGGCGAAGTGGTGTTCCCGCCCGGTATCTGTAGAGAGGTCAGCCATGCGTTGTCGTAGGTGATTTTGAAATAACCTACTGCGAGCGAAAAGCGATTCGTCGAGGTTACGTCGTAGGCTGTGTTCGATGCTTGGACGATGAGAGACTTGCCCCGGAGTGGGTCGCTGGTGAAGTCCAGCTGATAGCATGCGCAGCACCAAGCGCCTTCGATGCCGCCGTGGGTGAGGTCTGATGTAATGAATGCGCCAGCGAACCCGTAGGAAACAGTATCGTTGATAGCCCATGGTTGTTGGTTGGAGCACTGAAAGGCCGTTCCGCCAGTACCGCAACCGGTGCCAGCTGTCATATCAGTCGGTTTGTCGTCCGCGGTACAGGAGAGTACCGGTTTCGAGACGTCTGCCTTTCCGTTCCATGCACATGACGGTTTACAGCAGTCCCAGAATCGCGTGGTGAGTGCTTCTCCGGAGTAGTTGAGATGTGCACATTGTGCAATGACCACGAACAGTTCGAGGATGAGGGGAAGGTTGCGAAAGTATTGCGGCGTCATTGCGTGCTGGAAGATCTGATGTTGATGTAGGGACCGGAGGGCATGGTATATTAGCAAGGGATCTCGTGGTGCCAGGAAATTGTATTTGAATCCTACAGAGAGAGAGGGGTCCTTTTTAGTCCGGCCGCAAGGAGAAATTAATCTGGTTTTGCTGTCCAGGCCGAGAACATGAACCATCATGCCCCCGTTGCCACGCAGGGATCGGCGAAGCTTGCACTGAAACGGCAACCAGGATTATGGCTTTGAGCGGTCCAAACCCCCAGCTGCGACCATTGAAGTCATTCTGGCCTACCAGAAGTCCGAATGTGCGCGCGTTGCTTTGCCATTAGCCCCTGTCATTCACATCGTGGTAAGCTTTCCCCACAGTTTCCACGCAACGTAGTATCACCCCGCAATTCGGTAAAAGCGGATGCAGTCGCTCGAATACCGACGAGCATATTTTTCAAAGATACCAAGAGACGTTTCCAAGTTTTGTTGCGTGCATACTTGCCCTCTTGTCGTACACTGGAGGGTTTCTCCAATGTCTCACGCTCTGTCCCACAAGCCTCATCTCGGCTATTACCAGGCTTGCCCCAACAAACAACGCCGCTCCCACAGCTGCTGCTGCAGCTGCTCACACCGCGTCCTGTGTAACGTAGCTCCGGACACTCAGGGCACGTGGCTTGTGGATGGTGAAGCACCCATGCAAGGGCCCGGACTCTTAGCCCATCCCGTACTCGGTTCGACGATCCCAGTTTCTGTGCCGTAAACGGGAGAAGGTGCACCCGATTGGCTGGGTTGTCAAGATTGGTCTGCAGAACGAACTCGATGGAGCTGGAAAGGGAAGCCCTCAACGACGTCTGCACATCAGTGGCATGGGCCGATGGCACATGGGCCGCTTCGAGCCGACATAATGCTCCGTCAAGCGACGTATTGCTGCACAGCGGCTTTGGCTTCGTATCTGAACACAACGGGTGAGACACCAATACCTCGCTTGGTAGCCGAACGGTTGACGAGACGTTAATACTTTTGTTTGTTTGTCAGATGTGGTGTTGAAGTTCTGATCGAACAGACCACGCATTGCAGGTGGTCTCGGCTGCCAAGCCACTAACGTTCAACGGTGCTGGCTCCGTTCCACAGGATGGAGGAGACACCCTACTACATCAAAGTCGACTGTGGTAATCTAGGCGCACCTGACACCTTTACGGCATGCAAAATCTTTGGACGATGAACGCCGTGTAGCATGGCTATTGCTGCGCTTGGGCGGACGGTTGGCGTTGCCTGATTCTTTATTCTGGTCAGCGCCAAAAGAACGTCCAAAGTCCAATAAACTCGATATCCATTCACCTATCAGACGGCTTTCGATAGCTTGAGAAGTGATGCCATGGCTATGTCGAGTTCCAGAGTTGGCCAAAATTGAAAGTTCGATGATATTCATCAGCTGCGACTCTGTTGTTGCCCAAGAGAGGTCCAGGGGTATTCTGGTTCACAAAGCTGTTCGATATCAGCTTGTAAGTGAAAGTGATGAAGGCTGATCTGTCGAAACATGCTCAGTGCTCAACGTGTTGGTAAGAGGAACCGGGAGTTTAGCAGTTTATTATGATGATAGCCTGGCATCTTGCAATTGAGAGGTTTTGAGCGGTAAGAGAAGCCGCCTTGAAAGGATGTTTTCATGCTCTCCGCCCCTCTTTCAATGCGCTGGAAGCTAAATCCCCATACCTCTCTTTGGCCGTAGACGGTCACACCTTGCAATTGCAAAGACAGTAGTCGTCGCCAGATCAGATCAACTGCTCAATTGATTCAACATACCCTCCCGGAGACCTTGCGCTCCTCCAAACATCACAGGGGTGCAGAGAGAAGTAATGTGGAACGTCATGCTCACAGCAGCCCGCAGTGACTCAGGCATGTATTTCAACAGCAGATGAATCAATACAAACACAAATCATTCAGACGCCCAATACACTACGGAAGTTTCATGGACGAAATATCGTGAGTACTATCGCCTATATACGTAGAAAGTAGGGTGCCCCCGCAGTTGGCTTTGACTGTGTAGTAAGAAGTCGAGGGACGGTTTCAATGTGACCCTCATGATGCGATTACTAGAGGTGAAGGTTGGTGATACAGCTAAACTAAGATTAATCTTTCAAAAGATTGATACTCAAAGATCGTCACAATTTACGAAACAGGTCCAATTCCACTCATGATCAATGCCCATGTTACAACCATTCCAAGGTTCAGGAGACCAAGAGTAGGATCGGCGGTTCATAGTGCCGAGTGAAGAATAGTATCGAACTAGAAAGGACATCCTTCATTGGAATGCTGACTATGATGGTAACTACAAAGCTTGCTAGTACCCCATTACATGTTCGGCTGCATATGACGCGGCACCACGGCTGTAATACCATTACTGAAGGAATTCCTAGGCGCCGCTATTGTAAGATCAATATTCGTTAAATCGTTCTGATGGCCACTGCTCTTAGTATCTTACAAGACGTCTCTTCTCGTCAGTTCCACCACCTCAACTTGGCTGTCGTCCAACAGCGAACGACCCAATCATGAATGGTACACCGATCGCAGCACCGGCACCGGCACCTCCAAGCATAGCATTACCCACACTCGCTGGTACCGCACCTCTTCTCGCGGCCACCAATCCCGCAACAGCGCCCGCGCCAGCTCCACCTATCGTCACCCAATCTGTCTTTACCTCTCCCTCGTTCTGCAATATCCTCCACGCCCGGTCCTGCCATTGGATCTCTTCTCTTCCGCGCATTCTTCCCCAAGTCATGAGTGCACCAACTGCTGAGCCAATGACAAGTGCCCGTCCGGATGATTGAAGCGTTCTTGCAGTTATCGCACGCATGTCGATTGGAAGTTTCCGATACCGCGCGTTGAGGAGGGAGGCAGGGAAGCGGAACAGCGAGGCGAAGGAGCAGGTCATTGCTGAGGCGCGCATCACGTGTAAGTAGATAGTTGCGTGCGCATTCGCTTGATCCTCAGCGTAAACCGTATGTGGAAAAAGTGAGGCCATGTTGGTGTGATGTTGAGATTAGGCGAATTAGCCAAAGGTGGACCGCCCTTGGTATATGTCTTAGATCAGTCTCGAAGCTGGTGGTCTGATGTTGCTTGGGGACGGAAAGATTAAATCTGATATTTGGCTTGGAAGTGTAGGAGGTGTTGCTTCAGTGTACAGTAATTGATATGAGGACATTAGCTTGAAGCTGGGGTCGTCGTCAGACACTCTAATCGCCACATATATTTGTACTTCCTCAGAAGGCAGCCATTTTGACGAACGACACCATAAAGTAATCTTTCGACCGAAGGTCACGCTACGGCACCGTTTCAGGAACTTCCGACTGTGGCCGATGGATGGCTTTATAAAAAGCTGACCAATAAAGAGCAAGCTATTTCAGCGGAGTTGCGCTCGCGTCCTCAGACCACCGGCGCTTCTTGTCGCGGACTCCCGACCACCGACAACGTACCGTGCGTAAGCGCAGGCCTCGCAATCCGCGGGTTACGACTTGACAAGATCGAAACCATGGGATTTAAAGAGGTTTCGTGTAAGCAGAAAAGGAGACATCAAGTGCGAGGCTGACGAGGTTTGGTGGCCTGCATGGGTGAGAAGAGTTTCGAGTACGACTTACAGAAACTTGGCAGAAAAGGGACAATCGCGGATACCTACTCTAGGTACTCAAACATATCCTGTATGCTAGCAGATCTGAGTCTTCCAACTTCAAATATTGTGTTTAAAGTCTGCCTTCGATATGCCATGGCCATTGTAGAATCCTTAAGCGTGCTTCATCCACATGCCCATCGTTATATCAGAGTCATTGCCTCAGCCAAGCAGTATTGCGAAACGGGTTGGCAATGAAGCTCACCACGGAACTCCAAAGTATTGAATTGATTTGCTGTTCATTAGGACTGACTTTGAAAGTCAGGGATGTAAACCTGAAGTTGAAGATGGCAACACGGCCACGCGCAATCACAGCCACGAAGTCCACCATGAGTGACGTCATATGGCTCATCAACCTAGCATATAACAACGCACACGTACTCGAGATGCTGCAACATATCCGCAACGCTCAAGCATCGAATGCAAAGTAAAAATTGAAGCACTCAGAAGAAAGAGACTTTGACAACCACCAAAATACCTACTTACCGCCTTACAACCGCATCCCGATCGAACCAACCATCACCATGCCTATCGGACAGCAAGAATCGGGCGCAACCGCGGGCGCAAAGTTCGTCACATCGACCGTCGGAAACACTGTTGGCGGTCTTACGAACACTGTCGGAGGACTCGTTGGCGCTCTTGGCCGAGGTGTTGGAGAGACTATTGAGGGAGCCACTGGCAGTGCTGGAAGGCCCGTCGCGAAGGGTCTAACAGACGTGACAAATGGAATCGAGAAGGGCTCCAACGATGTTGCGGGTGGCGTTAAGAGAGCTGGAGAATGGAAGTAATGGACGGGGACAAGAATACGGCGGAAGGACGTGGAGAAGTAATGATACCAATGATACCAAATGAAGCCGAATTGCACCCTCAGGAATCTAGCGATGGACTAAACCGTAATTCCCGCTCGCCGTCGACACTCCCTTCGATGTCTGCTCGGCTGTGTCGACTCCCTTCTTGTAGAGCACTGTCCCTCTTGTTGCTCGATCTCGCGGTGGTGTGATGCTCTCTAATGTATTACCGTCTGCTCATCAATTTGGTCTCAGGAAGGTAACGAATAAACATGTCGATGAAGTTGCGGTGCTCCAGCTCTAACGCCATCGAATTGTTCGGAAGTAAGAACCACAGTCAACCTGCCAACAATTTGCTTCTACTAACAAAAACAACACTTCGTAACTATGTCTAAAGTCACGAGTCAGTACAAGGTGCAAACATGTCCTGTCGTTATTCAGACATGTGAATCCCGGTGTTGTAGTGCTTGATCAGGTACCCTTTATCGGCCCAAGGGTGATAACTTTGACGGCGCTAGAGTTCAGTTACCGTTTTGAGGACAGGGAATGATGTGAAGCTCGACATGCTCAGGGCTCAACTCCTGGTCAATGGCACCATCAAAGCGGCATTGTCTTGCAACCAGGCTAGGCGATAACCAAGGCTATATTCTCCGGCACCCAGGACCTTGCTCCGATACCCGAGTGCAACGAGTCCCTGCAGTCCCCGAATATCCGGATCAAACGTCATTATCATGTTATCACAAGAGGCGTTATCACGCATGGCGATTGCCGAGCCGTGGTTGGCTCAACACCAAGAGCCTCCCACAGTCCTTGGTTCGGTCTATCGTGATAGTGGATCACGATACTGCTGAACCGTTGTTGGAGAATGTGCTCACCTCGTGAGCCGAATTACTGCCATATCCGCTGAAAAGCATTCCAGCAGTGGATGATGTCTCTCACAGGAACGAGCGCTTCGCTGATCAAAACTCATATTTTCAAACTGGATATCACCAGCTTCCCAGGTTTGGAGACATTAGAAGATGAGGTGATTAGTGCGGTTAGTCCATGAAGTTGCCGCGTAGAACGGCTGACGGATGGGGGAAACTTTGGCGCTGTGACGTCAAGCTTACTTGACCAATCCCGATCCACGCGTCCTCGGCACGACCAACTCAACCGCCTGACATGCGAACTCGAATGCAGTAGGTCGATCTCACGATCAACAACACACCCCCGGCTTCAGCGCGCCAGCCATGCGACATTTCCCGCACCCTTTCCGCCAGCCTCATAGACGCAGGCTTTTGCGTATCGATAGCAACCGCCCGCCCCAGCCTGCCTCTTAACGCCTCCTAAGATAGCTTCCCAAAAAACGGTGACTTCGCGGACAAATGACTGGCGGCTGAACCAGAGCCACATTTCCCCACAGATTTGCGCTAAGCTAGACAAGCATCCGTACCTAAATGGGACGCAAGTCTTGACATCACTGGACATCTCTTAACTCAACAGCTATCCCGCTTTGTTCATCCTTGTCATTCAATAGTCAGATTGGGCGAACTACTTCCTCACCATGGACTACCTGCAGATTCAACATGTATTGCGACGAATGGCAGTCTAGCAGGATGGGGAATATTGATCACCGGCATTCCCCACCGAACGCAAGAAACGCCCTCCATGTTGCCTACAGATCACACTAAGACGCGCTAGGTGCAACCGGGGAATGATGAGCCCAGTGCCCGCACTTGTTACGGTGTTTTGGTGTCTTAGACTCTACGTGCCGCGGTCAGCACAGCAACGGGGGCGAGGCTTGCACATCTGGTACATGTTGTGGTACATGCACGACGTCAATGATACCAGACATCTAACACAGAGCGGAAATGAGCAGCTGCTCGCACACATGGACACACAGACCAGAACGTAGATCTGGAGATGGCTGAATTGCTACGAGAGCTAAGCGCAGACAAGAGGCGGGAAACAGTGTTTGCCCTTGCGCGATACAGAGGTGTGGGGCAGAAGAAGGAGGGGTCGGGTGAATGAATTGTCCAATGATGAGACGTGCACGGCTCCAGGATGGCTGTCGTTACGCAGCTGCGCTCACGCCCGCAGCCATCCAGCCTCGACTTTTGTCGCGAGAAGCGTCAAGCTAGGCAGGTGACGGATTTCATTGACGCCCGAGTCGATCACCTTCGGTTTGGCTGGTGCGCTGCGCTTCGCTACTCCACCCTTTGTCCATGTCCGATCCGCGGAAGCATGTTCGATGAGGTAGGGTGATGAACTAACACCAGGGCTGGGGGTTGGTATTTAGCTGTCTTACCTTCCACTTATTGTCATCTCCTCTGTCTGACACTTTTGGTTGTCGTGGTTACTAGTCCTATCAACGTTCGCAGTGCAATTGTCCATTGAAAAGACTGATACCTCGTTCATCAGTCCACCCTTCGTTACTGAACTTTCACAGTTAGCACCTCCACATCCGTTAAGTCTCTCACCAGTTCGCTCGATCTTCTGAAAATGAAGTCCTTCGTACTCCTCGCCCTTGCCGCCACGGTTTTGGCTCAATCCTCCCCAGCTGGCTGCCAGGCATCCTCCTCCGGTACCTTCAACATCCAGACTGTCAATGTCACTACCTCCAAGAAGCGTGACCTCGAGTCACGACAACTCGCTGGCGCTTTGACTCTCTCACTCAATGGCGGAGTTCTTAAGGATCAAGCTGGTCGAACAGGATACATCGCAAGTAACTACCAGTAAGTTCAATATTGTCTCCACAACAACTGCTTGAAAAGCTTGCTAACATCTCATAGGTTCCAGTTCGACGCCCCAGTCCAGGCTGGCGCTCGGGAAACCTCTGGCTTCTCACTGTGCGGCAACGGTTCGCTCGCGCTCGGCAGCAGTGCTATCTGGTACCAGTGTCAATCTGGCAGCTTCTACAACCTGTACAGCCAAAGCACCGGCGCACAGTGCATTCCTATTTACATCACTGCTGTAAACCAGGGTGGTGCATCCGGCGGCGTCTCCCAGATTACAGATGGTCAGCCTCAGGCAACCTCTCCTCGCCCTGTCGTTACCCAGATCTCCGACGGCCAGCCACAAGCCAGCTCGCCTCGCCCAGTTGTCTCTCAGATTTCTGATGGCCAGCCACAAGCACCCACCCCCAAGCCCACTCCTGGACCCGTTGTCTCTCAGATCTCGGATGGACAGCCGCAGGCCCCTACCCCTCGCTCATCTGCTAGCCGCGTCGTCTCTCAGATCAGCGATGGCCAGCCTCAGGCTCCGGTTCCTACCCGCCCTGTGGTATCCCAGATCAGCGATGGCCAACCTCAGGCTCCGGTCCCTACCCGCCCTGTGGTTTCTCAGATCAGCGATGGACAGCCCCAGGCACCTATCGCCACTCCCACTCCCAGCTCCAACCTCACCGGCAACGCCACCCGCCCGTCCGTCTCCCAGTTCACTGGCGCTGCTGCTACTGGCCACGTTGCCGGTGGTGTTGGTCTCGCTGCCGGAATTTTCGGGTTATTCGCATACATGTTGTAAGCATCTCAGCATGAGATTAATCTGCGCTTAGCGTTCTCCCTATGCATCACATCATTGCGGGTTGAAAAGGCTTAAGCCATATAATGAAGGAACTAAAGGAAGGATTTACTTACGACATTCATTAACGAATGGTATGCACTCATGAACACTCCTTAGACATGTATATATTGCTTGCATCTGGGGTTTGGTATAAGATTCTTATGAGGCAAAGAGGCATGCTTCGGTCATCGTAGGATAGCTTGGGAATAGGTAGTCTCCGTCGGAAATAATGTTGAATGGATCATGGTCAACCACCCCACTGTACATCTCCCCGCACCTTGGCAACACAATTGGTGCTCTCTCTCCGCTACGTTTGTGGTGTGAAGCGTCCAATGTAGCAATGATTTACAAGAAAGAAGTGCAATTGCCCAGTTTTTTGGCCGATTCCCAACCATCGCATTCTTTGCATAGCGATCATTAAAAAAATGGCCGTAACACTATTCAGTCTGGCTGACGTGATGTCTACACCTCGTCCGTGAATCTAGCCGTTTGGTGCAGAACACCTTGTGCACTTCAAGAAGCTGTCTCCAAATGCGCTGCTTCACTGATCACCCCCGCATCTCTTTGGGACGAACTCAAGCAAGCAATGCCCATGATCGCCGCGATACTCTCGGAAGAGGCACCATACCTTCCAGATTGAATCCATTCATGTCAACATGTCGTTTAGACTTTGCTTTTCATGTATGCAGTCTGTCATTCACTGTTGTCAAGTGTTTTGAAGACGTCAGCAGAGATGCGGCAAGATGAACATACAGACCGCATCGCCTCAGCAGTGTGATCTATGACTACATAGATTCTGCAATCTCTAAAACCAGACATGTACAAACGTGATAAAGCACGCGAACAGTTTGGAGCGGTGCCAGCCAGGGATGGCGCACGTGATGTGACGGCACGTGTCAGTTCGCTTCGTCTGCCCCGATCCCTGTAAGTTGACATCGAGACCGCCGCCTCGACTCTGAACATCTTCTTCACACAACTTACGTTCTCGCCTCACACAACCAACCGTCTAAGGTGTACATACCACAGGTTCAGCTTCTCCCCACACCAGAAATATCATCGCAGCCATGTGGATTCTCGATTGGTAAGTTTGGCCAGTGTTCGCTCTGAGCTTGGTACTGATCGTATGACAGGTGTAAGTCCTGCCACTCTTCTACCTTTCCGCCGCACTCGCACGTCTCGCATTGCCTTTTGGATTGTAGCCCTTGATCTAAGCTGGATGCTCGCGCTGCCAAACTTGCGAGGTTTCGCACCTGAGAAGGACGGATCGCGAATGGGACACTTGCGCCAGGCTTATCGCAACGCAAACAGCACATCACTTCACCACCCTACGATTCCCTGAACGCCTATCGCATAAATCGCAACTGTACAACATGAAGGGCATATGCTGACACAGCTCAACAGTTTGGGATGTTCTCTCCTCGCTGGGTCTGATGAACAAGGTAAATATGGGCACGAAAGATACCCCGAAGGCAGCGCTGACGGGGACGCGATAGCATGCCAAACTCCTCTTCCTTGGACTGTATGTTTATTGATCATCCCAGCGTCTGGTTCCAATTGCTAACCAGGCCGCAGTGACAATGCTGGAAAGACCACGTATGATACTTGAATGATCTTACAAGGCACCAACTGATAAACGCAGGCTTCTTCACATGCTCAAGAACGACCGTGTGGCAGTTCTGTAAGCGACACCTTGTGGAATGAAAGACCCAAAATCCTGACATACTCCCAGTCAGCCAACCCTGCATCCTACCTCGGAAGAGCTCTCGATAGGCAACGTCAAGTTCACAACCTTCGATCTCGGAGGCCACGCACAAGCCCGACGACTATGGCGCGACTACTGTAAGATCAACCCGAACACCCCTCACACCATCCACATCACTCTGACATCACATACCTCTAGTCCCCGAGGTCTCGGGCATTGTCTTCCTCGTCGACGCAAAAGACCACGAGCGCCTCAACGAATCCAAGGCCGAGCTCGACGCCCTCCTCGCCATGGAGGAGCTCAAGAACACGCCCTTCGTCATCCTCGGCAACAAGATTGATCATCCCGACGCCGTGTCTGAGGACCAGCTGCGCGCGACGCTTGGTCTGTATCAGACTACTGGCAAAGGCAAGGTCCCGCTTGAGGGCATCCGGCCCATTGAGGTATTCATGTGCAGTGTGGTCATGAGGCAGGGATACGGCGAGGGTATCAGGTGGTTGAGCCAGTATGTCTGAGCTCCGAAACTGCGCGTTGGGGAGGCGGTTTCGTTGGGCGGGACATATGGTGATGAGTATGAGTCAGGGTCGATGAGATGCAGAAGACTGATAATGCCAACACGATGTACGGTTGTCTTATGCACACACTAGATGTCCCTTCATTGGCGTCGGCGTTGGCATGGAAATACATTGCATATAACTTTGCTCCAACACGCATTGGGATGATGTCTTGAACTTGCTCATATTGCTCTTTGCGCTGTTAGTCTTTGTAAGAATCTCAATTATACGAGCCATAAAAGACCCCGCAGGCAGTCATGCAATGCCCCAGAACGCCGTGCAATGCTAGCTCCCTCCTTATCCTCCCGCATCTCGTCTTGCGATCACGTCCTACTCATCATACTCCGACTCCCTCACCCCACAGAAATCTGTCCCGAAACAAGCATCCACCGCATACCACGCGCGCCAATACAAGCTCGCGGCATTCGCATCAAAACTCCCATCCTCCTTCCGCGGAATCTGCTCGCCAATGATCCCATGGCCCGACCCAATCACCCACCCGATGATCGGCAACGAGCCAACAGTCTGCTGCCAGCGCGGTCGCGCGGGAAGGAACGCTTTCTCTGGCGGCTGGAAGACAACGGGTTTGACGTTTGCGCCTTTGAGGCGCAGAGTAGCGCGTTGCGAGCGAGGATGTAGTGCGGTTGTTGTAGAAGACGTTTGAGCAACGGGTTGGGCTTGCGGTGTTGGTGCGAGCGGTTCGGCGTGTGGTTCGAGGTCTTGGGGAAAGGCGCCGGTTGCGCGGAAGAACAAGGGTTCGGTTGTTGAGCGCGTGAGGCTGTGTGAGGGTGCTGCTGAGGCGGTTGCTGTTGCTGACGATGCGGTAGTGCTGGAGTCGCGGCCGCCTAGGGTGCCGGACGAGAGGGTGTTGGGCGACGCGGTTTGCGAGAGCGCGCCGCCGACGTTTGCGCGTATGGCGCGGTCACCGCCTGTTGGGCCTGTGCCGCGATAGGGCTCTGCGAAGACGGTGTAGCCCTGGATGCTGTGCGGGCTATAGTGGCATGCGCGCTCGGCGGCGTCGGCGCTGTCGAATGTGACTTTTATCCAGTGATCGCCGCCGACGTACTCGTTGACTTTGCGTAGAGCGGATTTGCTCAGGGTGCGGAATGTGGATGCGCGCTGTGCGTTGAAAGAGGAGAAGGAGACGCCGACTTTGGGATTGTATGGTTCGCGGTCGTAGTCTTCGTAGATGAGGCCGTTGGAGACCTTCTCGTAGTGTGATATGGCCGCCCATTGTGCGTCCGCGCCGTAGCCATAGAGTATGACTTCTTTGGGCTCCTTTATCGCGCCCGTGTTTGTGGATGTGCCCGCCTGGAAGGATTGAGACAGACCGCCCGCGTCTATGAGATTGGGAGCTGATGCAGATGGTGGTAGTGCCACAGAGCCAGACGGAACCCGTACCGAGCGTCTATTAACCTCTTCTTGCTTGAAACCGCCGAAGATCTTGTCTATTGCCTTGTCATTCTCTACCCTTGCGGCGTCGGCTGCGCTGTTGCTTGTGGGTGTCTTCGCCCGCGACGTTCCGCGCTTTCGTGCTTTGCCAAAAGGGCCTTTCTCTTCGGGTATGCGACGTTGGTTTTTGTCTGAGCTGTCGTATTCCACGTCAGCCATTGTGCCAAATTGGGTGAAAGAGACCGCTCAGGGTGGATGCTGGTTGACGGTCCTGACTGTTCCCAAATGATCGCAACTTGATAGGGAAGGGACTCATAGCTGCTTCTAGTCTATGTCTCGCAGTTGGGATTTCGGCGCGCATTTTCACATGAACGGGTGACTTACTCTGCGAACTCAAACGCCCAAGGCAGTTTCCTCCCCGTTGAATCGAACGCGCGCTCCGAGTCAGGCACAGCGTGGACCTGCATCTTTCACTAGTCGTTTCGTGCGATCGTTGTGGCGATGGTGACGGTCCTGCGAAGTGAATTCTGGGGATTGTTTATGGTGTTGATGAAGCCCCAGAAACACAATGTTAGCTCCATGCGACGCCGCGGCAAAGCCACACCACGCTCCACTGGGTGTGGCGCAGGCGGGATCTTCAAACTGGCCGCGAATGCACCAACCCAGTCAGGCACACTGCATGAATTGTACACTGCTGCCTGGTAACACCGTTCACTTAAAGCGCCAATGGACCTGACACCCATGCGAATACGTGGACGCAAGCGGAAACACCCAGCATCACTTCTCGCGACAAAACTTCAAGCACAATATTCATCGTCTCAAGCATCAGAAGCAAAGCGGCAACGCCAAATCCAAAGGCAGATACAAAAGAAAGACGAAACTCCAGCCATGCCAACGCTTCAAGGCCTCCCACAAGAACTCCTCGAGATTATATTCTTGTATAGCATGAATCTTTCACTTCCACAATGCTCGCCTTCACTCGGTCGACGTCTCTCGTCCCACACCGTGACCATGGACTTCACAATGCGTTCCTTCTTCCACACGGTCGATCACAAGACCAACCACCGCGACCGCATAAAAACGTCTGACGCCCAACTCCAATCCTCTCTATTGAACTGCCGCTTCTTCACTTGGGACTTTTTTCTCGCCTATGTGCAGCGCGCACACGACGCTATGATCACGCTCCGCGGCAAAGCCTGGGAAAAAGCTGGCATCGAAGTCCCCGGCGTCCGCGAATTTGATGGCTTATGGCCGTTCCAATTCACCAAGATCCCATACTTGTCCTTTGCCGAGGGATTTCACGTCCCGCAGAAACTGCTACACGGGCCGTGGAGCAAGGACGAGGCAAGTTTCTTGTACGTCCTCGTCAGTCTGAACGGAGAGATTGATTGGGAAGGTAGTCTGAGCGGGGAGACGGCAAAGAGCGGGATGAGAGAGGCGATCAAAGAGGGGAATGAACTTGCGGTTGCGGCGTTGGCGGTGCTGCTGGGTGTGCCGAGGGCGATTACCACGGACATGATACGATTCGCTGTTGTGGAGTGTGGATGCCATGTCAACGTTCTGCGGCATCTACTGTTCAATGCTCAGATCCTGGCGCGCGATACGTCCAAGGATGTACTGGATTTCCATGATCCGAAGCTTTGGGCGTGGGCAGAGACGCACGGTGAGAAGGGCGCACTGTTGAAAGAGTTGCTGAGGAAAGCGGATGCATTCGATCTGGAGTTCTATTTTGAAGAAGACGCGGACTGGAGGAAGATTGTCTCGTTTCCGTACGGTGGCAGCAAATTTGACACCCGAACCGCGTTTGATGAAATGATTAGAGAGCTGCTGGTCAATCTGTACCAGAATTATGGCTGGAAGATAACACGGCAGAGAAGGAGAGTAGCACGGTCAGCGGCAGAATGAAATTTGTTGGTCGAGCAGCATCAGCTCAAGAATGACAATAAATACCATCTCCAAGCGTCACTGTTAGATCATGTGGTGCATCGATCTCTCGCAACACGACAGGACTTTGAGTAGGTGGAATGGCAATGGATTAATCCCCCTTGAGGTATATTTTGGACTATATGGACAACTTCGGCAATGAACGACTGCTCAATCTGCAATGACCGTCAGACCCCTAACGCTTACCTTGCACAGGTGAATTGGATCATTCCAAGACAACTAGTAACCTTCATGCGAATTCAGATGCATGGTAAGACAAGCACCTTCTCTGGCAGTAACGCCTTGATCAAAGCCGAACGAACGCGGATGGAGAGCATCGGGGAGCGGAATAATTTCTTGAGGCGTACGATCACGAAAAGTCTCTTGCTTCCGAACAAACGATGCCACAGAATCTGCCATCTTGTCAGCAACTAGTCGCGCACGCAAGTGAAGTGACAAGGTATGGTATGTGTGTTCTTCCTCAGTGATCTTGGTGTGTACATGACGTAAATCATACCCGGAGGTCATTTACAAAAGGCATGATGGTTTTAATCATCGGAAGGGGGAATGGTTGTTGCCGAAGCGTGTTCATGACTTACCACTCATGCAGATGCTGTGCGCGGGCCGCAGTAAGTACATCAGGCAAGTCAAACTCAAGTCACTTTTGCCGTGCGTCCTAATGTATCCACAAGATCTGTTCGAGGTCAGTGAGGGTCCTGACGAAGGTGCGAGACATGGTCTGAAGTGTAGAAAGCTCAGAATATGTAAGAAATGAAATGTCACCGTATCAAGACCGTTGAATGAATCCCCGGCGAGGGTTTCCGGCTTTGAACTCAATCGCAAATTACGTCATCATTGGATGGTGTCGAGAAGAAGGGGATGGGAGGTGAACTTACAACCAAAGGAGGGAGCCGACTTGCAACTGCCAGTTAGTAGTGAGACGCTGATGTGCTGGAGTAAGAGCATCGATACGGAGCTCATGCATCGCTACGCCTGAATACCAGAGACGCAGACAGTATCATCATGATGAATGCGCATCCAGGATCTCGAGGCGCGGACGACATACAGTGCTCGTTGTTGTTGTGTTCGATGTGTGGTGTTAGGTGGCAGAGTTGCGAGGCAGTCGCGAACTTTTTGCAGCAGGCTCGCTTCGCTAGCGTGCACGGGCCCGCGCTGGACCACCGAGCGCGCACTCGGCCCAGTCGAAAATGCCCAACATCAACCTCCAACTTCAACGACAACACCACCGACTCCTATTTCCGACCGGTACGCCTTGAACACCGCACATACCATTCCATACACAGCCTAATTCAACTGCAGCACATACCGACGAAATGGGTGACGCCAACATCACAACGAGCGCCTGGAGGCTGGTTGAGGTCGGCCGTGTGGTCCTCTTCAACGAAGGCCAGTACGAGGGCCGGTTAGCTGCCGTTGTCGAGATCATCGACCACAAGCGCGTACGAAAAACCCGCAGATTGGACGCTGTACAGGGACTCACAGAGACAGGTGCTTGTTGATGGTCCCTCCGAGAAGGCCCCCGTCCCCCGACAAGAGGTCGCGCTTGCGAAGCTCTCCCTCACACCGATCGTCATCCCCAAGCTGCCCCGCGCCACCGGTGTCGGCCACGTCGCGAAGAAGTGGGAAGAGGCCAAGGTTCAGCAGAAGTTCGACGAGAGCGCATGGGCCAAGAAGCGCACAGCGATGCAGAAGAGGCGAGGCCTGAACGACTTTGAGCGATTCAAGGTCATGAAGATGAGGAAGCAGGTACGTCGGCATCAGTGGCCAGGCGGAATTTCCATTTCGCATGGTACATCCGGGTCGTGAACATGAAGACTAACATACCATGCAGGCTCGCTACGAGGTCCAGAAGACCTTCGCCAAGATCCGTGCTAGCGCAAAGGCATAAATGATTTAGTCGTTGTCGGGAGACAGGTGGTGGTGGCGGTCGCTGCATGCAGGAGATGGTGAGGCATGATGTGCATTTTCATGAGCATTCGAGGGCGACCCTAGGCATTCAAAACTTCAAGACCTGGATTTCGGGCGAATTAGTCCAATGGCTGGCACGGTGCAATCGGATGGGATGGTTCACTCGGCTCTCGCATGCGTCCACATGTAGCAGAGAATCAAATCAACACTTTCATGAAACCACAAACGCAACTAGAATTGCTCAATGATACCCCATGATCTCAGCAGCCTGGTCTGAATTGTGATATATTACATGTGAATACGGCCGCGACAGGTCGTCATCCACAGCTGCCTCGCTAAAGCTAGAGCGCCCACCACTAAATTCATTCGGTCTTGGCGGGCCAATCCCAACTTTGGCGAACTGCAGCAGCACCTCAGACAGTCAACCACATCCGTCAACATGGCCAACCCACGCATTGAAGAGCTGCCCGATGAGCCCGAGAAGAAGAACGCCCAGGTCGAGGAGGAAGACTCCAGCGACGAGTCCGAGGGCGACGCTGATGAGGCCGGCGAGGCCAACATCCCCGCGGGCGCCTCGGTCGCTGTCCACTCGCGCAACGAGAAGAAGGCCCGCAAGGCCATTGCGAAGCTCGGCCTGAAGCACATTGACGGCATCACTCGCGTCACTCTCCGCCGACCCAAGAACGTGAGTGCACTCGGGCATGCAGTGGGAAATGGCACATGGCTTAACTGCAGAGCTTCAAATTTGCATATAGCTGAGCTAACACGCCGTCTAGATCCTCTTCGTGATCAACCAGCCTGATGTCTACAAGTCCCCCTCAAGCAACACCTGGATGTGAGCTTGGCCCACCTCAATTGCAAACTCCCGCTAACCCCGCACCAGCATCTTCGGTGAGGCCAAGATCGAGGATTTGAACTCCCAGGCCCAGGCTTCCGCCGCCCAGCAGCTCGCTCAGGCTGAGCAGGCCTCCCACGACCACTCTGGCCATGACCACGATCACGACCACAAGGGCAAGGGCAAGGCTGTCGAGGACAAGAAGGAGGAGGAAGAGGAGGACGACGATGACGAGGAGGTCGACGACTCTGGTCTTGAGGCCAAGGACATCGAGCTCGTCATGCAGCAGGCCAGTGTCTCGAGGAAGAAGGCCGTCAAGGCCCTCAAGGAGAACGACAACGACATTGTCAACTCCATCATGGCTCTCTCAATATAACGCAGCGTAGCCCAGACGGTGGAGGGAAGATGGCTTTCTGAGTAATAGTGGATCCCCAGGAT
>TARA_R110002003_G_scaffold46_4_pt1 | contig 18933 bp, 16 predicted proteins | sample TARA_R110002003 | Tara Oceans TARA_R110002003 (sample SAMEA4396441) | marine metagenome | biome: Westerlies Biome; feature: [SRF] surface water layer (ENVO:00010504); material: water (ENVO:00002006), including particulate matter (ENVO:01000060) such as... | depth 5 m
CCCGGACATCGAAATATCCCAAGCCGTCAAACCCGACCACTCTCTCATCGAAGACAAGCCCGGCCACGAATGGGGCGTCAACGAGCCCGCCGATTTCATCGTTTTCAACCCGCTCTTCGACCCCGATCAAACGAACTGGCTCCTCGCAAAAGACGTTACAGGTTACAACACTACCAACGGCCTCCCACCGCGGCGTGCCGCAATCAACACATCTGGCCGCCTCAGCCGCCGCCTCCTCGAAACCATGCACCGCGAACAATCCCACTTCCGCCACACTATGTTCAGCGAAATGTGGCCGGCCACCGTCTCCCTGCACCACGGTCTCAAAGCCGTATACGCGCCGCACCCCGTGTACGTAGACCGCAAATGGCCCACACAGTACCTAGCAGCGATATTCAACAACGGACGCAATGGCGCATCCGGCGGTGCCAGAATGAGCGTATTTAGCGAAGAACGCCAGCATAATTTCCTGGGCACGACGTGGTACTATCACGCTGGTTTTGCGCCGAATCTCTGGAAGAGGTGGCTGGGATACAAGGTTGATAATGATGGTGGAGAGGAGGAAGAACTAGCGGGAGAGGGGAGGATGTGTCTTCCTGCGATGTTGTTGCATCCGGTGAAACATGTCGAGTTGGTGCAAGAACGGGTGGATGTGGGGTTGGATGAGGTACAAGTGCCGAGTGATACGTAGGCATTGATTTTCCGTGTTTTGCGTTTTCGGCGTTTGGTGGATGGGTATTGGGGTTGATACACTATTCATAGTATGATATTGTAAGGTCACAGGTGTGTATGGCGCAGGATTGGGATCCGACGTGGCACGGCTGTCTGCATTACATGTAATGAATGACCATTCCCTCTTCAATTCTCACTGCGACCTCATGCAACACGTCTGGCTACGCAGTTTGCTTGCCTCGCTTGCCTCACACCGCGAATCATGACTCTGCACGCCTTCCATGACCGATACTTCACCCCTCCGTAACATCCGCAACATCCACTGAAACACGCATCCCAACAACCCTAAATCAACACCCGGGATGTGCTACACCTTACATCGCCATCTGCCCCCTTCCCAACCCCTCGCACCCCCCATCTCACACTTGTGCACGTCTCTCACTGCACAACACAACACAAACACCCATCAATCGGCCTTCAACGGACATCAGTACCGTAACACCATCCACCATCTGCACATGACTTACCAACCACAGCAAAACCCAGGCTCGCCGCCATCGCAGCACCGACTACATCCGCCGCGCAGCTGCGGCGTGCCTTGTTCGCCGAGCCCGGGGGTTTGGAGCGTCGTTGGCTGGGTGGGGATTTGGCGTTCTGTGGAGAGTGGGGAGATTGGGACTGGCTCGGATGGCATTGTTGTTCGTACGGGTTGATGGCGACCTCGAAGGTGTGTTGATGGTAGATAGTCAAAAAGTTGGAGATTGAGTTCGTGGTACGATGTATACGTGGGAGTTGACGGAGGGAAATCGAGGACAGCGTTGAGGAGAGATGACAGCTGATATGTACAATGCGAGATATATAGTACTAGGAGGGAGTTAATGTGACTATCGCGCGTTGGTGGTGGTCTCGCAGTTACGTTTGCGAACATGGACATTGCGAGAGTCATGGCGTGGCGTATGGCAATCGGCTGTCCAGGTATGTGAATGCTAGTTGAAATCGTGCTCAAGAGTGCGGTTGCGTTGCGCTGGTTTGGCGTGAGTCGTCGTGTGCTTCGTGTGGACGCCGGGCGACGTGTGATCAGAAGCTGTCAAGGAAGTCGATGTTGAGTCGTTATTGAATTATTAGCGGGTGCTAGGCATTTGTGACGCTAGATCGACGACGTTGGCTTGCGACGTGGGAGGAGGCGTAGGTGGTGACACAGGGCGCTTCACACAGCGGATTACATGTTGGAAGGTGGTGAAGGCTTGGTGGATTGACTATGTTGTTACCAGGTCCATACCACTCTTGAAAATTCTCTTGCCCTGATTTGCAGGGACTGAGTGTCTCTCGACTCATACGAGGATGGAAGTCTCAACGTTGATACTGCGGGCTTCGAGTGCTTCGGAAAACAGCCTCGGATCATGGGAAGTATCCTTTCCAGTCTCGCTATCGAGAAATTGGCAATCATGTCCCGCCAAGTGACGAATCACCATTTTCCAAGGCGGTTCCAAAGGACCAAGAATCGCTTCGCCGTGCATGAGACCTTGTATGAACGCTGCTCCGACTACTTGGTGGCGCATGCACTGGGTAGCGGATTGAGATGGTCGAAGCAGTATCGGGGCATCATGTCCTAGCAAGACACACACCTTGTCCCCGACTTGAAAAGTGGCTGGTCCATAGCCTCAAAGGCCTTAGTTAGTGACGAAGAACTGTCCATAGCGACTTATCAACCTGATCGGTGCCAGTACGCATAGTTCCTGGCCTGATATGTGTCTTGCCCGTCAACGAGATGCCGAAGACTGGCTTTGGCATCCCCCAAGGAGGGCATTACCATATCATCTTTCTATCGCTCGCATACATGGGCTTGAGCATATATCCATGCGAACGTGCCGAGATTCTCTTCGTCGGCCGTATGTGGGAGATGGCTTGAGACGTGACTGTGAAATGGTTCGTAACCCAATCTGTCGTCGCCATTTGTGGTAGAACTGATAGCTTTGATTTTATCATGAAAGATGCCCCGAACATGCAGTTCGTCTGGTGGTTCGAACGTCACATGTGCGGCTGAATGGCCCGTTGCGAGACTGAATACACCTTCGCAGAAGTTATCGAATCGCGACCTCGTGAGATTAGGAGCCCAAGATGGTCGGCACTCTACTGAAGCGCCGTGAGCCAAATACCCTAATAATCTTAAACGCTTAGTGGCAGTGATGGTTGGAACGAACGGTATGACGTGTGTATCCTTTGAGCTAATGATGTAGGCAACTGCCCTAGTATCGAGAAGACCCTGTCTCGTGGGTCTTTACATTGCCTGTTAGATGCGAAATCGGACAACCATTTGACATCTGACATCGAATGCTCTCAGATCACAGGATGCGTGATAAGCCAGTCTGATCCTAATCCGTAATTGTTTTGAGGATAGACCGGGTACTGAAGCTGCCGCCATCTCGTGTCGACAGCTGATGAATTCTCTAAGTAAGTAGGACAAAAGCGCCTGAGTGTTCCTGCAATGGATCGGAGAGCGCATATTGGCCAGCTGTATCTCTTACGTGACTCAGAGTCTGCCAAAGTATCGGCGCTGCACGAGGAGGGCTAAGGCGGACCATGCTTCTGGTTTTGGTATGAGACGGTGATCAGAGCGCCACCAAGATTCCTCCGTGCAACCTGGAGCCGGGAGAAAGACACCATCGGCCGTGTTCTCTACCTGTTGGCCCATGTGACTCAGCATGTGGAGTGCCGCTGCAGGAGCCTCGCGAGTCTTCCCCAAGCCATAGTATCACGCGACTGACAAATTGGAAGATAGCACCCATCCGCTTGACTTGTTCACCTTTTTCGATAGAATTTTGCTGATGGACGCAGATAGCATCAATCCAAAGTCTGCGAGAGGTCGTTCGCTGTCTTAGTTCGAGTAGCATATCGTGTAGATTATGACCCACATTGAGCATTCCATCAGGTGCAGCGAGTGTTTCACCATCGTCAAATACACATCATATAGTCTGTTTACGGCTCCCTACACGTAAGAGATAGCCTCAAACTTTGGTCTCTCCGGATAATTGTGGGGCTCTCTTTCGCGGACGCCACTTCCTCTCGGCCTTGGTTGGGATGCGCCTAAGTGGTGTACGCGTCTCCGTCATCAAGCAGACGCTAGGATGTTGGTCGGCCATTGAAGGTTCGATGAACATTCCATTGGGCAGGAAGAGCCTTCTGCACTTCCTTCTCTTCTGCATCGGTCATTCGTGTTGCGTCACTAAGGTTGGCAGCGTCGAATGGTGCGTGCTACACCATTACATAGACGGGATCATGGCGACTGCCGGGTTGAAGATGCAGCACGCGAATCTTGTTTGTGCTCGAATCCAGAGGTTGGTACCGATAACGTGCCATGACAGAAGCAATGAAGGTGAATGTCAAGGGATGGTGAATGTCGTCCTGTCTATCGAACTTATGTTTATTCATGATACATGTAATAGCAATTTGTACGTCTAGCTCCTCCAAAGCCACTTTCTCAGATCAATCTAACCTATCTAATTTTAAATCATGAAAGTGGTACTAATTGTGCGGACAGAAAGCAGCACAAAAGTCTGTCGACAACATGTTGAATCGTGACGCAGACACCCCCAAAGGTTGGCGTTAACGTCCATGTGCTCAATGCGCCAATCTGAACTCGAGTTACAGTGTAAGCACCTCCTGTCAAGACAAATGTATGCCTTCCCCACTGTCAGATGTACACATATTTTCATCGAACCTAGCATCTAGATTTGCTCTCGCCGCACGAACTCAATAAGCCAGTATGCCCCACTAGCAACACCAGATCCGAGGAGCGGACCGAGCCAATAGATCCAATGATACCCTGTGAATCCGACTACGACACAGGGGCCGAAGCTTCGGGCCGGGTTCAGACTACCACCGGTAAAGAAGACACTGCAAAGCTCGGCAACGAATAGTGACATGCCGATATACATTGGCTTAGCTGGACCACCTTGCAACATCAGGATAGTGAGTATCAACATCGATGTAACAAAGGCTTCGAGGAAGAGACCACGAGTGATCGAGATTGACGGATCAAGTGTCGTCGCGATGATAAGAGGGCCTGGAAGCAACGCAGATACAAAGCCGGAGGCCGCCATCCCGGCGATGAGCTGCGCGATAATGGTTTGGATCGCTCGATGCCAGTGGATCTTGCCAGTGATGAACAAAGCCGTGGTGACCTAAAGGCACCTAACTTAGCATGCGTTACACGTGCCGTTGGGTCACTTCTCGCGTGACCCACAATGCCATTTTTGGGGGGTCACACGTGCGGGGATGGGAGGTGACACAAAACAGTTGGGCTGAACTTACCGCAGGATTAAACTTTCCGCCGCTAACATCTGCGAAAATGGCCACATTGATGGCGAGCGATACTCCAAATGCGAATGCAATGTAAAGCAGCTTGCTGACGTCGGGTAACGCTCTATCGCCGCTGGAAGTCAGCGTTTGCACACCGGCTGCGTTGAGCGCAATCTGGGTGCCGGAGAACGCGAGCGAGAGGAACATGAATGTTCCGATGAATTCGCCCAGGAATGCGGCCATTTCTGTTCGAAGAGTATGGTTGACATTGCGACTTCGTGGTTGAGGTGCAGTGGCTGATGACGCAGGCATGGGCAGGCCTTCCGCGTGGTTGTGGCCGGTGATAGATTTCTCTGACATGTTTGCAGGTGTTGTAGTATTCTGATAATCAATAAGATAGAACAGTCAGGGCTGACAAGGTGGAAAATGTAATCACTAAGAATGTCTGAGGGCAATGGTAAATTTCCTAAACCTTTATACACCCCAACGCAAGTGATGATTGCAAGAATCACCACCCCTCACGCGCCTTGTCCCACTGTGTCCACGAACCCTAGATCTGACGCCCGAGGATCATGAACATGCCCATCAGGAGGGAAGTTGTGGCGATTCAGCTCGACGTGAACCACTGGATTGGAACACGTCCATGTAGCCTGCCCAACATGGCAATATCGCTGCACATGAGGAATGTGAAAATCAAGCGGATCGCGGACTTCGCAGGCATCGGTTGACATTTTTGCACTCGGCACAGTATGGCAGAACGTCATTCCCTTGTCGGACCGATTGGTGTGTTACCGCGATAGCGAAGGCCGAAGTCTATTCGCAATCCATCTCTTCTCCCACTCTTATGGCCGTGTATCACCATCCAAACCATTCCGTCGTTTTCCGTGGCTATTGGTGTACACCGATGATCTTGCCCTGTAGCACTTGAATTCAACCGACCGTCAGCGTAAGGGCATCGTACTGAACATCATGTTTCCTTTCGAATACTGCTTAATTGCTAAGATCAAATCTTCGTACTTAACTTCATGATCAGAGAAATATGAGCGATCGTCATGAACGCACCCTCCCTATCCCACGTGCGCGGGTAGTTACTGTCGAACACACCGGCACACTGGACACCAGCAGATAGCGCATGTCGCCCGGGTACAATTCCCTACTTCGTAGTGATACAGATTGCGGATGCGACTAGTGATCCACCTTCAGCCGATGGCATACTAGCGGAATGGTGGGACACATTACGGGAGTACCTCAACGAAGAAGATGCGTGGCAGGGCGGAGAACCATTCGCCGCCCACCCCGACTCTTTGGCTCTGTACAAGGCGATCGGTGTATAGTGCAAAGGTCATCATGCTGTCCGTTTTCACCAATCAAAACGACCATACTCTTCGCCCCTCCACTCGCACATCCTGTGTAGCTCTGCTTCGCTGCCGTACAGGATAGTCATGAAGACTCTATCGGAGACAAGGTCCGGTTCCGAGTGTATGGCGCTGTCATTGCGGCCCCAGCTGAAGCGTACTACCTGGCCGTTGTCGATGTGCACTCTTTCGTCTCCGCGGAATTGATCGGCTAGCCATTGACGTAACATATCATGAGCTTGATCCCACTCTTCTTCCGTGCTCGGTGCAACAGGGTCGTTCCACCACCAATAATGCTTCTTCTCGCCTGCTAGAAGAACCTCAACATTGCGGAGCGTGGTTGGGAGCATCAGCGTATGAGGTCCCAGCAAGGTGAGCGCATACTTGCTTCTCACAACCTCTTCACGGCCCTCATCGTACGGAAACATGCGGCCGTCTTGGTGCCACCTGGGCAAAAGGAAGTCGTCGGCTGGTTTCGTGACTCGAATAGTGAGCCAACAGGCTGACTTTTCAAAGGCGTTACCGATGCAGTCATTTTGGGTTGTTTGGACAAATGTCTGTACAGTGGCAAGGATCTCTTCTTCGCAAGCATCGGTCTTGGTAGCAAGGAAACGCGCAACTTCCAACGCAATTGGAGCATTGACGTGGCCAAAGTAGTTGAAGGTTGATTTCTGCTTTACAGACGTGATTTGTCCAATCGGAATATTCTCCGCAAGAACCTCATAAGGCAGTTGATGGGACATTTTGTGCTGTTGTATGATGAGATAAACCACTACCGTGGGTTTGAAGTATTGTGCACAGTCCTGCACCCTTCTCGTGGTTTGGACGTGTGCTCGAGAAAGAGGCCGCTCGCATCGGCACCAAAGAAGCGCGTTCAGGCAGCAGCGTCACAGAAGTTCTGACATGCTTGTGGCAAATCATCGACCAATCATCGGCCAATGAGCCTTCTGTATACCTACGCGAAGTGCGAAGCTTCACGTTTCCTAAAGGCTCTCGTGATAATGTTGGTCATCGGTGTCATACGAGTGTAGTATCCCTACAATCCCAGCGAGTGCATTGGTTGCATCGTTTCTGGATTATTAGGAGTCTCTTCGATGCAATGGAAGAATAACGGTTAAGTAGCACAACGCTGAGCATCGATTCAGCGAGGTTGTGAGTCGACAAAGGTTGCGGAAGTAGCGTCGCACCTGCGCTTCGACCTCGGTTTGCGCCAAGCGTCGGGGTTTTCGGAAAATCTTCGATCCGACCCAGGTTTCCGCTCATCTCCCTCCTGGTCGAACGTGGGACCCGAATTCTCCGTAACTTGCCCAAGACACGACGTCCCCAAGACTCGAATCATTTCCAGAACCTGGTCTCAATCATATCCCGTGTCTGTATATTGCGCGCTAATGCAGTCCGTGTTAACCAAACTTAGCCCGGGGCCAGCAGCTCCGTAGCATACAGCAGCTCCGTTGTTTGTAGCAGCTCCGTGGTTTGTACGGCAGAATTCCTTACGATAGTTAGCTATCCGCTGCTCCACGTCGGAGGTGATCTCGCTATCCCTAGGTTAGGATGTAAAAAGAGAGGTTGGCACGGGCGCGCAATTTAGATTGAGCAGGAACAGCATAAGAAGCATGAAGCCGATCGAGAACATGGTTCAACTTCTTTACTAAGTTTTACATTCCCGGGTTCGCGGTATCTGTACTTTAGTCACTATGGTTCTCCGCCTGGGCCTTGTTGGATCTGCGCTTTTGCACGTAAGCTTCGCTCTTGTATCACGGGATGGACATACCGGCCGCCTCCCAGCGATGGGCTGGAATTCTTGGAACGAATACGAGTGTGCGATCAACGAAACAGTCTTCTTGACTGTTGGCGAACTTCTCGTTTCACTCGGCTTGAAGGACCTGGGCTACAACTATGTGAACATCGACGACTGTTGGAGCGACAAGGAAAAGAAGCGAGACAATGTTACAGGCAAAATTCTACCGGATTACACCAAGTTCCCCCAAGGTATCAAGCATACCGCGGACGAAATTCACAAGCTTGGACTCAAACTCGGCATTTACAGTGACGCCGGAAGCCTGACTTGTGGCGGCTTTGCTGGCTCTTTGGGCCATGAAGAATTAGACGCGAAAACATGGGCAGAATGGGGGATTGACTGTCAGTACACGCATGCCATCCATATTTGTGTCGCTAACACCCAATAGATCTAAAATATGACAACTGCAATGTGCCAGACGAGTGGGATGATGACTACCGATATTGGCCAGAGAATTGGCTTGGAGGCCCTCCAGCGGAAAACCAAACTGCCGGAGGAGACGGTGAGGCAAACCCAGTGCCAGCGCCAGCTGGCTATGACTGGACCACTTCCAAAAGCTTCGATCGCTACAAGATCATGAGCGACGCGCTCCTTGCCTCAAACCGCACCATAGAGTACTCTCAGTGTGCTTGGGGCCATGCACACATCGAAGAGTGGGGCAACAGCACAGGACACAGCTGGAGAATGTGGGGAGATATTTACCCCGTGTGGTCAGGCAAGGCGCAGTGGTCCTGGGGCATCATGCCCATCCTTAACCACGCATCTTTCTTCTACAATAGCTCCAACTTCTGGGGCCATGCCGATTGGGATATGCTGGAGGTTGGCAATGGAAATTTGACCATTGAGGAGAATCGGTCTCATTTTGCCCTGTGGGCGGCTTTGAAATCTCCTCTTATCATTGGAACCCCTCTCGATGGCATCAAGCCGGAGATTCTGGACATTCTGAGCAACAAGGATCTCATCGCTTTCAACCAGGATTCAATCTTCGGAGCACCAGCAAAGCCTTACAAGTGGGGTATCAACGCTGACTTAACGTGGAATCAAACGCACCCCGCTGAGTTTTGGAGTGGGGAATCGTCCAAAGGCGTCCACGTTTTCGCACTCAACACGCTAGATACTACTCAGAAGAAGATCATCGACTTCGCTGAGGTACCTGGACTTGATGCAAAGACGAAGTATGCCGTCTATGACTCGTGGACAGGCAAGAAGCAGGGTGTGTTCAAGAAGAAGTACGAGGCACACGTCAAGCGACATGATACCATGGCAATCAGAGTCGTGAGAGAAGATGGTACGTTGCCTGTCTCTTTACATGTTGAATTGTGCGCTCCCATACTCATGTGCGAAATTGTGGTTACTAAAACACTCCCAGGTAATCGTCCGCACTGATCCAGCAAAGATCAGAAAATCCTTCACCCTGAGGGTCTTCGCGATCAGAGGCATCGCGTGTGGGCGGTAGCAAAATAACAAGGATGCGGAGCACGATCATTACATATCCATACTTGGAATAAATTAGACCCGGAGAAAAGCTTACCGTGATTGATGTCTCTTTTCTAAAATGAACTCAAATCACAACGCCGTGTGCTGTCGATCGGAGGAACGGCTGTAGGGTCTTCATGCCTTGCGATCACCAAATTTGTCGCGACTTGGCCTGTTCCACACGTGCACCTGAGGCGGAGAATTGGTAGTTTTGCACTTCTTTGCAGAGATACGAAGTGCCGTGGAATTAAGAGGTAAACGGGGAGAAAAGATCAGCAGCGGAATGCTTCCGGAGTATCACGGCCCGCGCCCAGAATGGAACAAATTTTGCCGTCGTCCCGTGTCGACGGCTCCTTCCATCACCACCTCCGCACGCAACAAAGGTACGAAAGCGAGTCATCACGAACCGGCTTCTACATTTTGGGGCGGGATTAACCGTAGCCTCATGTCGACCGGCCTTCTCTCCAGCTTGACACGGGGTAATTGCGGGGATGCCGTAATAGGGCTGGAATCTGGGGCCAACTGCCCTAACATTTAGCGTGCGTCGCGCGAGGTTCAGCTACGCCATCGACATCGCGGACACAATTTTCCAGAGCCCTCCAGCTGCTCTTCCCAACAATTCAGTTATCCTCGGATACCTGACAACAGAAAAGAGCTATGGTGCCCTCGATCGACATCAGCCTTGGCCCGCATGTCCGGAGTCGTTCCAAGGTGAAGACATTGTCTCTCCTTGTCATCAGCATCGAAGCAATTCGCAGATTGGATCCGTCGTCGTGGACCGATGGGGCTGGGTGTACCTGATGCAGTCGGAAGATCTGATCTCAGAGCATCAAGACCATGACCGGTACTGTCGCTAATGACTCAGGTTCATCAGCTCGCCATTGATTCTGCAACCTCAAATCGGAGCGTCCGCACTGCATACCTGCTCCATATCGACAGCAACGATTGAAGGTAGCAGTCTTGCTGCTCACCAGTTTCCTCGACGGCCACCTCTGCCGTCCTGCTCCCACAGCCTTGCGATTCAACTTTGCAGCGGTGCACATCCCTGACGTCACCAGTATTGGCCTGCAAATCTAGACAAGATCATCTCATGGCCGGTGGGTTGGTGCCATCCGGTGTCCTCCCTCCCTCTTGGACAGGTCCCAAACTACATGTGGCGACTTATCTTATTCGTGCACAAGTGGCAAGCGCCATACCCTGGAGCTTATGCTGCAAAACAGTGGCAGGTCCTGGGGTTTGTTAATGTGATGAAACCACCAGCTCTATGACTGACAAGATGACGGCAACCGCACAAAGCATGGGCAGATGGCACACATTTTGCAAAGTGGAGACACCTAGGTTCACGAGAGCTTCACAGTATGCGAGGCGAACAAGCAAAGTCTCGGAGTGTGCCAGTGTATGGCATTTCATTTTGCTGGTCAACCTTGGTCATTCAAGCAGGGCATTGTCAAGAACAGGCATTGCGACAGATTTACCAGCACGTGAATCTACCTTTGTCTGCCGAAAAGAAGGTAAGGTTTACTCTACCGCTCAACAATGTATCCTCCGGAAGCCTCCTCTGCTGTGAGCTGCTAGCACATTAGCTGCCGGTTTCGGGTAACCGTTTATAGGCGCACTAGCCGCTACGGTGTCGAGTCCTGAAATCGCTATTCGCATAACGCCAGAAACGTGAATGGTTTGTAGCTTTGAGCTTTGAAGTCGATCTTTTGCTTAGGGGGCGAAAATCGCTGCACTCATCGTCTATTCACTATCGAAATTCTGCGAGCAGGTCGCAAAATACCCATCAATCCAGAATTGGGGGTTTCTTTTATGTTGTTCGCGACGCTTGTCTGCGTTGGCACAGAACCGCTCCACGCACGTGGGTTGCTGTACCTTGCACGACTGGGACCACGACGATCAATTAAGCTCAGTCAAGCTTCACGGACTATGCTGCCATTCGGCAATAGTCAGCATTCATTCATGGGCTTTCTTTTCCGTGGCTGAACGGTGGTAGGCACCTAGAGTATTGAATTTTCTTGCTTAGCCGACTAACTAGCGATACGGAGACCAACGGATCCAATTAGAATGCTAGAACCCGAGCACGACTTCCAGCCTCACGATGATTCTACATTGTTCAGCGGCCTGCAAGTACGATGAACCTGACTGTTCGGGAAGGATGGCCCTCGCCGGAATTCCCGCGGTGCTATTCTTCGTAGTCGTCGCCGCCTCCGCTCTCCACTCCTTGGGATTCGCGTTGGTGGTACCAGATCGCCAGCCACTTGGCAGCCTTTCAGCGCCTCTTCAGCCTCCATTGCTAATGCGATGATCCGAGCTGACTATTACAGCCAACCACAGTGGGAAACCAAACCATGTGAGTGCATAGACATAGTCTAGCACGCAATCGGCTCCTCCCGACTCGTCTGGAACTTTCGCTACAGCTTGATGCTAGGAAAAGGCGTGCTCCTTGCTTTCCGGATTCGATGTTTGACGACAGAATCGAGATGCATCGCGCATGCATGGCTCCCAAAAGCACGGCTGGATCAAGCACTTCGAGTCTAGGTGTCTGGCTGCACAGACGATCCTGCGAGCATAAAAGAGCGCTCATTGCTCCCTAGCCAAGCACCTCCAATACAGTCGCTTCATCAATCCGCAGTCCTCCGTACCTCCAACCACATCAACTCATCACTTAATCATCTAATACCATCCACAACATGCGTTTCTCCATCGTCGCTATCTCCGCTTTCGCTGGCCTTGCCGCCGCTCAGAACCCGTGGGTACTCAAGCACCGAGCTACGGATCCACTTCTAACAGACACATCAGCACCTCGGCCGTCGCGTCTCTCGCCTCTTCAGTGGCCGGTGTAGCATCCTCCGCTGCTCTATCCAGGGCCTCATCCGCTGCCGCCGCCGCATCTTCCATCGTTGCCTCGGCCTCATCTCGTGCACAGAACGCGTGAGTATTCAAGCACCGAGCTACAGATCCACTTCTAATAGACACATCAGTACCTCGTCAGCTGTCGCTTCCGCCTCCAGTCGCGCCGCCTCTGGCACTGGTGCGATTGTTTCGGCTGCCTCGAGCGCTGCTTCAAGGGCCTCCACCGCTGCCTCCGCCACGTCCTCGCGCCCAGCTCAAGTGTCCGTCGCTGCGGGCGACTCTCTCAACGCCAAGGGTCTCACTGGCGTTGTCATGGGTATGATTGGTGCTGCTGCTCTCTTGTAGTGTATGGTTGGAAGGATAAGTGCGTGTATATACGATCGCGACGGGTGTGGTCAGTGTTGCTCGTGTTGAAAATTAATGAGTAATGTAGCAATATAGACTATTTTTTATCCCATTTAAACATGTTCATGATCACTAAGTCGCTGCCAATGGCCATAGTGACCAGAGCAAGATTTATTGTTGCCGGATTTTCCTTCCCTTCTTGTTGTTGTACGTTACCCACAGGTCCTGACATGACACTCGTGCAACGACACGTATGTCATGATAGCCCTACCACTACTCGTGGATGTCGGTTCCCTCATCAGCATTACACATTCGGAGCGTTAGACAGAGCCCCGATGGCACCATCCCGGATGCGGGTAGTCTGATCTCCATAGCTGGACATCATCAAGTGGGATGACGGCAAAATCCTCGCACCCGTGAAAGCTTACGCAAGCTCCAGATCGAAACAACTGAGTGGGCGAGGTCATAACCATCACGTACCCGTCAACATCGCACGGGTACAACCTTGGCACGGTCGGCAACATTAGGTTGTGCTATTAAGATCCTGCTTTGGACCATTGCAACCACGTCAACCGTCTCGAAACGAATAGCAGCGCGGATCGACTTTCTACTAGTCGTTCGGCAAGCAATAGCAAATTGAGGGCAAGATTAGTCGCACCTCTCCCGGCTTTGTACCCGTCGCACAGTAACGTCCTGTAACTGCAACACCAACGCGTACTACACAGGTTTCAGGGGCTCGTGTGCAGTGCACGTCGCGTTGAGACATGTACATAAAATGCAGCGATGAGTCGACTCGCTGTAGGTTGTCAAAGGTCTCAGCTGTCATCACACATCTGTCTTCGAAGCTCCACACATCTTACGAGTATATCAGCAAGGCCTGTCGACAGAAAAACTTGAACAGATCACCATGCGTTACACCATCCTCCTCGCAGTGCTTGCTGCTTATGCAGCTGCAGACTCCTCGTAAACCAGATTCCCTTTACAGGATCTTCAGAAGATAGCTAATATTTCCTGCAGCAGTGTTGCACCATCAGCCTCCGCGAACGCGAGCACTGACGTTTCAACCTCAACGTCTGGTTCCGCCACGTCCACCTCAATGGGAAGCGACCATCCCAGCTCGGCCTCAGCTTCAGTGTCTGTATCGAAGAGCGCCGGTGCTGCGGGTGCGTTGAACACAGGCGAAGTTGGCAGTGTTGCAGCTATGGTTTTGGGCGTTGCGGCTCTCTTGGTCTAGTTCACGCATTCACAATGGTACAACTGGGCTTACATGGTGATGGGGGTGGACGGATCTAATTCAAGTCTTTCGTTGTTCAAGTCTGTTGTATAAGACATGTCGGGATGTTCACTGTGTGATTGGATCAGAGGCTTCAGGGGTTGACTGGGAAGCATGTACTTGTAGCAATTACAAACTTCACTTTATCAAACTTCACTTACATGCACTGCCACAGAGGCTACAAACAAGCTCAAGAAAGCGTTCTTGACGCGCAATAGTGTCACGCTTATCCGACATAAGCCTCACCAACACGAGACTAGCGCCACGCCAAGGGTGAACGGCACTGCGGGAAACACCGTTCTCCCTTTTGTTCATCCGCTTTCATGATCTCTGAAGTCGAAATCAATCCAGACCTCGTTTCACGTGTTGGTGAGGACATTGGAAATCGGCCTTCGGATAAAACCACGCAACAAGTCTGCCTTGCGAACCTAAGAGACGCCCCCGTGGCGCATGCGATACTAGCCACATATCAAATTTCACAACGATGAGCCACAAGCGGACCAGTACTATGATGACTGAAATACGGAGAGTGACTCCAATATACTAAAACCGATAGCGGAGAGTATAGAGACAAGATGAAAGGATATCGCGCATGGAGCCCGCGCTCGTGCTAGGCTCAGGGGTACAGGTGAACATAAGTGGGTGACCAGTGTGTATATAGTTGTTTGGAGGCAATTCTTTTTTCTGCTTATCAAGCACATGCGGCTTTTTCAGCCTCTACTAGGCATCTCTTCACCACCCTCGCTCACTCCGTTGCCCTCGAAATCACAGTCCTTCACCTTCTCAAAAGCCACCCACCAACACTTCCGCCGCAATGCAGTTCACCGCGTTTCTCCTTCCCGTCTTTGCCACTCTCGCTCTCGCGGCTGATACTACGTACTTACCCCATTTTTGTTGGAAGGCACTCCCCTGCTAACAAGTCTTCATAGCACCAGGGTGGAGTCAACTAAGACGAGCACACATATTGAAACCAAGACTGCGACCGGAACAGAGGCTACAGCCACGCACACCGGTGCTGCGATGGCACTGGACCCCTTGGAAATGAGCGCGATGGTCATTGGTGTGACGGGTGCAGGTGTGGCTGCTTGGGCGCTTTAGAATGTTCGGGGCACTTAGTAGAGTGAGGAAAAAGAAATGGGGACATCACTAAAACCCATAAGGAATAAATGCTGCATACGATTGGAAAGCGAGGGTCATTGAAATATTAATCATTGATTCATTACCGATGTCTAAGCATCGTTTGCTATGTCACAAGTAGAACGCCAGTCCATGCATATGATTACTCCTCTGTTCGTCTCCACGATCCTCCATGATTTACAAGATAGCAATCCTCCTGACCTGCTGGACCTGCGCCCGAGGTACAGTGATCTTGAGTGCACCTTCCTTGAAACTGGCGCTCACATTCTCGGTGTCGATGCGGGTAGGGAATCTGAAAGTTCGCTCAAAAGAGCCATGGACACGTTCTTCTTGCTGTGGCTCTTGAAGTTGTTTCTGGGCCGGAACTTCAGCTTGAGGCTGCTGACAGACTGCGGTCTCGGTGGGGGCTGGGGTTTCGACAGCCTTCTCCTTGCCCTTGGGTTCTTTGACTTCAGCGGGTGATGAGGGCCGCGAAGGTGATGAGATCAAAGATGATGACTCGGCGCCGAGGTCTTCGTAGTCGTCTTCAACGGTTGGCTGATAGGACTTGTGAGACTCGGTGTCGCTATCAGGTGTGGTTGCGCCGACAGTCGCAGTCTCAGTGGTGCTCTCGGCGTCGTGAACTGTCTCGTACCCGGGCTCATTGAGTGTCACGCCATCCATCTTGTCTTCTGCAGTGGAATCAGTGGATTGTTCGGCTGCTTGGGTAATCTCCGCGGTCGGCTGTTGCACCTGTGATGGCTGAGTCTTCTTCTCGGTCTGCCACTGGGTGTTCCCGGTGATTTTCAGGGTGTGCTCATCCGTGATTTCGATGTTGATGTTCTCTTGGTTGAAGCCCTGGATGTCGCCATCGACCTGCCATCCTTGCTCGGTCTGATTGACGGCGAACTTGGCGCGCAGAGCACGCTTGCGCGCTTGTCGCTGACGGTAAGCCTCGCGCTGAGCCTCGCGCTGAGCCTCAAGATGCGCCTGACGTTGGGCTTCGCGGTCGATCTCACTCAACAACTCATCAACCTGGCTAAAGAAGTGGTTGAATGAAGAGTACTGTGGGCGCTGCGGACGGGGTCTAGCAACACGATAGCCGTATGCTGGTCGTGAAACTGGGGCGCAGAAGCCGAAGGGGCTGCACTGCGATGCCTGGTAGGCGGGCGCGACTCGTGGTGTGAGAATGAATGCCATTATTGGTTGTCGATGTGTATGTAGGAAGTATTCGCTTGATATGAGTGATGCTTTTGAAGGCTTTGAGACTCAGGGATATCTGTAGATCTGGTGGATCTGGTGTTGTGGATCTTGAAATCTGATGATGGCCCTTGGAAGAGCCGCACCCCGGACTCTTATAGGCATCGTGGCAGGCAACCAAGGCTGCAGTCAGCTTGCGACGACTTGATGAGGAATTCCGATTTCGTAAGATCGAAGATGTTGCTAGAAATGTGTAGAGGGTTCGCGTTGCTTGGTGATAATTCGAGGTTTGTCAGGAAGACGCGTGAAGCTTCGCGTGCATACTAGAAGCTTCTATCGCCATGCCAAGATCCTCGCCACATGTGGCTAGCGTGCTTATGTAATACTGCATCACCACAGCTCGATGGAGCCATCTGTCGAACAACTGAGCGACCATTGACCCCGAAGTCGATTGATCCATTTTCGGGTCATGCCACTCACTCTCAAGGCTCTGCTCCAACTCTGACGATGGCGCAGTACGAAAAATTGGTCCCCTCAAGCCAAGCAACTGTGATACCCGGAAGGTTCACAATTAGACGCGCAGTTAGTACAAGGCCGTATTTTACGTATACTTGAAATCTCATGCCGAAATTACCTCTGTACAAGCAGACAGTTCATGCGCAAATGCCGCGCGCCGCTTATGTATACCGACAGCTGCACCACAGATGGTCTCACTGGGCGACCTGTCAAATCAGCATATTCAGCAGACCTCTCACAACAACCATGCAAGCACGAAGTCCATCCTGTCCATACATGCACCTGAGCGGACCATTAACAATGTATTCAACAGGGTTGTAACAAGGAGAGTCATACGATCATGGAATTCTACGCTGCCGTCATATTGGTCTTCGGCTAAGCACTAAACGGCTCATATGCATGTTCAAAGCACGAACTTGATAGAGTTCACTAACGCCTATGCGCTTCCATCTTGCGCCTTGCGATTCCTTGTTCTTCCTCGCTTCCGATAACCTCGCATAAATACTCCGAATGAAAGGACGGTCTCCTGCAAATGGTTCAATGTCCGCACGCGATGACTTGGCTTCGAGTCGTTCCTTGCGTATATCATTCGCGCCGCCTGGTCTCGTCCTCGGGCTCAGGTTTGGTTAGTCGAGTGACTCGAACGGCGGCTATTTTACTGTCAACAGTGACCTTGTCACTACCATGTAACTCGATCGATCCATCGGAAGTAGTGTTGTCCGGACGATCCGTCTCGATGTCGGCAGGACCATCTTTCTGTCGCTTATCTCGCTTGAGATAGAAGTGCATAGTCCATGTAAATAGTATGAGTCCAATAGCGCACCCGAGGCAGAAAGAATAGCCCTTCCGATATCGCGGTGCTTCCACGGTCGGAAAAGTAAGCAGCGGCGTCCAAGCCGTCGATGACTGCGACAATAAATTGATGAGGACCAGAGTGAAGCTTCTCTCCTCCGGACTATCGCGTAGCAAGTTGTTCACCCAACCATGAAATACGCTAGAAAGCGCGTTGGACCAATACATAGTTGCGAAGCCGAACCAAAGCGCCGATTCCGGAACTTTCCAGATTGTGAGGACCAAGAGACCGGTGGCATTGAAGATGGAGCACCACGTGATTGACCACGCTGGGCCGAGGAACATGTCGGAGGCAAAACAGGCAATGAGTGTGTATGCAATGCCAAGGGCGGGTGCGATGGTCCCTAGCTCGTTGATGCGCGCGGGACTGTACCGCCCAGGACCCAGCGATTTGATCCATAGCAAGAACGATGCCGTGTTCTTGTGTATACCCGCGTTCCAAAATAGAATGTCGGTTGTAACGACTGTCCAGAAGGGGAAGCCCAGGAGCGTCTTTGTGATGTGACCAAACTTCATCCTGCCATGAAGGACATGACCACTACTTTCGAGACGCTTGCGAGCAACATCAATGTCGTGGTCGTTCACAACCCACCGATTAGGCTGGTCAACTGTGCCGGGAATGACGAAGTAGCCAAGAATACCGACCGGAATGGTAATGAGTGCGCAGATGATATACATCCACCGCCAGCCTTCGAGTCCTGTCAGAAGTTAGCACTGAGAGCCAAAGTCATAACGAAACGCCTACCACGAACTCCTTCTAGCTGACTTGATGCAGAGGCCTGGATCAAACCAGCTGTCAACGTTCCGGCCGCTAAGCCTGTGTAGAAGATGCCGCCACGTCGGGCGATCTCATGTCCCTTGTACCAAGAGCCTGCGATGTCAGTATGGTCGAGCGCTCGACGAGCCCAAAGTTGAACACATACCTAGCACGTAGTGGATGGCCGGGAAGAAAGCTGCTTCAAACCAGCCAACCATGAAACGATAAGCGGCCAGCTCCGCATACGAGTTCACGCGATACTGGAGGAGCGTGAAGACACCCCACATTATGTCACATCCTGGAATAAGCCAATGTATTGGGACATAGGTCATGATAAATCTTCGAAAAAAGTCAGGATGCGCTAGCGATCGGGAAACAATGAGCTCACAAGAATGGTATCTGCCCTAACACCGAACCCAAG
>TARA_R110002003_G_scaffold806_1_pt1 | contig 18901 bp, 16 predicted proteins | sample TARA_R110002003 | Tara Oceans TARA_R110002003 (sample SAMEA4396441) | marine metagenome | biome: Westerlies Biome; feature: [SRF] surface water layer (ENVO:00010504); material: water (ENVO:00002006), including particulate matter (ENVO:01000060) such as... | depth 5 m
ACCTAGGTTTAATATAAAGTAACTCTTTACGCTAACTAGCTCGTTACGCCGACGCGCACGGTATATACGCAAGATCCAAGGCCTACAGCATGCGAGCACGCATAATGAGTAGATAAAGGCAAGGGCGGAGCTTAAGGTTGTAAGGCGCTGAGTTTTGTGTATCAGGGCAATCCGCATATGATAACATAGGTCGTGCAGGTAAGCGCCAATGCCACACGAGATGTATGTTGAGTTTCTAGACGTGCAGCACCTTGTTCCGACAATCATTCCCGCCTATTGGATTCGAACCGTATCTCACAATATTACTTTGCAAGCGCTATTGGTAAGATGCATGTTTCGCGTTGTTTGATCTTCGCTGTGCCGCATGGCTAAGCGCCGAACTCGTTCTCAGCCTGGCCCATTGAGCAGGCTGCACATCATACCTAGGTTCCCGCGGAAAAATACAACTCCAAATAGCAACACCTCCCTCACCTGCTATATATTGGCTTCAATTTTTTTGGCTGTCATGACGTCTGTGCAAACACTTCTGAAGACTTGCGAAACTCAACGAATGACTTCGAACTTTCAGGTCGATACCGTTCCTCTTCACAATCTTTGCCTGAATTGCAAGAGATTCTGCCAGGAATGGGAAACGCTGGATTGGTCTCACCGACCTCTTGGGCAGCGGACAGTCAACTGGCCATACGCTACATTCCTATGCACAGTTGAGCAGCTCGGCTATTCTCAAAACTGCTGCCATTTCTGCAAGCTTCTTGCAACGTCTTTGGAACGATGGCCTTTCGCCAAGCGAAAGAACCTCATGGGAATGAGTGTGTATTTACATCCACGAGATGAAAGGAAAGAACATTTGGTTGTTATCGCAATGTACGCAAAGGCAACACCTAAGAATGAAGACGGCAGTAAGCAGTTCGCGACCTTCGCACTCGAGAGATTCTCCGGTACACACATCCCAGTTCAACAACGCACGATGCAAAAAGCTGATCAAACTAGAAATTGGAGGCTTCAAGGAGCATTTTGCAGCTCAGCAGGCCCCCCGTCAGTCCCGGGACAACTTGGTAGTGGCAAAGGCTTGGATCGATACCTGTCTTGCTCAGCACATAGACTGTCAAGCCTTTCGTAACCGCACGATGGCATCTAAAGAACGGCCTACCCGAATCCTTGAAGTCCTCGGCGAACAAGACATTAGGCTTCGTGATAACATGGCTGATATAAGCTATGAGTACTTGGCACTGAGTATGGCATCCTCACTTCTCGACCCGTACATGAGCAGTACGCTGATTCGATGCACCGGTCTCCAGGCCACATGTGGGGTGAACATCACGACAATCAGATCCGCCTGACTGTTGAGAAGCTGTCAGAATTCCAGCAAGCAGTTCCTTGGCAGGACCTCTCACCTACCTTTCGCGAAGCATTTCGAATCACTTCAGCGCTTGGATACCGCTATATCTGGATTGACTCGCTCTGCATTATTCAGAATCTGACCTCTGATTGGGAATTTGAGGCTCAACGTATGAGTCTCGTGTACGGTAACTGCATTGCAAACATTGCTTTCTTGTTCCCACCTGACGACCTTCGGCACACTCGCGACGACCCGCGAATGTGGAGCCCATGTATCATGCGGAAAGCAATGCCGGCGCAGTCCGGAGTCTACATCCGCCATCTCCACGAATCATGGCACAAAGGTTTCTTGAGCCGGAACGACGACTGGTTGGACCAAAAGCAATGGCCCCTGTTTTCGCGCGGCTGGACCTTCCAAGAATATCTTCTAAGTTCACGCACACTACTCTACGGCCACAAAAACTTGATGTATCAATGCTCACACGTCTTCTACGACGAGCTTCTTGGCCCCATAGCGGAAGCGAAGAACAAGACAAGTGAGCGCACTTATACAGGAAGAGACTTGTGCAAGAATCGATACTTCCATCCAGCAATTTCTTCGATCGCACATATCGACAGCCTCTCCTCACCGGCACTCCTGTCTTTCATGTTCGACTGGATGAACACAGTGAACGAGTACCGCACACGGAAACTCACATTCGCAACAGATCGCTCCATCGCATTCGCGGGAATTGCAACTGCTTATCAGAAACTCAGTGGCATGACATACCTCGCCGGAGTATGGTGGGTGTTCCTTCCACTTTCGTTGCTCTGGTTTGTCGAGAAGAAAGCCGCTGCTTTGGTCCGAGACGAGAATCCAGAGGAGTTTCCGCGCGGCGTTGTTCCAGTGTACACTACAGCAATCGCCGAACAAGGACTTGTTGAAGCGCCGACATGGTCCTGGTTCAGAGTGCCAATCTACCACTTTTACCGGACGAGTTTCCTCTTTAATGACGACGAGAGAGTCATCAAGGGTCGTAGTCTTCGTGAACCGGACCGCTCGTCACTTCAGGATATATACTCTGCCCAATCTATATCCTACCAGTTTGCCTCGAGTCCACCTAAGCACTTCCCCAAGTCTGGGCTCTCATACTTCAAAAACTTGACCGTCACTATCAAGACTTTGACTTGGCAACTGTCAAAGGATTTACCCACAGATGTAGCACATCAAATGTCACGTATTCAAGAGTCCAACAAATCTGAAGAGGGCATGTGCTGGGAGCCGGTATTCACATATTACCCCGACCTACCCTCCGCTAAGACATCGCCGTCGCCGCCTCGGCACGGTGTCTTCGCACTATCGATAGAGTTTCAAGTCGTCAGAACAGGGGGCCTATACCATATTGAGCGCCGACTTGCTGGCTTGGTATTGACACAATCCGAGCACCTTGGATGTTTGAAGCGAGTCGGGGCATGGAAACTCAAGATCAGGATTCGTGGGGTGGAAGTCAAGGAAGGACGTGTCGCTTCTGTAGCAGAGAGATGGGGGAGATATCGTCTGACGTCGAATTGGAATGAAGAAGAAATCATACTTGTCTAGCTTGCAAGCGGTGCAAGCGACGAACTCTGGATGGCCACAGCGATTTGAAAAGGTGGATCGATGCGATAGTATAGAGCATACACGTAAAGTACTACAAAAATGTAGTCTATTCCAGAACATTCTCTCCGCATGTATGATCTCGTTCGTTCCGTGGACACAAAGTACCCCCAGCAGTGAGTAGTAGTGTTGTCGTACTCACGAAACTACAATGAAATAGTACTTACAGCGTTGAAGGTCTTAGCATCAAAAATATGTGATAACAATCCGTCACAGTTTAGACAGGTTACTCCTCACGCTAGACCAGTGACGCAATACTCCTATCATGCCATACTGCACTCAACCACGTAGCTACCACCATGAAGCCATCGACCCATGCCGCATCACACACTCCCACCTCCACTCATCCTGCCATGATATCCCCTGCCGACCCGCAGGATTTTCAAACACCCGCCCGCACAATCGCTCAGACGGCATGGTGACATGACATTAGCCCAGCCTCGTGGCCGAGCATCTGCCGGGCGGCAACGTTGAAACGTGGAGCTTGAAACAACTTTCCCGTAGTCTGTTTAGAACAAGCTCGATCGGACGATAAGCGATGGCGCAGTGGCTGGAATGCAAAGGCTGAGCAAGTTAGCCGGTAGAATGTCAAAATAACCGTTGTTTCAGCGCAGTGTTAAAACGACATGGTTTGGCGAGGCGAATGGACTGAGTTTAGAACGATTGGCAGTGCAGTCATCCGGCTAGACGAGAAACAGTGAGTGAGAAGGTGATTACACAATACATGCATGATGGTAGTGAACTATGATGATAATTGGGCGCTGAAAGGGCGCGATGCTGCGTAGCATGATGGGGTATTGATCTTACGCCGGATGCTTTCGACAGGCCAATCTAGTGTCCCAAGCCCTGCCCCTGTCCTAACGATAGAACGCCGATCAAGAAGCCGCTGAAGCAGAAGTCCCACTGGAACAAGAAGTACAGAGGGCAGATGTGGGAGCATCTTAAGTGCGTGGTGTAAAGTCAAGCCAATGTAATAGAATGGCTGATGATGTCGTAAGTTGTCGCGCCTCGGATTCGAGCACTGCATGACGGTGATGCGAAAACCCGAGACTGGATTCGATTATGTCGATTTCGCCAATCGCACTCAGCTGATTGAGACGGGTAGTTCGACCTTGTTAATGAGCTGCGACAACCATGTAGTATGCATGATCAACAGCGGTATACTTGTATAGAGCAACGTGGTTTAACATCAGAGTATGCGATCCCTGCATGAAAATGATCAGCTGTCGCTCGCGGGATATAAGATCAGAGCAAAACTAACCGCCTGAACAACGTCTCTAGACTAATCGCACTCAGCTCAGAGTCATCGGGCAATTGGTCCAGTAGAGGCAGGAGGTCTGCAAACTTGTCGCCGCGCTTGTACGCAAGGACGGCAGGGAGGACGTCTGGATCCATCTCCGCATCCTCTCCGCGTAGCTTGACGAAGCGTACTGTGTCATTGCGCTTGGCCACTTCACGCATGCAATCATTGACATCTTCATCGGTTCTTGTTTGGATCTGATGCTGTCAGCTTAGCGGAAGTGATGATTGGCCCGAACTTACGTGATGGTTGTAGATGTAAACGACGACTGTGGTCTCGGGCGATGATTTGTCGAGGGCATCCAGATACCCCTCAGCATCCACCAGCGGAAAGTTGCCGTATATCCTCCTACTCGGGCTATTCGTCCGTGACCGTATCCGCTGTCCGACATTCTGTAGCTCCCTCAACCTCGCGGCGCGCCACTCCTTCATGAAGCTGTCCTCGTTGTCTTCGTCTGACGACACATCCTTCTCATGCCACGCATTGACGCTATACTGCGTCGGCGGGGGGCTCTTCTTCCAAGTGAAGCGTCTTGCTTGCTTCTTCGCCTGCTCAAACGCCTGGGCATCGGCAATGACGCCTTTCGGACCGGTGTTTGCTTCGGAGCGGATGTGCGACGGCATGTAGTAGTTGGAACGCATGTTGGCGGGCAGGTCGATTTCGTCGTCTGTATCAATCTTCTCGAGGTAGTCTTCGGCCGCGCCAGCAGATGCCGAGTCGGAGATGTCGCTATCGTCGTGTCTGTCGTCGGGGTGTCTCGACTCGCGGTCCTTGTCGCGCATAAGCTCGTTGAATTCGTCCTGGGCCGCCGTCGTAGTCATGTTGGAGATCGGTGGTGCCGCGGGGGACACGGGACTATTTGTACGAGACGAGAGGGTGAGGGTGCGGTGGTGGAAAACCGGAGGCGCTGGCTTGCTGGGATGGAAGGGAGCAGTGACAAGGCTTGGCGCAGCGAGCTGCAGGGACAGGCCTATTCTCAGATAGCAGCGCCGTTTCAGCGCCGCGATTGGATACCCACACTGGGGAATGCTTGACATGTCGACGCATCGCCAGCACAGGTGCACCGCTCAGCACCGCTCAGCACAGTAGCTGGTATGCGTGCAGGGAGAGCCATGCCGTGCGTCTGCGTTAGGGCTGAGGTGAGGCGCTTCCACGCACGACCAGCGAGGCAGGATCGTCGACGTGGGCGACCATTTGTGCTTTTGCTGAAACGGACCCTCGAGCTCGAAACATAGGCGCTGGCTACTCGTCCAATTGGCGTGCACCGGCCGGCGTAATAGGGAAGCTGAAACGTCGTCTGCTACGCGCCTTCGGCATCCACCGCGAACGTGTCACATCATCATCTTCTCATCGCGCCGAGTCTGCCTCCGCTCATGCGTTGCTTTTGGTCCCGGCGTCTCGGGTCTCCGACTTCATGCATTGAACGTGACGGTAGCCTGAGCAGACGCCTGGAAAGGAGGCGCTCACAGGACACGACGTTTCTCCTTCCAACACGAACGTGATCCCTGGCTGCTCTGTGCGCGTGCTTCGATTTCTTTTCCAGAAGCGAATGTCATCTCCTGCATCGGCTCGAGCGTCTTCCAGCTTTGGAAACACGTTGGTTAATATGGCCAACTAAAATCGGCCTTGTGCGGTCTTATCAGAGGACGATATGCCCCCATGACTGGTATGCTTCCACTCATCCCGAGACCTCACGGCGGTGAGTTTGGGACGCACGCAGGAGCCATGCAATGGTGCTTTCGGAGCGACTGACGTGGTCACGGCCGCAAGCTGCAAGCATGTCCTTCACGAGAATGGGCGATCGAGAAGGTCTACAGGGTGCCCACGCTTTCACGGTAGTCGCTGGTGTTTTGTCACAAACTCCTCTCGAGCGTCGCTCGTATTCCCCAAATGGCTGGCAGTCATCTCACATGTCCGTCTTCACCAAAGTGCCCCTGTGCTCACTCCGGCTTGTCTTCCGGAGTCTTACGTCCCTTTCGGGTCCCATAATACTGCACCCTCGCGACATATACCTGTCATAGAGATACGCGAGCTGTTGCAACCATACTTCCCCTGCTTGCAACGCATTCGACCTGCCTGTGCGTTAATCAATTCACTCCCGCTGTAGCCGCCGAAACTGTCGCATGATGTCCGAGAGTACTTCTGGAAGCCGCGTGGACGGCTGTTCCTTCCGAGAATGAACTGGTCTGAGCGCATACACCCGATTTCAACGGCCATCACAGGGCTGAGGGAAAAGGGGTTAACCCAAAGAATAATGTCAGTTCGCTTGCTCGGAGATTAACATGCTCAGGTGGACGCATTGGGATTACGAAAAGAGGGACAAGGCTGGTCTGAGGGCACTGGAGGACGACTACCAACCTATGCTTCACGCAACGAAGAGAATCATACATGACGCCGTCTCCTAATCGATGCTTGCCCCGCCCGTCCTTCCACCGTCTCATTCACCAAACCACCGCTTATAAAGCCGAAACATCCAGACACGATCTTGCGCTTTCCATTTTCCCCCTGTGAATACTTGTAAAATTCCGTTAGGCAAAGAAAAATGTGACACCGGGGCTAAAATCAGCTTGAACACAGTGGATTGATCTCGGATAATGTACGCAAAACAGCCGACCCATACACTGGGAGAAAACGAGAAAGCTCGCGTTGTCGAAGGAAGATAAGAGCACAGTGGTATGTAAGGAAAGAACATGGAGCAAAAAGGTTCCGGGCGCCTGTCCACCGAGTAATGCAATAGTCGCATCATCTTTGTCCAAAATGGGTGTATTATGCTGGTGCAAGGCCGCGGTGTACAGGACTCCCCCGGCGGAGTAGTATGCAGGTGGGTATGGTAAGACAGACGAGCTCGGGAGGGATGATGTTGTGTTGGTATGACCAAGAATTAGGGAAGCGCACACGGTCGTTGTCCATATTCGCATCGTCACATGGCGTCGCTTGTTATCACAGGGTGTTCAGTTATGCCCAGATGCGGAGCTGTGTCAGGTAAGCTATATGCGACGTCTTATAGGGGCAATGTAAAACCTACCATGGAATCCCAGGAACCAGTGCAAAGACTGAGCGCATCGTTGCTCACGCCGAGACAGCTGACTCGGTTGTCGTGTCCTTGCAATGTGCCAACACGTTCGCCGCGCAACACATCCCAAACCTGGGGATATGTTAGCCTTTTGTCTGCAAGACGCATTGCAAGCCACAAACCTTGCACTCGAAATCATCGTAACCTGCGAAGAGCAATCTGCCGGAGACAGAGAAGGCGACAGACGTGATACCGCAAACTGGTTCGGGAATCTGCGTTTTTTGTTAGTAATCCCAAAAGCAAACACATGTCGGTAGAGTCTAGACGTACCTGGTACGAAGCGAGCTCGCGATCAGCGCGGATGTCGAAAAGACGGCAGGACGCGTCATCAGAGCCAGTACCAAACGCGTTTCCATTGGGGAAAAATTGGATGGCATTGATGTCGGAATCGTGGGCAGCAAAGGTCTGCACACACTTCTGCTGGCGGATATCCCACAGCTTGGCGAATGCGTCGCAAGCGCCAGACACGAACTGGTTGTGGTCCAGAGGGTTGATGCTCAGGCTCATCACGTCGCCAAGATGGTCGGCAAACTCGTGCACCTTGGAGCCAGTCTCCAGGTCCCAGAGCACGCAGGTCATGTCGCCAGACGAGGTGAGGATGCGCTTGTCGCTGATAAATCTGCAGCAACTGAGGTAGCCCGAGTGGCCAGAGAGCTCTCGCGCCACGCGCGTCGGGCCTTCCCGCGCTGACAGGTTGTAGATGGAGCAGATGTTGTCGAGACCGCCGCATGCGACGTAGTTGCCCGAGGGCGAGTACGCGCAGGTCATGACCCATGATGAGCGGAGCGGGATGGCGTGGACCTTGTTGGTGGTGTAGGCATCCCAGATGATGAGCTTTCCGTCTTGCGAGGCAGAGACGAGATGTCGGCGGTCCGTCGACCAGTGCATGGCGTAGATCTTGGCGAGATGGCCCTTCAGGGTCCGCTTCGTCTTCATGGTGAGGCGCGGCAGGGCCTCGACGCGGTCTCGGGCGACATCGCGGACTGCGCACAGCGTGTTAGCATTGAGGTGCGCGTGCGTGTGCGTGCTGGCGGCGCAGTGCGTAACCAGGCCAGGAGCAGACAGACGTACGGGTTGTGTCAGCGAGCTCGTCCTTCTTCCTTTTTATCCTGTCCTTGAGCGCCTCTGCATCGCGCCGCGCGATCTGGATCTTCTGCTGGATCGACTCTTGATTCATGTCGGCCATGCTACGCAGTCACTGCCAGGCGTGGGAGGGGAGGGGAGCGTCGCAAAGGGCGAGGCGGCGAGGCAGGCAATCCAGGGGCCTTGCAGGGAGCGCAGCAGCCCGGACACCGAGACACGGGCTGGAACAGGCGGCAAGACGACGGGCAATGGCGACAGAGGCGCGCTGAGCAGATGCAATTGCTCGCGCAGAGGAAGCGACAGCGGTGGCAGGTCGTGGGGGCTTTGGGGATGGGAGCGGTGCAGCGGAGTGCTGGAGAGGAGAGGTACGAGAGCGCGGGCCGGGGTGCAGGCTTGGCTTGCCGAGCGACAGCAGCTGGGAGCGAGGTCAAAGGGCCGTCCTCCGCGCCAGCATCAAGACACGGCCAACAATGGGCAGCAAGCGCGGCACTGCTACTGCAACTGCAACTGCAACTGCGGGGTGCTGGCGTCGATCAGAGTCGCTGCGCCGGGCGTCTGCGAGCTGCTGCTGGTGCTGGTGAAGGAGAATACAGGGCGTGATGCTGGCCTCCTGCGAACGAACTGACGAAGAAGGCGCGATGCAATCTCCTGCAGCGCACCTCCTCTTTTTGGCGTGCTCGCCGCTCATTCGTCCGTCGCCGGATCGCATCCCTGCACTGCGCCCGCTGCTAACCACATGCGCCTCACCACCACGACGCGCCCAAGGCTGTCGTCTTTCCATCTGCCTTTCGAGAAGCTCGCGGGCGCCACCAATACCAGACTCCACCTTTACCCGCCATGTCCGTTGTTCATGGCCCCGTCGACCTAGCCTTTACTCGGCGTCTCCCAAAGATTGAGGTGCCAACCTCCCTCACTACAAAGCGAGCGCGCCAAGAACGCATGCACGCTTCCGTTCGCAGCGTGCTAACTCACCTTCTCAGCTTCACGCACACCTCACGGGCAGCATCAGTCGGGAATGTCTGCATGACATTTGGGGGACGAAGAAAGCCCAAGACCCTGCGTTGGAGCTGGAGGATCCTCTGATCGCGATTCCTCCTGGCAGAGTCGACTACGATATCAAGACGTAGGCTGCTTCCAATCTACGAGCGATTGCGTTCTGTGTTCTAGCTACGCTTCCGCGTAATGCGTATTGACGCGGCAGTCAATCCCGTCTCTTGTTGTCCTACAGCGAGCTCCACTACCCAAACGCGCATCTCGGGCAAACAAGGTTAGAGGAGCGCAAACCGCTGATAGATCACCCAGATTCTTCCCACTGTTCTCATCCTATATCTACAAGCTTTGTAACGACCTGCCTAGCATTCAGTACGCCTGCCCATTGCATGGCGCCTCCAGTGTCTCGCTGATGGGGTTGAAGATACTCGACGAAAGCGGTCTTGCAAGACTTCCAGGCGGATGGAGTCGTCTATCTTGAACTTCGAACGACGCCAAGGGCAATGCCTGCAGCCGGCCTCACCAAAGACGACTATGTGAGAAGCATCTTGACCATACTCACGGCGCATAATGATGATGATGCGAACACTATGCGGGCCTTCTTGATCCTGTCCATCGACCGTCGCAATACCCCTGCTGAAGCTCAGCATGTCGTAGATCTCGCCATCCAGCACCAGTCGGCTGGAGTCGTTGGAGTCGATTTATGCGGTGACCCCGCCAAAGGCGATGTTCGTATCTTTGCAGAGGCATTTGCTCGAGCAAAAGCTGCAGGTCTGAAAATCACGCTGCACTTTGCAGAGGGAGATGTTTCCGCTTCAGATGTGGAGTTGTCGACCTTACTATCCTGGAACCCTGATCGACTGGGTCATGTCATCCATGTGAAGGAAGAGTATCAAGAGATCATCAAGCAAGAAAACACTGGTGTCGAGCTCTGTCTCAGCTGTAACGTCCACGCCAAGATGATTACGGGCACTTACTCCGACCACCACTTTGGCATGTGGCAGAAAACGACCGTGCCAGTGGCTCTCTGCGTCCGTCCAATCCATGCCACGCTGTTTTGGCTCCACTGATCAATCTTAGACTGATGATGTAGGCGTGTTCTGCAGTCCATTGTCTCAGGAGTACTATCTCGCTGCGCAGCATTTCGATCTCAACCGTCACGACATCAGAATTCTTTGCGAGAGAGCCGTGTCGTCGATCTTCTCCGGCTCAGCTGAGCGTGCACGACTCGAGAGTATGTACGCTGAGTGGGATGGCTGGACGAAGTGGTAACGGCTTGCAAGAGATGTGGATTAACAGAGTACACACGTGACCGATTGTGTATCCTTGCACGCACCAGAAGAAGCATGCCAATATGATATTCTTCTTCTTCACCCTCAACGCTGCTACAACTCGACTGTGATTTCAGGAAGCTGTCCGGCCAGACAATAACCTTGTTTGATTCGGCTTGAATCCGTTCCGATGTCCACTTGCCCGAAATCTCTTTTGAGGGTCAACGGATCCATCGTGTTGAAATGTACATCTTGTCAATATCACTTTGCCAAAGGATGACAGAGCATTCACGGATGGAGGCAGTATGATAAATTCCAGCTTGTCCATGGGTGCGAAGATCACAACTCCCTCAGAAATGACGCTCCTCATCACGAAGCTGTAGGCGATGCACGAACCTGTGGATGACGAGGGCGAACCAAACGCTGGATGGTTTCAAGATCCATTAGACGCAGATTGCAGATCAAGCCTAGGTTGATCACATTGGGGCGGATAGAGCAAGGCCATGTCGCGGCAAGGTCCACAAGTCCCACGGAGAAGTATGTCATTGAACAAGTATGGATGGTTCTGAGTTTGCGAGAGTTGTTCAAAACATGACTCTTTCGTTGACTTCCAGGTGTAGTTTGCAGCTTAGGGTCGTGCGAAGTTTTCATTAAGAAACTTATTGTCCGGAGGTTACAACGGATAGAAGAACCCTCTATATCTATAGGAGACCAATTAAGGATAATTTGTCGGAGATGTGACCCGTGCATGTGAAAGACAACACGGCAGCGCCAGCGAAACCAGCTGTGGTCGTTCTAGACAGTGCTAATGAATTTCACGCCTAGGAAACTTGCTATCGACTCAAGGAAATGTAGAGTTTCGGTAGTGACGTGTAGAAAGCGTTCGCAGTGATAGACCAACTCCCAACCCGTGAAACATCAGACCAGAGTCAAATACCGACCCTTGTAGACAACCAAACACTGTGGGTTCTGTGTGGTCTCGAAGCTGATGCAACTCTGCTCGCATGGTCCAAATTCCTGTTCTTTGCCAGGTGCTTGTTTTGGCACCTTTTTCCATAGCCTGTTCAACACGATCGTGCCTCGTATGAAAGTATAACCAGCTCTTCTGCATTGCTTTGGCCTCTTGCAATAGACCGAGCAGATAATAGTTGCGAGGTTGATGTTCTTCGCCCTTCTTATCGGAGTGATAGTCGAACCCGGAAAGACAAGTCGGCTCGCGGAACTTGACGTGCAGATACGTGTTGATGTCCGCATAATCGCTCAATATGGTATCTACTTCCATCATGTGCATACTGAGTGTGATCTGCAGCTCTTCGAAGATATATAGGGAGGTCGCTGGCGCGTGGTTGGGAGGCTCATCAGGCCATTTGAACGACGATAACCTGGCCCCGGACTGGTTCACAGATTCTTTTGAAGCCGTCTTCGATACTTCATATGCAGACTTCCAGCTCTATGTAAAGTGTCTCACAGCAAATTCTGGATTGGGGTTTGGTCGGTCTTTTATCTCGGGACTGAACCAGGACCAAGTCGGGACCGTGAGCAAAGCAGACTTCTTTTCCCGGGGATGGTAGCGCAGGTACCAGTCAACGCTCCACAGCAGGCGTAGTGGTATGTGCTCATCTACCAGACCGGCCAGATAAGGTAAAATTTGGATATTACCATATGTATAGCCCGAGCGACGCCAGCAATCGCCATGATTCGATCTACCGGCTTCGTGGGGGCTCTCGACCTGTACTCTTTCATAAAGAAAGTCCACAATACCAAATTCAGGGGTAGATAATTTTCGAATAAAGGTAACTCCTTCCTTGGCTGACTGTCATACGGCATCTCGTAGATCTCTGACTTAGGAAGACGAGCAAGGCAGCTGTAGCTGATTAAGTAAGCCACGCGAGCAGAAGCCACGAATTTGCCAGCCTTGAATGACCTGTTTGCAGCCGATCAGATCAAGTCACATATAATTAGATGGTTTGCATATCTTGGGACTTCTTCGTGTGCATTTACATATAGAAAATAAGGACACCCCTTCACAACCCCAAACTATCCTAGTCACCTCAAATCGAGCATGCAAAAGTCATGTATGGAAGTTCGCAAACCACAGCTCAAGCTGTCCTATCACCATGATCTCGGTTGTCGATTTAACGGAGTGACTGTTCGTGAGCCAATGGCCCTTCACAAAGGTATAAATCGTACGCGTGCGAGTTTAGTGGCCTCATAACCACCCATGTCAAAAAGTTTTCAGTGCTTCAAGGAGCGCTGCGTTTGAGCAAGTCTCCTTCCACAATGGCTTTGAACATATCATTTCAAAAGACGTGCTACAAATCCACTACGAACCTACTTTGTCCTGACATCCCCAAACCCTCGACTCAAAACCCTATCCACATCCCCACCATTCTCCTCTCCCACTCTACTCTCTGCGCTCTCAAAATCCACCGTCGCAACTCTCTTCCTCAAGATCTCGTCGACCTCCATTTCCCTCCTCTCGGCCTCCCTCTCCTTGACCTTCTCCACCACTTCCATCAACTTCGCCTCCTTATCTTTGTCCCTATTCGTCTTGCGGTCCCACCCCATCTGCAACTCACTTGCGCTCGCTTCCTCAAACCTTCTCTTCACAGCCGGGTCTTTTTCCAGCACTTGAAACAAATCTTCATCTGTAGTGAAGTACGCGGCGTGGAGGCTCTGCATGCCGAGTTCGAACACGATGGTAGAGAGGAGGATGATGATGAGGCAGAGCCACCAGGTGAGGCTGGCGCCGAAGCCGCGGAGAAAGGTGTCGCGGACGTAGTAGATTGTGGAAGGGGATTTGTAAAGAGAAGAGAGGATGATGTTCCAGAGGAACCAGCCGCCAATGGAGAGGAAGATCGCGATGGCGTTAGTAACGGTTTTGGAGTGCGTTTCGATGAATCTAATCCGCTGCGTTAGCATGACTGAATCGGGAAGGGGTGACAGAGGCTACGTACTGCATCTTGAGGGCAATGAGCCACACCACAGCCGTGTAGGTGATACTGCCCAGCGCGAAGATGGAGTTGTCTTCTGTGAAAAGCGCCTGACCGTAAAGTCCCAGCATACAGAAATACACGACCATGGCTTCCCCGCTCGCCATGAACATCCAACCCAGATAGACCTTGAAGTTGAAGCCGCCATTGCGTTGACCTTTGGTGTATAGCTCAGGGACAGCGAGAAGTGTGGAGGCGGATAAGTCTCTCTCGAAGACACCCATGAAGATTACAGGAAGCGAAGTGAACAGTGTGTTGAACATGGACAAGGACCAAGATTCATAGAGCGAGGTGCCTGTATAACCCACGGAGCGTTGGTATAGTGCTTGTGTGAGGTAGAACAACTATAAACACATTAGCGCCGAATTGTCCATAACCAAAGTTGGAGGACTCACCATCTCCTTCCAGAACGTGCCAACGGTGTATTTGCACGTCCTTACATAGTTCCACCGTCCATGCACCAGCAACAGCTTAACCAAGAACCTGAACTGCGCGATACTGTAATCGCTTGTCCTAGCAGCTTGCAGTCCTTCTTTTCCAGTTATGCCGATCCCGACATGCGCCTCTTGGATCATTGCGATATCATTTGCACCGTCACCAATTGCTAGCGTGATGCTCTTCTTGACGCGCTTGCGTATCGACTTGACAAGCATTGCTTTCTGGCTCGGAGAAGCACGGCAGCAGATCACGCTGTCGGCGAGAATGGCAAGCTCGTAAAAAAGAGCGTGTAGAGCATCGACCTCGGTGATCCTCGAGAGTGTCTGGCCATCTACGACGATAACGGAATGCGCAACTACGCCACCATTAATGGCTAGGATAGCTGCGGCAATGCTTTGCTCGACTTCGCCAGTCTCGTGATCAAGTACGGTGACGCTGCTGTAGTCTTTGATAAGGCGACACGAGTAGCCAATGTTTATGGCGGTCTCGCGCTTGTCGCCTGTAAGCATCCACATCTTGATCTTGGCGCGACGAAGCTTGTCGATCGCTTCGGGTACGCCTTTTTGAAGCTTGTCTTCTATAGCGGTGGCGGCACATAAATCGAGACCTTGTTCGATCATGTCGCCGGCTTCTTCAATTAAACGGGTACGGTCGACAAGACTGGTTGTAGCTTCGAGATAGCCCTTCTTCCACGCTTGATACTCATTCTCGTCCATGAACCGGTAGCCGTAGAGCAATGTCCGCAGACCTTCAGTAGCGAACTCGTTGATGTGTTGAAGGCACCTTTCAATGACTGCAGCTTCATCGCCTGCGACATTTTCGTCTACCATAGCTTCCATTTCTTCTAGTTGCATCGAGCTACGAGCCTCTGAAAACGCCATGGAGTATCGATCAAGGCCAGATTGACGTGGGGTCTGCAGAGGTGTGGCTTCATCAAGCGATGAGAGATCGACATCGTTCTCGCGTTCTCGCAGCCATTGATCCATCTCGTCTCTAGCAGAATGCGAGCCACGAGCGCCGATGCTGTTTCGCGCGATAGAGGACCCGCCAATGTTGAGACTTGCTCGCGCTGCCTGACCAAAGGTCATGCTTGCTCGCCCGCCAACGCTGCTCTTTCGACCTGCGACACTACTACGGCGCTCAAGCTGTTCACTCATACGTGCAATCACTTGCTGAGCTTCCATGCTCTTCCGCCTGTTTGCACGCTGCTCAATTTCCACCATCCTTTTGTTTGCCAGCGTGGCGAGTTTGAGGCGCTGCATGACTACAGAGTCGGCCCCTTTGCATATGATGCAGACACGACTGTCGGGGAAGCGAAGGACTATGGACATTCGTTTGCGCTTACTAGAGAACTCGATCACATCCAGAATCTCATATGTCTCAGGTACAGCCTCACCATCTGTTCCAGGGATCTTCAGGGTGATTGTGTGCACGTCGCGGTTGATTAGCAGGAACCCCATGTCTTGCGCTGCCTGCACGAGAGCAAGCTCGTCAGGAGAAGACGCCATGAAATGTATTTCGCCATCCTCCTGAACCTCTGGAAGACAAGTATGGCAAAGCGCAAGTGACAGAAGAAACATGCGCGCCTTTCTCGAAAAAGGAGTGTAAGGTTTTCGTCGGATATACTGCAGCATATCTTGCGTTTTGAGTTCTCGTGTAGTTTGAGCAGGCTTCGCGGACGACTGCCATGTGGCTTCCACTCCATCGTTGATAGCATCCCCTTGTTGAGCAGCGGCCCCCGCAGCAGCTGTGGGCTCGTCCGACGCAACGTCTCTTACGGATCGAACACTCGTTCCTTTCTTGGCAGGCTGCTTGCCCTTCTTCCTTGTCTTGTGTATCAATTTTCCCTTCTTCTCTTTTTGTAGATCCGCATCGTGCAGCCACGCCACTCCTGCTACACTCAACTTGCGGAACTTCATTGAATTGTCGGTAAGCGTGCCAGTTTTATCGGAGAAGATATAGCTGATTTGACCAAGCTCCTCGTTGATCGTTGAAGTTCTCGGCTCGCAAGGTGTGTCTGATATAGGATCGTACATGTCGATATCCGCGTGCAAGAAGAACATTTGCGCAAGCTTGACGATCTCCAGACTGACGTAGAGGGACAAGGGGATCATGGTATTAAACATGATGATGAACGCCGTCAAGCTTGGAAAGAATGCAACCGTCGCATCGGATAGGTAGAACATCTCGTCTTCATTGCGTCGCCAGATCCTGTACGCCACTGCATTGAAGACAGACAGAGCTAGAACGAAAAAGACAATGAGGATAACAATGCGGTTAACTAAGCCTTGCAGTGCAGGGGCTTTGATGCGAGGGTTCTTATTGGCGTTCATGCGTATTCGACACTCCTCTCCAGAGTAGATGACCATGCCGATGGCATCTGGCGTGTTTCGCAGTACACTGCCTCGGAAGATGATCTCATTCAGAGTTAACGGCGCTTGCTTGCCATTCACTGTCACACGTCCTTCGAAGCTGTACAAGTCTTGATTGGGGTCCTCGATTACGAACTCGGCGTCAGACCTCAAAACATCCTCTTGGTGTGTGATTGTCTTTGACATGGAAGCGGTCGTTTGCTTGCTCTTGAGATTGGTCTCACCGTCCAGTGCCATGGTCTCAACGTAAGCCACACTGTTTTCTCCACTTGTGTGGAGCAGCGCAAGGTCAGCCGGCGCAGGATCATTTCGCTCTAGCTTGATGATGTCTCCGACGTTTATGTCCTGCCATTTAGTCTTCTCCCAAAGCATCGGTTCGGGAGATGCCGGAGTCGAACTTCCATCATCTATTGGCCCGCGCTTCGTGTTCGAGGAAGGGCTTGCGCACAATACTTGCGCTTCTCTTCTGTTTTCCGCCTTATCAAGGCGGTACCTCCTGAGATCGTCATAGCCTTCTTTGGCAATGGAAAGCGTGACGAAAAACATTAGCGGCACTATGGTCGTGAAGGTGCCTGTCGTGCTGAGGCCGGGTATCAATTGCAAGATAGAAATGACAAGAAAGTAGAAGTTTGCAAGTTTCGAGAACTGAGCCACAAGCTGACGGGGCACAAAGTTCCAAGCTGAGTACCGCGTAGAGCGAATCCAATTGCTGGTATATGGTTGGTTGGTCCGTTCATCGATGAGTCGTTCTCTTCGTGCTGCATCGACAAATATGTGACGTCCGTCTTTACTCGGGGGAACATCCTTGATTCGCAGCACGAACTTGCGAGCTTGCTCGGCGATGTCCCGTATTTTCCCCACCGTTTTTGACTTCTTGCTTTTCCCGTTCCGGTGCAGCCAGGTATCGTAGTTCGGCAGTGCGATCGGACCTTTACCAAGCTTCGACTTCGAGGCCTCGGGGCCATGCGCGAGTCCAGGATGCGCCGGTGACACTGTAACGATCGTGTCCCCTCCCTTAGACGGAGGTCCATGGCGGGATTCGCCGAACGGACCCATGCCACCTCGCGACGCTCCGACTCTTTCATCCAACTCGATACTCGACTCGGGCTGATTGTGACCGTGTACGTTCTTCCGAAATAAAGCGCTTCGTAGCGAATAGCCGCGATTGCGAGACGTCGGTGAAAGCGGCGAGCTATTGCCGGTACCGCTGGGTAAGAGTGACGGTACCCGTGAAGATGAAGTGCCGGCCTCGTGGCGCTCACCCTCTGGCGACACTTCACGCGTCCTAACGGTCAAGTCTGGTGTACCAGGCCTCTTGCCCGATGGGGAACCCTTACCATGCTCGTCAATTGTGGCTCTGCCCTTCGTGCTCGGTGAAGCCTGCCCCGCGTCATATCGTTCAACGTCGGTCGAGAACCGCACGCGAGGTGACGCTTCAGAGGACAGTCGCGAGATGGAAGGACGTGTTGCACCTTCCACTGCGGAGGCGCGAGCCGCGCGTGTAGCATCGGTCGAGACATGAGGTTGTTCCATCGTATACAGCGTCGTCGTATCGTCTGTTGCGCTGCGGGTTGCCGGGGCGAGTTCGTCATCGTCGTGTGGCGCGGAGTGTCGCCTTCGAATGCCTTCGCTCGGGGGTTCTCCAGCTCCTGGCATTGTCGATGGACATTTGACGCATGGAAATGAACAAGCGGAGAAGGCCGCACTTGAGCTGTCTTCGAAGTTTGCTCTGGGCCGAGTCGGTCGATCTAACGGCTTGTCGTTTCCTCACCACCTCTCGGCGATTAAGCGGCGTCTGTTACACATCGTGCAGCGTCCATATTGGGAATTGTAAGCGCATGTCGAATGTCCAAAACCTCCGAAGCCATCACCGACGTTGGTGCTCGTTGAATGTCCACTGGCGCATGCGACGTCGGCTGCACCAAGACCTAGCCACACCACCTGACGCGCGATGGGCCATCCGTGGACCCTTGCAGCCAGTCTATTTTCGAGGCTGACGTAGCTGCCCCCCCACACCCACGCTGCAAGCCACGACGACTCCGCTCCATTGCGTTGCCCCAGAGTCAGCCCTACCCCAAGGGACCCTGTACACGCGCGCTTGTCGAAACCTTGAAGCAAGTTGGTGGACGTGATCAAGCTCTGTCTCTGGTTCGTCGATCTTAGCCGCAACGATAAGACGAGGCATCACTCAATCGCAGACGTATACTTGTGGCATGTGGCGGGCAAAGGCAGATTTGGAGCGATGCTTCGTACTGCAGTGCTGGTTGAAGAGACATCAGACCAATTGAACACATGGGTTTGAGCGCAGCCATATTTGGAACGAGGCCAAATGCAATTCAATGCACAAAACCCACTACTCACTACTCCAGAACCAGTCGTCCATGCAACTAAAAATACTGTACTCCAA
>TARA_R110002003_G_scaffold191_11_pt1 | contig 18895 bp, 9 predicted proteins | sample TARA_R110002003 | Tara Oceans TARA_R110002003 (sample SAMEA4396441) | marine metagenome | biome: Westerlies Biome; feature: [SRF] surface water layer (ENVO:00010504); material: water (ENVO:00002006), including particulate matter (ENVO:01000060) such as... | depth 5 m
TACTAACCTCAATCGCACAGGCTTCAAGGCAGTGCCGAGCCTGCCTTCAGGACAGGAGCACAATGGCCCATGGCGGATCCAGTAATAGTAAGTACTCAGAGTTCATACTCAACAATGACAGTCGACCTCGCTCGATGCTGATGCGATGCAGCCGATCTCGGCCATGGCAAGTGTGACCAAGCATCTGAACTTTGCAGTCACTACCTCGACATCTTATGAGCAGCCATATGTGGTTGCGAAACGCTTCTCGACGCTTGACCATCTGACAAGTGGTCGTTTCGGGTGGAACATTGTGACAAGCTGGAAGCAGGTGGCGTCAAAGGCGGTGAGTGGGTTTTGACGTCCAGGAATGGAGCAGACAGCTAATCGAGCGTAAGGTTGGGCTGCCCTACGTCGAGCATGACAAGCGGTATGAGAATGCAGATGAGTATCTGCGAATTCTTTACAAGTGAGAAGTTCCCATACATATCTGGACGTTCAACGACGCTGATCAGAAGCCAGGCTTTGGGAGGGTTCATGGGCGGACGATGCGCTAAAAGAAGATGCACAGAAACGAATCTATACGGATCCATCGAGGATTCGAACAATCAGACATGATGGGAAGTGGTCTGTGGACGCACCGTTCATTGTAGATCCCTCTCCACAACGAACTCCCGTGCTATTTCAAGCGGGAACATCAGCTGCGGGAATGAAATTCGGCTCGACACACGCGGAAGCTATCTTTGTTGCTGGTTTATCACCTCACGTCGTCGCTCCGCGCGTAAAGGCGATCAGAGAGGGCGCAGCAGCAGCCGGTCGAGACCCACAATCTGTCAAAGTCTTCGCAATGATTACGCCTATCATCGGCAAGGATGAAGCTGATGCCGAGAGAAAGCACCAGGAAGCGCTGAAATACGCGTCGGAAGAGGGCGGACTAGCACAATGGTGCGCAGCAACCGGCGTCGATGTCTCAAAGTTCGATCCAGACCATTTGCTCACCGAGGATGATTTACCCAAGGGTCAATGGCAGAAGCTGCAACAGAGCTCGGCGTACAACCTGCAGTACTCTGGAGATGATGTCCCGCCTCTTACTGTGCGCAACCTTGGCAAGCTCGTCGCAATAGGAGGAACCGGAGCAATGCCCAAGGGGTCGCCAGCACAGGTTGCCGACATTTTTGAGCAATGGGTGGACATTGCGGACGTCGATGGCTTCAACATTGCGTACGTCGTCTCGCCTGGCAGCTTCGAAGATGTGTCTGAGCTGCTGGCGCCAGAGTTGCGGCGACGAGGGCTGTTAGATGATCTGATTCAAGAGGGTGCGCTCCCGTTGACCTATCGCGAGAGGATTTATGGGAAAGGACAGAAAGGACTGCGCAGCGATCATCCCGGGTTCCAGTACAAGTACGAGACGTACGAGCAGTCAATTGCGAGGGATAGCAGTGCTGCTGCATCGGTCAAGTCCTCGTTGAAGAGGGCCACTGATGATGTGGAATGGCTGGGTCATCGAGGGACGAAGCAGATCAAGGTTGATGCTTGAAGGCGATGACGAGGGAGGAGGGAAGGTGCTAGCGACAAGCCTCGGCAATTCCTGCCGTGCTCCCATTGCCCGTTGCCCCGCACCAGATGCTCTATGATTCGTGCTCCATGTTCAGACATGTCGTCTGCAGCTTGCATAGCTTTCTATGCGAAGCGGGGAGGAGTTGTTCTTGATATGTGTGACATCGGCAAGCTCAAGGTAACATGCTTTTCAAGTCCTGCCTACACGGTATTTGTCTGCTGAAGGCGCATGACCACCTGATCACCCACGTTTGCGGTGGCGAGTGCTAAGGAGATACCTCGATACTGAAGCTTGATATAGCCGTTTGATCGATCTCTCTACTTTCAAATGAATGATAGGAAAGCTTTGGGATCTCGGGCCTACTTGTACACCGTTTCGGTTGTCCAGTCTAAGGTTCCACGACGTGTCAACTATCTGTCGTACACGTGTGCAAGATCCCTGCTGCAGAAGCGTTGGACGTTCCAGTTCAATCATATGAGAGGTCACGCCGAACGCAGTCTATCCGCGTTCCAACCTGGCCACTCACATTAGCCTCCGTTACACCTCATGCAGCGGGCTGAATACATCCCGGGCACGCTTGGTGTCTCTCCGCGCCAGTCATCTGAGAGTTGAGAAACGATACGGAGCATGCAGAGGTCGAGCGTGCATGTGCGTGCATGTGCTATAAGTGGAGTGGAGCGGAGCTTAAGCTCCTCTTGACCTGCAGCCACACTTCAGGATCCTGTGTGCTTTCCACCATTTCCAGGTAAGTCTCGAGAATCTGCGAGCTGATCAAACTGACACTTCAATAGATCAGATCTGCAATGTCTTCCCCGTCCAGCTCTTCCGATGCAGCTCGCCGCACAGCGGAAGCCCGCGCCGCCGTCACTGCGTCTCTTGCCTCTGTTGGCGCATCAGTCGACAACGAGCTGCGGACGAGGACCGCGGATCTTCACGCAAACGCCGAAGCCATATCCAAGCAAGAAAAGGAGCTTGCCAAACAGACGGCAGCGCTCGCCAAAGAAAGTGCCCAATGGGAGAAGCTGCTCAGCGGCGGTACGAAGAAGCTGAATGAGGTCGGAGACATACAGAACTGGGCGGAGATGATCGAGCGGGACTTGCTGGTGCTGGAGGAGACTGTGAGGCTGGTGGATGGAAAGCAAGCAGGGGAAACGGCCAGTGGGACAGGTGGATGGTAGCCATGACGGGATGATGGACATGCTAAGCTAGTCAGCTCGAAGGAGACATCCTGGACCTTTCATATGCTGTAGGAGATGAGACGGCTTCCTCATCAGGGCTTCACAGACGCTAGAGGGCTGCGTAGGGCGGCCTTGTGATAGGCGCAGCAGCTGGAGCGGAAGATACAATGCCATCCTCTTATCGACGCAAGTGAACATGTCCGTCAAGTAGGCCGTCTGCGGCCGTTCGAAGACATGCACGACCAATGGCGTGACTCTTGAACAAGTGAGAACTATCAGGCTGTCGCCCAAGCGCGTATCTTTCGTGACCGCCCGAGCTCGGGCCCATTGAGGCGGTCCGTGCCTCGTCTGCCATCATCGCGGAAACTGCAATGCTTGGAAAGTGCTTGAAGCTCCGCGCTCCATCAACAACCTCACCTGCACCTCACACTTGACACGCACAGGCTCCCCGACGCTGATCCCGGCACACGCGCTCCAAGTTCCATCTCCCGACAGCTGTTCAAGTCCACGCCTGCACCGTGGCTTTTGACAGCGCCGCACTGGTCCGCGCCTCTCACACAAACGCTCCTTCCACATCGACCCTCCACAGTCCTTACCCCGCCGCGCCTCCCCAGAAGAACACCTGCAGCGCTTCCCTCCCCTCCACGAGAAAAGGCGCCAGCTGCAAACTAGGTCGCACCTTCCGAGAAAATTGGTGCCGTCGAGCAAGGCAGCCGCAGCCCTCGCCCGCAAGCCCCCATCACTGCGCGGTGACTGCCACGCCGTCTTTCCGTCTTTCCGAGAGACGCTGTCGCTCGAGACACCCGCTTGCAGGACTGCATGTGAGAAAGGCCCGCGTTCCGAGCGCCCGGCGCAACCATGAAGATCAAGAAGCAGGCTACATCACGACATGAGTCTACTCTGGTACGCCGCCCCCTTCCCGCCCGCTTCCAATTCATCGCTAACAGCCGCAGTCATCGATGATCGCCGACTTCGTACGCGCCACCGAATCGATTCCGCTCTACCAGCTGCCTGGCCACCTCGCCTCGTTCCCCAAGCACTGGCCCTTTCCCCGCGGTGACGCATACCACTGGATCCCCGTGCTGAACCGCTTCGACCGCATACTAGAGCTCTTCGTCCAAGAATATGGCTTGGCGGATGGACCGCAGACACAGCCCTTCCAGCGCAGACTGCTGCTCAAGGGCGATGCCGAGGAGGGGAGCTCAAGCTCAGACCACACAACTACAGACGCCGTCTTGGATTCCCTGCACGTCTCACAGGATGGCGATCGCGTGCTGGTCGAGCACATTCTCAGCTTCACGAGGACACTTCTGGAGAATTGCGGCAATCGAAGCCTGTACGCTAGTAGTGAGCGCCTTGACAAGTTGCTCAACTCCACTTCGACTCCGCTGCTCAAGGCTACGCTCCGTCTCGGCCATCGCCTGGCCCAGCGCTTCCATGCAGCGCGCGCACGTCTAGGGCAGAACGGCCTCCACCCTTCCCTCCTCGCCAGCCACTACAACATCAGCTTGGACAAGGTCCAGAAGCTGTCTGCTCCGTTTTCGAAGGGTCCAGCAGTAGCAGCACCTTTGTTCGGCACTCCTTCAGGCAAGGGCAAAGATAAGGCTGTTTCTGATCGACGGAGCGATATGGAGCGAGTCAGTCCCAGCGATCTCATTGGCCTCTATAACCTGCCAGACTCATCGCTGAAGCAGGAGTTCGGCGGCCTTGTCATCTCCTACTATGAGCCGACGCCAACATCTGATGAGAGCAGCGACAAGCCCATCCAGACAGATGCACCCACAACACCCACTCCAGTGCGAAGAACCTCGAGCATGGGCCCAAACCGGACACCACGGCAGTCGCAACCCACGCCTGCAACAGACTCGCCAGCTACCCCAGCATTCACACCAGGATTGCCTGGCGGCAAGGCATTGGGACCCAAGACCTTTGAGTTGTCGGCCGACAAAGTTTCCTCCAGCGATGTACACGAGCTCCTCAAAGAAGGTCTTGCCGATCTGCCTGATACTGTGCATTACGAATTCCTGCACAAGCTAAGAGTCGCAAAGATGCTTGCTAGTGGCAATGAAGGACGCGACGAAGCTGTGGCTTTGCGTCTGCTTGCCATCGCCAACGCGGGCTATGTGTACGGCGAAAAGGACTTCCACGCAAAATTGGGACAACAGGACGCTGATGAACCACGCCGCTTGCAGCTAGCATATCAGCTCTCGGAACTTGTACATCCGCCTGGGAGCGGGGACCGCGGTGTACGTCTCGAGCTCCAAACGTTCATTCTCAACGCTTTAGAGGCTCTGGCAAAACACAAGACCAAATCGCCAGACATCTGTACGGCTCTGAGTGTCAACGTAAATCATGGTGTTTTGTTCTACCTGGTGCGCAAGCTCGTTGCCGGCCTTGGTTCTGACTCTGGTGCGGCGGATGACCTTGAAGAAGACCAATGGAGGGATGCTCTCTTTTCATTGCTCAACACCTTACCAGGAACTCAACAGCGAACTGGCGAGGGCATGGTCTCAGCGGGGCTTCTCGAGATCCTGGTTGAGGCGCTCAAGCTACGAACAGAAAAGGCCGAGCGTAACCACCCCAAGATCTTGAACTTTCTCGACACATTCGTGTACAACCTCCGGGATGCCTTCCAGACGCTTGTCAATGCAAAAGGCTTGGAGATCATTGCCGACTTGATGCAGTACGAGGTTGATATTGCAAAGAAACTTGCAGAGGAGGACAAAGGCATGCCCAAAGAGTACAAGACCCAGTTGACGGACTATGTAGTGCCCTTCTACCATCAACAGTCTCTGCGGTGGCTGTTCAAGTTTCTCAATCACATGATGGGCCACACGGGCACCAACAACGATCGTCTTATGCGGACACTCATTGATTCGGCCCAGCTACTCAACAGTTTGCGCACTGTCCTCTCGAACGCGCGTATCTACGGATCGACAGTCTGGAGTACGGCTGTGCTCATATTGTCAGCTTTCATCCACAATGAGCCGACGAGCTATCAGGTCATTGCGGAAGCTGGCCTAAGTGCGGCTTTCTTGGAGACCGTGGCTGGCGAGCCAGCTTCGGAGTCGCCAGAAGCTCTCGACGAGACCAACGAGGACGCCGACAAACCAGTCCATCGAACTTACCCGCCAAGAGAGCCAGGGGCCGCACTTGCTTCGGGCATACTTCCGGTTGCCGAAGCGATATCGACTTTGCCCCCCGCATTTGGTGCGATTTGTTTAGCGGAGTCGGGCATGAAGCTGTTCCAGTCATCGACTGCCCTGAAACGTTTCTTTGAGATCTTCGAAAGCCCAGCCCACATCAAGGCACTTGACGGAGATACTGAGATGCCCACCATGATTGGAAACTCTTTTGATGAGTTGGTTCGCCACCATCCACCGCTGAAGGCTCGTGTACTTTCATGCCTGAGTGAATTAATAGCGCGTGTCGTGGAACTGTGTACCGTCAAGGCGGAACAGGAAGGTGTAGGCGCGAAGCTATGGGCTGAAGACGCAGAGGGCAACGTAGTTGTCGCCGGTGGTCGTCGCGCGCTTTTAGGGCCACAGTCGCAAGGTCGCATTGGCTCAAGTCTCGAAAACGCTAGCGCAGACGTTGAGATGCAGGATGTGGATGAGCAGGCATCGAACGATCCGTCGGACGAACCAGTTGCATTCGAACAGATCACCGAGACCGAGGACTCAGCTAAAGGGCCGACATCCGGTCAATATCTCCGAGTTTTGACACGATTCCTGTCCGGATTCTTCTCGAATCATGCCATGTGCGCGGCATACATTGAAGCTGACGGCGTGGAGTCCATTCTGGATATCTCCAGTCTCGCCTGTCTGGATCCCAAGGCGGCCGAGAATCGCACCATGACAGAGGAGTTCGGTCGCGTGGTTCAGGTACTGGTTGAACAGAAGCCTCATATCGCCGTCCCCTCTTTAATTAAGCGAACACAAGAGGCTTTACGACGTCTAGACCCAATGCTCAACCACAGTGGAAAAGAGTCCTTCTTCGCTCCTTTCACTAGTACCAGCGGTGTGAAGGATAGCAGCGCCTTGATCAACGGAACAGATTATGTCAAGTCGCTAGTGACTGCGTGGACACTCATCGGCGCAATGACCTATACGTTTCAGACCCAGATGTACAGTACACGCGCGGCTCACAGTGTGTCAAGCCAGGTCAACCTTGCGGATATGTATGCATGCCTTGTTGATAGCCTCGGAAAGCTCCACCGAAGCTGCGTTTGGGAAGAGCTATCACTGCAAAGGAATATGCCGGCTGCCTGGGAGAAGGAGACTAGAGTTAAAAGCTCTGGCTTCGGCAACGTCGAAGCAGACAGTGTGTTCCGCCTGGGAAATGGTGACCGAACGTCTGAGCTTCTTGCGCCGCCTCCTGCAGAAGGTTCACCTAATGGTGCTGCTGCGCCAGGCGAGACAGCCGCCGCCGAGGCTGTGATTCCAAGCCAGAACAGCGCGCAATTCAAGAATACACAAACTCTTCGGAACATCCTCAGCAAGATTCCCACTGAAATCGCGCCCTTTTTCCAGTCCCTTGGAAAGCTACTCTTGTTTCGCCGCAGTCTCGAGGCATATCAAAGGCAATGCGCGACGGTTGTCGCAGATCAGCTCGCTCAAGCAACCATTGATCAACTACAGTATAGCGGCCTGCACGAATCTGAGTTGGTAGAAGACCGCTATGCGTACTGGATTGTCACCCTTACTTCACTGTCGCAGCTTATGATCGACCCTAACATGGACCGACCTCAAGCTTTGACACTCTTGCTTGTCTCCTTCAGAAATTTGGGTGGATTCGATGTCCTTGCGGATATCCTCAACAAATTCTACGAGTCAGCACTCGAGATCAGCAAGAAGTCAAGCGACAACACCAATGAAGAGTCGCAACGACTACTCAACCTTTCCCTCGGTGGCATCAAGATCATCCTGGCCTTCTACGCACAGATCATCAACTTCAAGGTTATCGGCGAATCACAGCAGACTTCGTCAATGCAGACCCGGCCAGACCGAGACCGAGAGCGGTCAGACTTCTTCACAACCGCACAATTTCTTGTCGAGTTACGCTACGCGGTAATCAAGCCAGTGGAGAAAATCTGGAGCTCGGATCTCATGGATAAGGCCACTACCTCAATTGTGAAGACTTCGATCAACGTCCTCAAGTCTGTGCTCGATTGCGACGGTGAACATGGTGCTCCCAAGACCGTCGACAAAATTCCAAAGCGAAGCAAGCCGATCATCAAGCCGTGGACCCCTCGCAACACGGATTACATGCAGCGTTTGAAGGACGCGGGATTTTCCGAAAGCTTAGCGGAGGAGGCCCTGTACCGATGCTGTGACAACTACAACATGGCACGAGAGTATTGCCAGAATCAAACTCGACTACACGACTCAAGAAACCCGATACCGCGGTACGAGCTCGAGGCTCGTGGACCACCTTCGGCTGCTCCAAGTCGAGCGGAGGTCGTCGTGCCTGAGCCTGCAGATGGTGTCAGCGTCTCTTCCAGCGATAACACGCGCGACGACGAAGGCTCCGAAGTCCCAGACACGCAATCCGTGGAAATGGAGGATGTCGAGGTTGAAGAGAACGTTGCAGGACCATCTTCAGACACGCCAGTGCCCGACTCGCGACCAGAATCCTCCATGCCCGCACCACAGGACGCGTTGGCCTACCAGAAGAGGATGCGCGCCGGAAACAAGGCCGAGGGTGTTGCTCTGGAGGACCTTGACAAAGAGCGTTCCCAACTTCGTCAGAATCTGGTCGACCGAGCCCTCGACATCCTGAATTCACACGATGATGTTACCTTTGAGCTGGCCGATCTCATCACTGCAGCTGTCTCGAAAGCCCTTGAACCCAACCCTATGCGAGTAGAGATTGGCACGACGCTCGTCCAGTCGCTCATTTCACTCCAGAGTGAAGACGACTTTCGCTCACAGAGCAAGAAGATTGCCGCCTCTGCGCACTTGTTAGCGCTCGTCATTCAAGAGAAGGAATTCTATGAAGTTATTGTCGAGGAATTGAAGGACAACTTCTCGACACTCATGGGCTTTGTCAAGATCATTCCAGACCAGACATCAGAAGACTCCTCGCCTTGGATCGGCCAAGTTTTGCTCATCATTGAGCGGCTGCTGGCTGAAGACCAACTCCCACATCTGATTACATGGACACCGCCCGCCCCAGACTCTGTTGAAGAAATGTCGGCTGATCAGCTTCCTCCACCTATCATCGGTCTTGATGAAAAGAACCAGCTTTTCGATGCTATTATGGAAATGCTACCACGCATAAGCAAGGATGAATTGCTAGCTCTATCAGTAACGCGAATCCTGGTCATGTTGACCCGCACACGCAAGATTGCCATGCGACTTGCTGAGAAGCGCAATATTCAGAGGCTCTTTTTAATGGTCAAGCAGCTTGCTGGCATTACCAACGAGGGTCTGCGGAGCGCGTTCATGATCGTACTTCGGCACATGATTGAGGATGATTCGATGATTCGACAGATAATGCGCACAGAGATTCAGCAGATGTTCGAGTCGCGTGATCGGAGACAGACCGACACGACGGGATACACTCGTCAAATGTATGCCCACGCTATCCGTGCACCAGACATTTTCGTCGAAATTACCAATGAGAAGCTCCAGCTCTCACGATTCGATCCCAACCAGAGACCGCAAACGCTCATCCTGAAGAAGGACGAGACTCCATCATCAGACGGGCCAGCTACAGCCCTTGGGCCATCGACTACCTCGGCCGAAGAGGATAGGCCGAAAGAGACAACCGAAGCTCCGAAGCAGCCCATCCTTGAGCGAACCAAGACCTCGGACTTGAAAATTCCAGTGGTCGAGAATTCTGATGGTGTCATTCACTATCTGCTTTGTGAACTTCTGGCCTACAAGGAAACCGATGACACTCCCGAGGCCCCCAAGCCAGCGGAGACCTCAACGGATTCGCAAACGAATGACCAGTCAGCTCCCGATGCGACTCCGACGCCTAGTGCTGCCACATCTGAGCCAAGCAAGCCAGATAAGCCTGTGTTCAAAGCCGACGCAAACCCGATCTACATCTACCGCTGTTTCATTCTCAAGTGTCTCGCCGAGCTACTTCAGAGCTACAACCGCACAAAGATCGAATTCATCAGCTTCTCAAGGAAGGCAGACCCATACACTACGACCCCATCCAAACCCCGGTCCGGCGTCTTGAACTACCTGCTCAACGCTCTGGTTCCTATTGGCACACTGAACCATGAAGGCGACCTGGCGTTTAGGAAGAAACTGGCGACTTCGAACTGTGCAATCGACGTTATTGTATCACTCTGCAACAAGACTGGAGAGCATGCTGTGCCAAAGACGGAAGCTATTCTGTCGCCCTATGCCGAGACAGAGCCAGACCTGCTGTTCGTGCGCAAGTTCGTATTGGAACACGCGCTCAAGTCTTTCAAGGATGCAAGTACTTCAGACGAGCCGCTGGACATGAAGTACTCGCGATTGCTGAACATCTCCGATATCTTCTCCCGCATGGTATCACAGCGGCCAAACGGTGATATGCTCACGCAGAACGCGGACCTTACGCCGAATCTCAAGCAAATGGCCAAGATTATGTATGAGAAGAACTTCATCACGATTCTGACAACTGCCATATCGGACATAGATCTCAACTTTCCCAATGCGAAGCGTGTGGTCAAGTACATCTTGAAGCCTCTGAAATGGCTGACTTACGTGGCCATGGACTTGAGCATGCATTACGATACTTCATCAACACCAGACTCTGCAGACGAATACGAAATTTCGACAGCCTCTGACGATGATCTGGTCGATAATGAACGCGAAGAAACTCCAGACCTCTTCCGCAATTCAACCCTGGGCATGTTTGAACTACCGCACAACTCAGGATCAGAGGATTCAGACGATGAGGATGGCGAAGAGATCTTGTACGACGATCCGTATGCCGACGACATGGAATACGATGAGGGTGACATTGGAGATGCGGATGAAGTCATTTCCGAAGACGAAGACATGATGGAAGCGGAGCTCGATGATATGGGTCCCATTGAGGGCCTGCCCGGGGACATCGAGATCGAGATGGAGATGCCTGACGATGGCGAAGCTTCTGAAGGCCTTTCTCTCGATGACGATGATGAACAGGACGAAGAAGAGGATGAGGACGACGATGATGACATGGAGGATGACGACGACGAGGATGAGATGGACGAGGACGAAGCCTTGGAGGCATTGGAAGCGCTCGAAGAGGTCACGGGCGATGATGAGAATGCGAGTTTAGCTGATGATCAAGAAGACGATTGGAGCGATGACCAAGGTGACTTTGCTGTGGGTGTCAATGGCGAAGGCAATATGCCTCCAGGCGCCCTTGGTTTCGTCCTTGACCCGCCCAACCAACTGCTGGAACAGATTCGCCAGGGCGGCGGCGACCTTGATGATTTCATGGATGACGATATGGCAGAAGAAGGTATGTATTTGCAGTCTCGTCATCGTGCACTTCTAACAGGCGCCTCAGATGAAGACGAGGAGGAAGATTACGACGAGGAAGACATCCACTATGATCCGGGTCTTGAAGACGACGACGATGGTTTGCCGGATATGGGACTCGGCTGGGGAGGCGGCTGGGACGAGCCAGGACCACCAACAACCGGTCGACATGCCCATCGATTGAGCCCTTGGATGTTCCCGGCCGGTCCTGGCGATAGAATTCTGGTCCCGGCTTACCGTTCTCATCGACCCGGGGCGAATCCTCGAGTGACAGACGACGGCATCAATCCCCTGCTCCAGCGCAGCGGTCGGTCTTCCGGTCGGGGACAAGAGGTCCGCAACGAGGGCATGAGTGATTGGGTTCATGCCATCGAGGGCCGCGGACCGCGAGTCTTCAATGCTGACAGTCCTGTGTCCTTCATTAGCAATCTGCTGAATGCCATGAGTCAAGGCAGTGCTCCAACTCTGCATCAATCCGGAGGAGCACTACATCTTTCATTCAACAACATGCCTTTGGGCCACTTGGGCCTGCCCCCGCCCTTTGACGCCGGTTTCCGTCGAGAGATGGCTCGTGCTCGCGATAATCATTTATTACGTGCTGGCCGCGAGGACCCCATCTCAGCTATCGCATTTGTCAAAGGTGGTACTGGCCAGCGTTGGCAAGAGGAAGCTAGAATACTCTACGGACCAGCGGCCATCGAGAAGAGTCAGCGCGTCATTAACTCCATTCTCAAGACCATGGTTCCACCGGCGATGGAGGCAGCCAAGAAGCGACAGGAGGAGCGCGAAGCCGAGGTTGCTCGCAAGCTCAAGGAGGAGCAAGCTCTCAAGGAGCAGCAGGAGCGTGAAGAGCGTGAAGCCAAGGAGAAGGAGGAACTAGAGCGACAAGAACGTGAAGCCGCAGAGGCAGCGACTCGGGCAAACGAGCAAGGCACACAAAGCGGACCTTCTGAGGAGCCCACGACTGCACCGGAGCCACAAGCAATGGAAGGCGTTGAAGCAGGCCAGACCGAGGCCAACCTACCAACAGAAGCTCCGGCGCCAGTAGCAGACACGAGACCTCGGATCACGACGACGTTACGGGGCCGGGAATACGATATCACGGATTTGGGCATCGATCTCGAGTATCTCAATGCCCTGCCAGAAGAACTACGCGAGGAAGTGCTTCTGCAGCAAGTCGCCGAACGCAGGCAAGAGGAGAGAGCGCAACGGGCGCAGCAACAGCAGGCACAACCGCCGCAAGCTGAACCCACAAGTCAACCCGGAGATCAGCCGACCGACATTGATGAGCAGTTTCTGGCAGCTTTGCCACCAGAAATCCGCGACGAACTGCTGCAGCAGGAAGCGGCAGAGCGAAGACGTCGTGAACGGGAAGAGAACCGCCGTCGCAATCAGACGGGTGTCATTCCTCAAGCAGAGGAAATGGATCCCGCTAGCTTCCTTGCCTCTCTGGATCCTTCCCTGCGCGCTACTATCTTGATGGACACCGACGAAGACACCTTGCGTCAACTGCCACCCGAGATCTCCGCCGAGGCTCGCGCATATGGAGGCGATCGTCGTCTTAACCAATTCAACGAGTACCCCTACCGCCGTGGAGACCGTCGTGGTCAGGCAGACGATCCATCGCAGAAGAAGAAAGCTCGTCCCTGCGTTCAGATGCTCGATAAAGCAGGTGTGGCAACATTGCTAAGGCTCATGTTCATTCCGCAGCAAGGCAGTGCAAAGACCAGTCTCAGCTCCATCTTGCGCTACGTGTGCGAGAATCGACAGAATCGCGCCGAAGTTATCAGCATCCTGCTTTCGATCCTTCAGGATGGCAGTGCGGACGTCAATGCAGTCGAGCGCAGTTTTGCCCAACTGTCCATCCGTGCGAAGCAATCGCAGCAGCCCGCCGACAAGACGCCGAAGACGTCACGAAAGAGCGGTGCTTTGTCCATCAACGCTGATGTGTCGCCTCTCATGGTTGTTCAGCAATGCTTGAACACGCTCACGCAGCTGACTGAGAAGAATCCTGCTGTATGGAACTTCTTCCTGACTGAGCACGAAACTGGTGTTGGCTTCAAGAATCGCGGAAACCGTAAAGGCAAAGGCAAGGACACCAAGGCAACAAGGTTCCCTGTAAATGCACTACTCACCTTGCTCGACCGCAAGCTCATCGTCGAGAGCTCATCCATCATGGAGCAGCTGACAACGCTTCTCCACGCCATCACTGCTCCCTTGCATCAGTTGAAGAAAGAAAAGGAGAAGGCCGCGGAAGAAGCTAAGGAGAAAGCCGAGAGTGCGACAGAGCCTCAACGCGCAGCGGACCTGACAGCCATTGTTGAACAGGCGGTGGCCAATCCTCAGGCACAAGATCAAGGGCAAGACACGGAAATGGCAGCTTTATCTGATACAGCTGCGCAGCCAGGGAATGCTGCCGCCGAAGGTGAGGGCAGCGCGCCCAAGCCTGAAGACACCAAGCCCGAAGAGGAGAAGACGAAGAAACCTCGCCAATTGATCCCGCCTGAGATTCCGGAGAACAACCTGCGTCTTGTCGCAAAGATCCTTGCTGCGCGCGAATGTAACAGCAAGGTGTTCCAGGAGACGCTGTCCGTCATCAGCAATCTATCTCCTATTCCTGGAGCCAAGGAAGTCTTCGGCCACGAGCTACTTGGTATTGCCAAAGACCTTGCTAGGTCCACCCTCCACGATCTTGCGAGCCTGACTGTGCAGGTATCCAAAGCAGACTCGCCTACCGATGTTCAGGGCATTGCGCTTGCTAGATTTTCGCCCGCAAGCTCTGATCAGACCAAGTTACTGAGGGCTCTCACTGCGCTCGACTACCTCTTCGACCCATCACGGGATAGCAAAGACAAGCCAGAGAGTAGCGCAGAAGCTCTGGAGCCTGCTCAGAAGGAAGACATACTTCTCTCATTGTACGAAGACGTTGCCTTCGCTCCACTCTGGGACAAGCTTAGCGAGTGCCTCACCGTCATCCGCCAACGCGGCAACATGCTCAACATCGCCACGACTCTGTTGCCCCTCATCGAATCTCTCATGGTCGTCTGCAAGAACACAACACTCAAGGAGATCCCGATCAGCAAGATGATCCCGAAGGAGTTTGCAATGTCCAGTCCGCCTCCAGAGAGCAAGATGGAGAACCTGTTCTTCAACTTTACCGAAGAGCACCGTAAGATCTTAAACGATCTTGTACGCCAGAATCCCAAGCTTATGAGTGGCACATTCTCGCTACTCGTGAAGAACTCAAAGGTCTTGGAGTTTGACAATAAGCGCAACTACTTCAACCGCAAGCTCCACTCGAGGAACGGAGATCGCCAACCACATCCACCTCTTCAGCTCGCTGTTCGCCGAGATCAAGTTTTCCTGGATTCGTTCAAGTCTCTGTACTTCAAATCTGCTGATGAGATGAAGTACGGCAAGCTAAGCATTCGCTTCCATGGCGAGGAGGGTGTCGACGCCGGAGGTGTGACTCGCGAATGGTTCCAGGTCATCGCTCGCCAGATGTTCAATGCAGACTACGCTTTGTTCGTGCCCGTCGCATCAGATCGCACAACCTTCCATCCCAATCGACTTAGCTCCATCAATCCCGAGCACTTGATGTTCTTCAAGTTCATCGGACGCATTATTGGAAAGGCGCTCTATGAAGGCCGCGTACTCGACTGTCACTTTAGTCGCGCGGTCTACAAGCAGATCATGGGCAAGCAGGTGAATCTCAAGGACATGGAGACTCTTGACCTCGAGTACTACAAGTCCCTCGAATGGATGCTCAACAACGACATCACGGACATCATCACCGAGACTTTCTCCGTCGAGGTTGAGGCTTTCGGCGAGATGCAAGTCGTCGACCTGATAGAGAACGGTCGTGAAATTCCGGTCACCGAGGACAACAAGCACGAATACATCCGGCTCATTACCGAACATCGCCTTACTGGTTCTGTGAAGGAGCAGCTCGAGAACTTCTTGAAGGGCTTCCACGACATCGTGCCGTCAGAACTCGTCGCAATCTTTAGCGAACAGGAACTGGAGCTTCTCATTTCAGGCCTGCCTGACATCAACGTCGATGACTGGAAGAACAACACCGAGTATCACAACTATACAGCCGCGTCGCCGCAGATCCAGTGGTTCTGGCGCGCTGTGCGTACGTTTGAGAAGGAGGAGCAGGCCAAGCTGCTGCAGTTCGTGACCGGTACATCGAAAGTACCACTCAACGGGTTCAAGGAGCTCGAGGGCATGAATGGCTTCTCCAAATTCAACATCCATCGCGACTATGGTAGCAAAGATCGTCTACCATCTAGTCACACATGCTTTAACCGTGAGCTTCTCACCCTTCCTTGTTGACTCGACAGACACTAACATGGTTATAGAACTCGATCTCCCCGAGTACGAAACGTACGAAGACCTCCGCAAGGCCCTCTACACCGCCATGACCGCTGGTGGTGAATACTTTGGCTTTGCCTAAGCCCCAGATTGTACATGTCATTTCACGTCTCATTTCTTCACGTTCATGATTGCACGCATTGTAGGCGCACGGCACGTGTATAGGGGCCAGCGAGGCGCAGGAGCAATGCATTGGGAGGTTCATATGATAAGTCACTTCTTTGTATGACTAAAATGGAGATGGAACACGAGACGACGAAACCCACTATCAGACTTGCATGGACGGGAACTGGGAGTGCAGGCCTAGCTTTCGGAAGCGCGACGACTGTGTGGTGGGAGACTGGATGATGGAACATAACGATTCATTATTTGGCGATACACCTCGGTAGCAGATAGTTAGAATGAGCTTTTGCGTGCTCAACAGCGGTCCAGCTCTGCCTCCTAGTGTGAATGTTTCCCATGGTCCAGCCATTACGTTGCGCCTAGCCCCGCGGGCGAAAGGCAAGATTAGTTCGCGTCCGCAAATCCCTGCAGCCTAGTGCTATCACCACCAAGTAGAAAGTTTTGGCACAATTCTTGGCTAACAGGATAATCAACAAACACGCCAACTACTCTTTGCACTGCAACGCTAGGTCCCTCCTTCTATAACTTTAGAAGGTGGGAAGCTTCACCTCTTCTCTAAGCTGCAACTAAGCTATTATCTTATAGGCGTACTGTCTTTACGTAAGCCGCACTTCAAGTTGATGTGTTGCTTTGGTTATCAGATACTGTGCCAAACCATCCTGCGGGGTGGTGCTATCTTAGCGTGTGGGGTCTGCACGTCACCACCAAGCAATCGTTGGAGTAGCTCCAATAGCTCCAACACCACCGCCGAGGTAAAGGACCCATCAGCCATCCACTCTCTTGTACTTGCAAATCAACGTTTGCAAACTTTCTCGTCTCATCTCGCAACACTCCGTGATTCTCAAGACCCTCATACACGAATCGATAAGCACAATGGGCTGGCAAGACATCGCCGCAGATAAGCGATCTCGTATCGCAGCCTCCATTCCATCAGAATGGAACATCAACTCCATCCCAGATGAGAAAGCGACGTTTGATTACCCTGCAACATCGGGCGTGCTTTCGGCCCAGGACCTCGAATTGACGGGCATGTCGGCGACGCAGCTGGTGGAGAAACTGGCGAAGGGGGAAGTGAAGAGCGTGGATGTGACGATGGCGTTTTGTAAGAGGGCGGCGGTGGCGCAGCAGTTGACGAATTGCGTGCATGAGTTCTTCCCGGAGATGGCGCTCAAGCAGGCGAAGGAGCTGGATGATTATTTTGAGAGGGAGGGGAAAGTGGTGGGGCCGTTGCATGGGTTGCCAATCAGTTTGAAGGATCAATTGAGGGTCAAGGTATGCTTGAGATGTCCGATCGCGTAGTGAAAGAGTTGAGATGAGACTGACGACGCTCGAACAGGGCCTGGAGACGTCCATGGGCTATGTTTCGTGGTTGGGCAAGTACGATGAAGAAGACTCGGTTCTGACTGCGCTGCTGCGCAAGGCTGGCGCTGTATTTTATGTCAAGACCAGCGTACCGCAGACTTTGATGGTGTGCGAGACCGTCAACAACATCATTGGGCGGACTACGAATCCACGCAGCAAGAAGTGGTCCTGCGGTGGTAGTTCGGGTGGCGAAGGCGCTATGGTTGGATTGAGAGGTGGCATCATCGGCGTTGGCACCGACATTGGTGGATCCATCAGAATCCCTTCGGCCTTCAACTTCTTGTATGGTATCCGACCGAGTCATGGAAGAATGCCGTATGGAAAAATGGCGAACAGCATGGAAGGACAAGAGACTGTGCATAGTGTTGTTGGTCCTATCGCACACTCTGCGCAAGGTATGTGGATGAATGGTGCTTCCTGCGGAGCGAGACTAACCCAGATGTACACAAGATTTGAGGTTGTTCCTGACCTCGGTGCTGCATGAAAAGCCATGGGAGTATGATTCCAAGGTCATCCCGATGCCTTGGAGATCGAGTGAGGAAGAGGCTGTCAAGGCGAAGCTCAAGTCTGGGCTCACTGTTGGCTTCTACAACTTCGATGGCAATGTAAGTCTTGAATAACCTTTTATGAAGCTATGGACTGACCGAAAAGGTCCTTCCTCACCCTCCCGTACTCCGCGGTGTAGACATGGTCGTCGATACCTTGAAGAAAAGTGGTCATAAAGTACTGCCCTGGGCACCATACAAGCATGACTACGCAGTTGATCTCATCAACAAGATCTACGTCGCTGATGGCTGCGCTGTAAGCATTCCTCATGGTCCCACCTACCATCTCCGCCCCGACTAACACTTTTTTAGGATGTCTACAAGGACATAAACGCCTCCGGCGAACCGGCCATACCAAACATCAAAAACCTCCTCAATCCCGACCTTCCCAAAGCTAACATGAACGAAGCATGGGACGCCAATCTTCAGAAGTGGAACTTCCAGATAGATTATCTGGCCAAATGGCGCGAGTTCGAGGCCGAACATGGCGGAGAGCTAGATTGCATCATCGCGCCCATCAGCCCGACTGCGGCTATTCGTCACGACCAATTCAAGTACTACGGATATGCGTCAGCGATTAATTTGCTGGATTTCACGAGCGTCGTTGTGCCGGTTACGTTTGCGGACAAGGGTGTGGATGGGAAGAATGCGGGATTCAAGGCGGTGAGCGACCTGGACAAGATGGTGCAAGAGGAATATGATCCCGAGGCGTACCACGGGGCGCCGGTTGCCGTGCAGGTCATTGGCAAGAAATTGAGCGAGGAGAAGACGCTAGCCATCGCGGAGGAGCTGGGAAGGTTGTTGGGAAATGTGAATACGCCATGAGGACAGTCTCACGTCTTGGGTTTGTATTTCTCCATGTCTCGAGTACGATCCAGTTAACTTGCCATACCAAATTGCCCAATATGTCAGATGTAATCAAACAGACCTCAAATGCAACTCTGCACTTAGCCAAACACATCTCACGATAACATCTAACCCTTTCTCCCTAAATGCGTCTTCCGTCCAAGATCTCAACCCCCACGCATCCTCCAACACTTCTTTCAATCGCACCTGACGCGAGCTCCTCTCCTCCTCTTTCTTCTTACAGACTTCTCTATACATCCTTGCAATCATCCTCGAATCACAACTCAGAATCAAACTCCTCAGCGTCGTAATCGCCGTCAGTGAATACAAATCATAATAATGTCGTTCACCCCGCTGCGCCTTGTCCATGGCATCTGTATGGAACTTCACATGAATCCCAATCTCAAGATGGCGTAGCCCAGAAAGCATAAGTAGGACCCGCATAGCCTT
>TARA_R110002003_G_scaffold562_8_pt1 | contig 18892 bp, 19 predicted proteins | sample TARA_R110002003 | Tara Oceans TARA_R110002003 (sample SAMEA4396441) | marine metagenome | biome: Westerlies Biome; feature: [SRF] surface water layer (ENVO:00010504); material: water (ENVO:00002006), including particulate matter (ENVO:01000060) such as... | depth 5 m
ATGATTAGTTTGTGATTCGACCTCGAGGATGGTTTGAACTTGCTTACCGAACGCAAAACCTTCAGGAAGTTCCGGTGGGGGTACTGGAATCTGACGCGCTACCATTGCGCCATAAGGCCAGTCGATTTGGGCAAACGAAAAATTAACACGCACATGTAGTAGCAATTGCTGTTGACCAGAGTGGCAGGAACGGTGCGGAGACAATTTTGGCGCCTCTTGGGCTTCCCAAATGATTCACGACGGAGTTGGTGGGGCTGTACGTTATGACAGGATGCATGCGGTCTTGGAGCTGCTCTTTGCGTGGGGCAGGTAAACTAGATTAAATTAGCTCCACGGCTATTTCTGAAACACATCTTTCAGACACTGTTGCAGGCTCGCTATGCTCCTGAAACGCAAGAATATATTTGAATTATCTGTGCACGCTCCGAGGCTGGGTATATGAGCTACACGAGCTTCATAGTTTGTGCGTGCCTCACTTTATGCATATGTTGAACAACCTACTTCAATCATCGCGACTCTGACATTACGCTTTGATCCTGTCTCTACAATTTGAGTTCCTCACTACACCTTGAGCAGACGTTCCTGCTTTGGCGCCGTTGTTGAGCTAGTTCTCTCCTTTGAAGCTACGCGCATTTTCACATTCTAACGTCTGCAGGTGGTTCAGGTCCTACAAGAACAGCGAATTTACAGACCTGATAATCACATGGGGCACGTTGACATTCAAAAACCACATCGTGCTTGTCTGCTCGTCATGCGGCCTCTCCAGAAAGATTGTAAGCTTTGCCGTGGGCAAAGAAGCCGAAGAAAGCCACATCAATCTACCGGAGGACGATCCCGAATCGATTCGACGACTGATCAGCTACCTCAACGTTGGTGACTATGACCCTAGTGATGAGCTTAGGATACCCAGATTCTACGACATCTTCCAGCATGAATCTACAACAAGTCCAGCTGCGACACACCACTCGCGGTATCAAAAGATGGAACCTAGCGGTTTCCTGCTTGCATGTCGTTTTCTGCGGAACAACCTTTGTCATGAGCTGATGACTTGCGATATGTTCATCTGGATCCATGTGGTGTGCCTTCCGTAAGATGTTCTCACGTTACACAATGGACCGTTGCGCATTCCTCCGCCAGCCTCCCGCCTTCTCCGACCACTACGCAGCCGATTGCGACCTGCATACACGAACACGACTCCTTGGAAGCCGCGAACAACTCCAATGTTTTCCGCATGCAGGAGAACCTGCCTAATTATGCATGGACGAAACGAAGTCATGCAGTCTCATACCTACTGCGTCAAGACCGCAGGACACCCTCACCTCAACTGCGTCGTTGTCCCAGAAACTCCGAAACATTCAATTGCAAATAATTCACACGCATCATTCTATCAAGCATAAAATACGCCGAGCATAAAATGATGTCCTTGCCTCTCGCGAACAACGACGTTCCGCTTCCGCATGCTGGACTCCTGGGCTTCCTCCACCGCCCCATATCCTTGCAACGAGTGCACGAAGACAACGCTCCTCCACCATACCATCGACCTAAAGATTCAGACCATCCAGCCTGCCCGCACGCTACTAAAGTCAGTGACGATGACGAGGAGTCAAATAATGGCTTTTGGGGCGAACGCCAAACCCGCAGTCCCGAACACGAGAGCACACCCACGTCGAGCCTCCTCAGATTGTCTTCGCGACGCCACAAAGGCGCCTGGGCATTTTGTTGCTTCTGGTGCGCCGTCTCGGCCTGCATCCTCGCTGCCTTTGGCGCCTTCTTCGCCTTAGACCTTGTTTTCACACAATTCGGCATGGGTACCGGCATGGCGCGGTGGATGATGCAAGGAAGGGGCAACAGGGATAACACAGCCTACGAAGTATGCTTCACATGCTCTTTTACATCGCATAAGTAATCAGTGACTATCACAGATGCGTTTCTGCCTGGCCACTCCGAATCGGCAAGCACCAGGGCCACAAGCTTGGCAGTATATGGGGAACGATCTTGGAGCATGCGATGATATAGTTTTGACCTTGTCGGCAGAGTCGACGGAACAGTGGAAGCTGCTTTCGGACGATCTCCTGGTTTTCGAACATGAGACGCCGGTGGTGTCGGGATACGAGAAGGCACAGAACGTGAAAGAAAAGATACGTTTAGTGGAGCTGGGCGATAACCTCGCCGAAGAGGGAGCTGCGACCCGCTAGAGGGCTGAGCGTATGCTGTTTGGATTCACCTTGGCTTAGGCTTATGAAATATATCTTGCCCATTCAGAATCTTGAGAACTCTCTCCCCTGCCAGCCCAGCACTTAATGAAGCCGTTTGCAGGGTGGTCGTGGTGAATGGACTCATTGCATTATTCAATGGCGCCATAACGACTACCCTTCCCTTACCCGCACCTGTTATACGACTCTGCGCCGTCTCTTCAGCTACACCACTGCTTTCGATCAAAAAGGGCCCACCAGTCTCGTCTCAGTGCCCAGCAGTACAAACACACCCTCAATTCAACCTTGGCCACTCTTATTATGATGCTATCCTCCAGAACGTCCGCGATTTTAGTCCCAAAGCTCTTCATCCAGATGCGACACTAGGCCGTCCAATCTGCCCTCTGCAGCTCGAATGCAACTACCCTTCTCCAGACTACCACTCGGGATTCGCATCCCCATCTACAAATCCATCATCCGCACCATCACAGACGGACCTGGTCTCTCGTGCCACTACCAGGCATTTCAGGCCGCGTCATACCTCCAAGATGTTCAAGCACGAATTTAAACATGGATAAGCCAGGCACTTCAACAACTGTTGACACACCGGCTGTATCATCAAGCGCTTTAGCGTAGTCATTGCAAAGCGCTCGCCACAAGTGAAATAGCACGGCAGCTTAGCTCAATCGGAAGCTTATCGACTGGGGAGATGCTCCAGCAAGGGATATTCAGACGCTGATTTGTGGATTTCCTATTGCAATAGGACTTCATGTAGTCAATCGAATCTGGATTAGTACGAAGCCGTGGTGGGATTTGTGGCATTGAGTGCCGTTTGAATAAGGCACATAATATATCTACAATCGCTAATCTGGGGTCCTCTAATGCCAAATCGATACACTTCTCTACCTCTCCAAGATTCGATATCGGCACTGTTCAGCACACAGTCCTTAAGGCGGAATGGGTGGATTCATTAGATAGCCACCCTGGACGGTAGGATCAGGACGGAAGCTATCTTGATAAGGAGCTCCGGCATGGCCTCTAGCTCTAACAGTGGGTTGTCCATGACCGATGTTGTATTGGTTATTATTGTTAAGCGTCCGTTGGCCTTGGAAGACCCAATCTAAGCCTTCGGTGTCAACAACACGGCTGGTCCAAAGCCTGCGGCCAAATGTCTGGAGACTTTGCTGAAAGCCTGTGAGCGGTACTGATGGAGAGGGAACTGGTTGTGGCTGATGTGCTGTTGGGGTGCCATGGCCTAGGTAGAATAGCTCTCCAGGAGGACACGTTATGAGAGCAGATCTGGAGTTACTATTTCCGTGGCCTGTATTGCCTCCTTCCACTCGTCTATCGTTTCCGGAGGGGGCCGATCTTTGTCCATGGAATAGGCGGACACTGTACGAACCAATGAAGACCTACGATAATCGTTAGCGTTGGAGTCGTCAGTGGATGAAGAGCCACCAAGTCGACTTATTTACCTCTTGGCTATTTGGATCTTGATAAAAGAGATTCGGGTTGTTGATATCGAAATGGAAGTGCATCATGACCCAGCGATCTTGGACAGCATTGTTACCCGTGCTGCCTTGACCTCGGTACTGATTGAGTAGTCCAGCTTGCTCTTCGGCTGCTGTAGGAGCTACGCCGACGGTTTGTCCGATCCAGTATGCGAGCTCGAGAAAGGGTTCTTGATGGCTGCCGTACCACTGCCAACGCGCGTAATTCAGGGTGAGATGTCCAGCCTCAATCCCTGCCAGGACAGTTTGTGCGCTAGGTCTGAAGGGTCTTCCTCCCGCGCCAGAGGTAAAAGGATTGATGTGACGTTCGTATAGCTCCTTGGAATGATTGCTATCATGCGCCTAGATGAGGGGAACGTCAAGTTAGCGTTCGCCCATAGATTTTCGTTCATGTGAAAACAATTTAACGACGTCAATGCACGTACCAGAAGATCCAAGAATTCAGTGTTACTGACGTCCCGCTTGCTAGTTCCCCCATGGATTTCGCACACCAAAGGGGCTGCTGCTTGGTAGTCCCGGATACCTTCGCCCGCCACTTGTATATCCTGCATGATGTCGTTCATCATGGCAACAGAGTCCCAATTGGTCATTTCGCGCTGCTTCACGAGACTAAGCCAGAGCAGGCCCTCATCGAATTGATCGGCGACCATAGTGTTCCAGGCGGAGATCAGTGCTGGCGTATCAAGTGCGATTCGCGTGTTTGTGATAAGCACGGCCATCCAATTGACCAAGCGCATGAAGTTGCCACTATTCGAGCATTCTTGGCGAGCTGTCAGGGACCTTTTCCCGGGCGTATCATGGAAGTAGTCGTAGACTCTGGTCGGGTTGGGGCATGTTGGATCCTTCATGAAAGCCTTCAGAAGTCCTACAAAATCGTTATACTGAGCCTGTGGTAGCGCAAGGCTCGTTAGCGTGTGTTGGCAAAACAGTTACCGCCGAGAACTACTCACATTACCAGTGCTGGGGTCTCGCGGCTCCAGCTTCTTCGGAGGTTCACCCTTGCAGCAATAAGCTCCTGAGTCCCCAGGTCCGGCCTGACAACCGCCTAGCTTCTGCATGGAGACGCGAACTGTGTTTTCCGGGCAAGACGCCTCGCAGAACTTGTCTGTTGGCAGTATGTCGGTTGCTTTTTTGTACCATTTGCAATCAGTGAATGCTGCTGGCGGACCGGAGCCACTGCAGCAGTAGCTCCTAGCACCAGTCTCACATGCAACCTCGCCTCCGAAGCCGGTGCTCGCTGCTACTACAAAGTTCGGAAAATCCGAAGGACAGTCAGCGTGTCCTCCCTTCTTGGAGCAGGTGGGATAACCACCGATCCACTTGCAAGAGCCATAAGCATTTGTCGCGGCATTTTTGGTACAGCAGGCGCTTTGATGGTTGAAGTTGCAGCCAACATCCAGAGTTCCGACTTCGACCTAAATTACCGTGGTTAGCAATGGCCTTGACTTCGGCGAGTGATGGTGGAAGTTCGTTACCTCTCCATCCAGACAGCCGGGCCTACAGATGCCGGTGTTCCTGTGGCCGCGCCACGTGCAGGTTGGGAGGCTACTGTCTGCTGGACAGCACAACTGGTGTGGTGTAGCACCCACACCAAGACATTTTGTATTGTCTGTCATGGCTTCTTTCGTGCCGTCCCTCATGACATTCTTGAATCCAGTTGGGCATTGCTCTCCGCAGTTAGTCTAGCCCATGTTAGCATTCTCCATAGAGACCACTGGGAAAGAAGAACTTGCCCAACGACATAGTCCGATCGGTTTTGGTGGCTGCTGGGTTGCTGGTTGGGGTTCGATCTTGGGATCATCTGCAACTTCCTTCCCGAGACCCTCAAGCAACGCTCTGGCGTTCGTCCCGTTCTTATCATCGTGAGAAATTGCCCAAACCATGACATTGGTAATGCATTGGCTCTTGAGCGAGTCGCCTTTTAGTTTCCACGTGTCTGCATCGTCAAAAGAGACCCACTGTGAGCCCCAGTTGATCGCTTTGACCGCCTCTTTTTCCTGAATAACGATCTTGTCAGCTTGCAACCCTACTTTACATTGGGAACTTTCATGACAGTGGACAACTTACATATAGCTTGGGTTTGAGATTGTTCTTGCTTATTATACTCTGGATCTCGGGGTTGAGTAAGACACCTACTGTGCCGGAGCACTGGCCTGCATCGCCACCGGATGCGATAGTGCAGCCAGGATCGGAACAGGAAGGGTTCGTAAGTGTGAAACTTCGACCATAGAAGGCCATGCCGTATACAACTTTGTCCGGGTCGATGTTGTTGCGCCATAGCAGATCGAGCGCTTGGTTGATTTCGGTCATGTTGGTGTGTGAATTGACATATGGACCAGTCCATTTCCCGGTCAAGTCCCAGGCGCCATGCAGGTCATAGAGCATGATCTGCATCAGTTAATTTTACATTTCTTCGAGACATTGGAGGAAACTCACGTTGAACCAGTCCACATGTTTTTCTAAATGCGTGATGTCAAAGTGTTGCATGTACCAGTAGCTACTGGGCAAGGTTACGCTCAAGCCTTTGCCGCCTAGGCTTGCCTTTAGGGACTCCATCCATGCAGTGAAGCTGAGGTAGTCATAACTATCTCCGTTGCGGTCTTCGGCCACCGGATATTCCCTATTGAAATGGTTACATTGCTCCTCGAGAGTGATTTGAAGGTTTGCAGAAGCACAATAGAAAGGTTGCAGCCATCAATAAAATCAACTCACTGATATGACGTTAGCTAAGCGCACGAATGATGGAAAGAGTGTGCTTACCCAGTCAATGTCAACACCGTCAAAGCCGTATGTCGACATCATCGAGATAAGCGACTTCGCGAAAGCTTGTTGCCGAACTTTTGAAGCTGATAGTATGGAGAATGTCTTGGCTGTGGCTTGATCGGAGTCGCTGAACGTCCAGCCACCAATGGCAATCCAAATCTGGAGGTCAGGCTGCAGCAGCTTCAGATTACCAATACGCTGCATAAGAGCTTCTGCATCTGAGCTCGTGGCTTTAACTTCGAAACTAGTTGGATCGATCGTTGCAAATGCGAAGCTATTCATCACATGAGTATTGTTCCAAGAATGCCCCATCCCACAAATGGAGATAGACCTTACTTTATGTGGGTATAAACCCCGTAAGGGATCTCTTCTGGCAAGAGGCCATTGCATGCCCTTTCAGACAGACTCCAAGACTCGTAATAGCCAATGACTTTCTTGATACCTTTGGTGCTGCTGCACGAAGGACGATCGACCTTTTTGTCCCCACAAAACTCGTCCGTGGTTCCACAAAAGCCAAATCGACAAAGATAGTCAGCACAGAACGTGATCACTCAGCGTGTATTCGGGCGGCATGTACTTTGAACAGCAGACATTAAGTGGGCACTTTTCATTTTGTGACCACTCCATGCCCCACCCTGGGTCGCAGTCTGACTTGAACTTGCAATTCGCAACACAAACATCCGCTGCGCAGAAGTCTGGTCCAGTGCCACACCAGCCGCTACTACCTAAAGCGATGTTAGTATGCAATAAATTCGGGAACTCCGTGGGAGACGTACTGCAACAACCTATTGCACATGGATTCGAGGCACTGCAATCCTGCTGATGCGATAATGTGATGAGAAGAAAAGGTAATATCCAGACAAGAAGCTTGGAAAGAGGCCTAGAGTCCATTCTCACACTATGACTTAGTCGCAATCGTCAAGTGAAGTGTATGTGTGATACACAAGAGTGAAGACGAACAAACATGATGGGTGAAGCATCATTACTTTAAAGTGGCAACGCCTGGCATACCGCATCCAGCTACAGTGTAGATCTTTTCACATGCGGCTCGAGTCCGATAGCGCCGAGACTGATGTGCCAGACCCCTGGGATGGTCGTTGTTCATCTGGAGTATGTGGTCTTGGCAAAGTTCCACACCATGCTGGCTAATGAGTCTGGGTAGGCATAGAATCCTCTCGTACCTCGAACAGGGCCGAATGGAATTCTGGGAATATCTGCTACCCGAACACTACTCCCTGTAGACTAGCTCCCTAATAGAGCACGGTTGCCATGTGCTATGGCCACTTGGAAATATGAAAATTTATCCGCAATTACGCTGGTGGTCTCTGCTCTGGAAGGAGTCTGCCTTGGGCTTCATCACTAGACTTCGAACAGTTCAAGCGCCCATGTTGTACTTGCGCGAGTTCATGCGTCGGATCCGGCCGGTGAGCGAGTTCTTCAAAAATTTGCTGCTGTGCCGCAATTTATCTCGATTAGCAAAAGCACGGACTGTATTTTCGCACCGTTGAGGATTCAACTCCAAGCGCGCGATGTGAACCGAGCCCTTTTGGTACTAGAACATCAAAACAATTTCCCAAAATTGCTCCATTCCGTAGCTAACATGAGATGGTTCTGATCGGGCATAACTGAGATGAGCTTTGGCTTCCCAGCCGTGGAGCAAGGCATACTAGACTGATACAGCCAATCGCCGGAGATATGGTGGAGACGTGACTTTTGCAATCAGTACATCACAGAACATAGCCCTTTTTCGGACACAGCGGACAACGACTGCTTCTTCTCGCGTTTGTTTTGGTTCCACATTAGCCATGTCGCTCTTTTCAAAGTTGTTCATTCTTTCTTCCATAACCCTGGTGGCTGCTGGAACTATACACGGACATGGGCATACTCACACGGCAAGAGCACATTCTTTCTCCTCGCGAGCTGTTTTTGGGGGCTTCCAGATTGCCGAAACAGACTCACTGAAGGGTTTGGGACTGAGCGCCACCTGTGAACAGGTGTTATACCAACCTCTCAGATGCGACAATTATACTGCCGCCTTCATTTCACCATCGTATCACAGGAGTCTAAGCGATCAGGCCTTGACAGCATCCGTATGCGACAAGTCCTGCTTGAGTGCCTTGACTACCTTCAGCAGACGTGTAAGCGGGGCTTGCTCAGGTAACATTGAACTGTTCCCGGGATACCCAACTGCAGCTCTGATCGAAACTATTTGGGGAGGCTGGAACGAGACTTGTCTAACTGATACTGCATCTGGCAAATACTGCAATGGTATGTATTACACTTAGTTTCTCGTCAAAAACATTGCACTAATCACATTTAGATATCATCGACTCATGGCCTGCCGTAGAAACGTTGGAGGAGATGGCAAGAGATAATCTCTGCTCGTACTGCTACACGAAGAAATTGGCGGTGATGCAGCAGAACAAGTACGGAGTTTATGCGAACGGAGGTTACCAGGAAACATATGACTACGTCGTGAAGAGTAAGCAAGCTCAATTCTGCGGCCTCTGAACTCGTTGGACGCTAATGATGACAGCATGCGGACTTCCCGGTGGTACAATAACGCTCCCAAGCAATGGCATACCGGTCGAGAACTCCTCCCCGATATCCACTTGCCAACCCGGCCGCTCGTATACCGCGAAGAGCGGTGACACCTGTGACGCGATCGCAAAGGGCAATCTTGTTTCTTCGGGTAGCCTATACTCCATGAACCCAATGCTTCTTGACTGTAACGCTATTGCGGAAGGTACCAAGCTTTGCTTGCCACCTTCTTGCCAAAAGGTGTAGACATTCCATCGCTACTTGAAGGGCGAGCTGACTCGTCGATAGGTGCATGAAGTGGGTTCTTCGGATTTTTGTCCAGATGTGGCAATCGAATACGAGGTCTCCTGGCAGAATATCGTGCAATGGAACGGAATGATCGACCCGTACTGCTCGAACATCAACCAAACAGAACCCAACTTTGGTAAGGTGCTCTGTGTTTCACCTCCAGGTGGCACATTCACCAAGCCACCCGCAAACCAGACAGATGGAAGCACTGGAGGTCATGGAGGGAATGGTGATGGGTACTCAGACAACCAAGCTGCGCTGCCTTCTGGCGCAAAGCTCGCGGGCGGAACTGCAACACGATGCGGCGAGTTCTACGTGGCTCAGTCAGGCGACACCTGCGGAACTATTGTGGCGTATGCCACCACTCCGGCAGAGCTATTTGTTGCCGTCAATCCATCGTTGGGAACTGTAGAGGAGTGCAGTTCCAAGCTTGTCACAGGCTTGACATACTGTATTCATCCAAACAGGGGTTGGAATGAGGAGGAAGCACCACCACGATCGAGCGCAGCTCTGTAAGTGGCATGGGGACCGGCCGAGATGAGGGGCCTGGCTGTATTGTCATATGGCATGCACGTGCCACATGGGTATAGGTAGTTACCTTCCTAGGTAGATCTCCATACGAATAGACACACACTGCATGCATATCTTCACCCTTGTGCAACATGTATTGTGGGAAACATACACGCAAGAGCAGCCCAAACGGCCATCATGGACTGCTGGCACCTAGTCGCTGTCTTAATACGTCGTTGTAATCGCCAAACCTATTTCAAAACACTGCACCAACAAATCTTCGGTGCGCGAATCACGATCGTATCTTGGATAACTCAGTCAGGGTCGAGGTAAAGTTGATAAGCTTGTGAGAGGCCATCACGACCACAGAACACGACATTACACGGGACTAACTGATTTACTGCCCCTTGAGAATCTGATAGAACCCTTTGTACTTTCTGCAACAGGTTCAGATTCATGGTTGGGTATTCCACCGTCACCAATGTCTAAATTACCAACACTTCGCACATCATCTTTGCGTTACAATCACAGGCTAGCTATCATACACCACCACAGATCGAGTCACCTGTTAGACGCCCACGCAGACATAATTGTCCGGATAAAGCCCGCCACAAGAAGTCCCCACGGCGGGGTTCCATTTGTAAAAATCGTCTAGGTTGATTTTATACGCGTCTGCGATAGCCCAGCATCCGTCACCTTTCACCACCTTGTAGAATTTCTTGCAGTTCGGGGTTATGCCACTCTGAACTGGCGTAGGTGTCGTGATTCCATTCCCGGGCTTCGTCGTCGTTGGACTTGGCTGTGGATCATTACAATTGTATTGCCCTTTTGACTCGTCGAACCAGCACGGTGGCGGGCGCGTCCATGAGGTCGTTTTCGCTGTACTTGTCACTAGAGTCGTTTTGGTGGGTTGGACGCCGATGGTAGAGACGCAAACGTAATTTTCCGGCCAGAGGGTCGCGCAATTTGTACCGACAGCCGGGTTCCACGCGTAGAATTGATCAAGGGATATGCTGTACTTCTGCGCGATGTTGTAGCAATCGTCATCTTTCTTGACGAGATAGAACTCGTCGCAGTTGGAGACCATGCCTGTCTGGACGGGCTTTGGCGTGTTGACACCATTTGTCGGTGTGACAATCGTAGCGCTAGGCTTAGTTGGACTAGTCACGCCAGGCAGGGACGTAGGCGTAGGTGTAGGTATAGGCGTAGGTGTGAGTATGGGCTTGGAGGTGAGAACAGGAATTCCATAGTTTCGCTCAATGCAGTACGAGTTACCATTGACAAGCTTGCATATCGGGCTGACGATTGGGTTCTATTGGTATCAGTTCCACCCATGCACGCCTTTTGTCACTATACTCACATATGACGCAAAATCATCGGGGGTGATCCAATAGTTTTCCGCTATTTGATCGCAGGTGTCTCCGGTCTCTGCGACGTGCCATGCAGAACAGTCTTGGACTGTGTCTGCAGCGGCAGTCGTTGGAGGATCGATAATATATGCGAACGCACAAGTTAAGACCTCGGCGAGAACGATTAGGTTCAAAAGAATTGAAGTAAACATATCTGTAGTTGATGTACGGTGAAAAGAAGAAAAAGTGATGAGCGCAGGTTGTATATAGCCGATTGTGTTTTACAACATAACAAGAAGGCGGACAGTAAGTTTTCTGCAATCAATAATAGTCAGTAATTCCTATGATACTTTCAGCTTTAGCAACAGGGTAGAATGTTACCCACAGTCTAATCTGACAGTTAGCCTTGCATACATTCCGACGCTCGGAGCAGCCTTAGCAGCTTCGCGCATTGAGGATCGATTTGCAATCGTACTCTCGCTTCTTCGGAGCATGTCATTGTCTCATGCGTAGCTTAATTGGGCAAGCAGGTCACTGGACTAATTTGTGGAATATGGTCGTATTTTGTTGTGACATTGCGACGGGCCGAGTCCGGATGAGCCGAACACGGTTTGCTCCGGGTAATGGAATCGTGGGTAGGGGTGTAGCGCAATCTCCGTGGATCTGGTATATCGGGATCTGTCTGCCTTACCTATGGCCGTGTCACAGAGAGGCCTTGCAGTAGTGCGGCCAAGGCTTCCCGCAATCTTCTTCATGGTCATCTGCATCGTCAATCTTCTCCTCGAAGCGAGTTAATAGTCTAGACCGCTTCAGATGACCTCAATTTAATTGGGCTTCTATTGCTCATGCGGGATGAAGGATTAAGCTGAGTTCAGGTCATGTTTGCCCTAGGCAAATGTCAACTCAATATACCTAGGTATTGCGGCGCGGCTTCGATTTGCAGTCCGTGCTCCGAACATAAGCGACACCGGATCCGAGGTTATTTGTCTGGATGAGTACGCTCAAAAAAATTTCAGGCTCTCCACGGATTGGTCGAGTCGCAGTCGGTCGATATAGCAGAACCTCGTTGTCTTGTGGACGAAAGTCTTACAAGACGTTGCATTGCATTGGTCATAGTTGTTCCTTTGCTGGTCCGTGCATCGCTACCGGTACCGGTAACCTAACTACCCAAACAAGACCTTGGCAAGGGGCCACTTTCCTCTCTCGATCAACTGTCTCATCCACCAGCATGATCGAACCACCACCAAGGATTTCCGAGCTGGGCGACGACCTGAAGCAGCAACTACTTGAGCAACCTTCTGTCGAGCAGGACCCACTTCACGATGGCGATCTGCCCATACACAAAGCTGCCTACAAAGGCGACAATTCTCAACTCCTAACTCTGATCGCTTTGGGTGGCGATATTGATGCTCGTGGCGTATACGGCTGTACACCGCTTCAGTTGGCAATTCGTGGCGATCATGCAGAGACCGTTCGCATACTTCTGTCTGCCGGGGCAGACCCAACCTTGGGAGACGGCATAGAACCAGGTTACTATGCGCCTTTTGATGCCGTCAATGGTGCGGCCTGGCTTGGGACTCAACATGCGCTCGCAGCACTACTTGAATTCGGACTCCAGGTGCCAGCCAGCGCTCTCCGCTGGGCTGCCTCGCTCAACCACGTACAGTGTATGCGCACGATTTTGAAAAAGCTTGGTCGCAATGACTTCGTCGACTTGTCAAGACCAGAGGGCTTACTGGCTGCCTTGGAACAAGCGGCGATGTGCTGGCACCTTGAGGCAGTCGAAATCATCTTGGAGAATGTCACAACCTTTCCAGCAAATCTTGTCACCGTAAACAGATCCGCGCTGAGCTCTGCGCTTGTATGCGCGGCGGGTGACTTTGATTGCGACGACAGATGCCGGTGGCATAAGAAGGCTGAGGTGCAAACGCTCGTCATACAAAAGCTTATCATTGCTGGTGCGGACGTAAACTCAGAACATCCACTGTCGGGAAAGACGGCCTTCTGGGCTGTTTTGGAGTCTGATGGGTTCTCAACAGACATTGTTCGGCTGTTTTTGGAGAATGGGCTGCGTCTCGATAAAAGATCCGAGGACGGCCGTACGCCTCTATTTGGCGTTGTTTCCAACCGCAACAATGATGTCAATCTTGTAAAAGCATTTCTAGATGCAGGAGCCCAAGCAACAATCACAGATGTGGACCTGAACACGCCATTACATATTGCCGCACATCGGACCTTTGCGGAGCTCTTGTTCGAACACGGCGCAGACTTGTTCGTAAAGAACTGTCGTGGCACAACACCACTCCATCTAGCATGCGAGGACGGACGCGTGGATGTCGCACAGTTTCTTCTATCGCATGGCGCCCAGGTAGATGAACCTTCAAACGACAAGAGATGCACACCACTTCTATTTGCCACTGGTGTGGCAACGGTGGGACATTGGTCTCCTCTGTACCCCGAAAGACAGGAGGAAATTGTGCAGCTGCTCCTCGCCCATGGCGCCAATGTCCAAGCCACCAATTCAGACGGCCAACCAGCACTTCACCCCACAGCACGCTCTGGTCTCGTTGACCTCGCGAGATTCTTGATCAAGCACGGTGCTGACGTTTGCGCCGTCACGTCAAATGGAGAAACAGCTTTACATGCGGTTTGCGACATGTACATTTCAGCTAAGATGGAAGCAAGGGTCACGATCATGAGCATGCTTCTTGACCACGGAGCCAGGCTAGAAGCCCGAGATGAGAATGGTTCGACACCGTTGCACGCATCGTGGTCCTGCGCTCATTTTGCCTATGGCTTTGGACCCGATCTGTTTAACCTCCTCTTGACAAAGGGTGCCGACCGATTGGCCAAGGATAACGAAGGAAGGACGCCTGTCGATCTCATCGATAATGCGAAGTGGATGTGGGACGAAAATGGTATGGTGCGAAAGAGACCAGAGCCTGAACTCAAAAGGCAATACGACCCTGTAAGAGGGAGAAGAGGCCGAGGAGGAGGAAGAGGGGCGCAATGGACTTAAGGTCCTCCTAGAGGGACTCTTTGAAGACTCTATATCATGCGAGACACTAGCACACGTGGCAAGAATCTGCGGAACAGCTGCACTTACAGTGCTCTCTCATCCGGCCGATTCAGACTCCCATCCCGATCCGGCTTCTTCCAGCTCAAACTAAATTACCTCATCCACAAAAGCTTACTTCACGCCCGCCTTCATCGCTTCCAACACCTCTTCCAAATCCCTAGATCCACTTCCTCACCCGAGCCTCCTTAGCAACACTAATCTCATATACCTCTCTATCCAGCAACCGATACACCAAGCCCTCGTTGGTATCCTTCCATGAATGCGATTCAATGATCTCGCCTGGCCGACTTTTCATAAAAGTTAGGAGTGTCAGCGCGAAAATGAGCTGTATCCTGATGGGCGGATGGGCGACGTTGTATTGGTTCTAAACAGGTAAGAACTTGGCCAGGTCCTTCGAAGACCTTAGGGAAGCGACAGGCTTTTCATACGCATCAGTAGACAAGTTTTCAGAGAGTGGCAATTGCACCCCGATAAACTTGGAGGTGAGCGAGAGAAGAGCCCAGTGAAAATGTCTGCTAGACTTATATGATTCAAAGACTTGTTCTCTGCTTTGTTGTAATGATAGCCCGTGTGGAAACCAATCGCTCTCTTCAGCGATGACAACTAATTGCTTAGAGTGACATCTGTGATGCTTTGGCTAAAGTTACCGAAGCACTCACGTGCAAGTTATGGTAGGAAGAACTCTAGCTGTGGTACACTCGGGATTCGGGGGAAAAAAAATTCTTTCGAGTGCGCTTGCGTGCCATTGCTGGAGGTTTCGGATGCAGGTGTAGTCGGGGGTGTAGTCGCAGTAGGCAAGTCATCGAGATTGGGATTTTGACAGCCATCGCCCACTGAAGGGTCGGCGTACTCATACGCAGTGTTCGGTAGAGGGGCGACATATTCTGTGCGTGGTTACGACAGCAAATCTTGCGTGAATTCAGAGAGGGAACACGAATGACATTGACAAGGACGTAAACTACTATGCTGCAACCCGTCTGGAAAGTCTTATACACACAGGCGAATAAAAACAATTGACTGGGTGCATGCTTCTTTGGCTCGACCACGAGAGCAAAAATCAAAAACATACAACAGCGGGTATTCGCTAGTGGTCACCCACCTAACTACTAATCCGCCGGTACGTTGCTTAAATAGGGCTGAGCGAACGGGAAGCCTTGTTTTCAACGTCCTATGGTCGTATGTGACAGGTATACAAAAGATTTTGTATATATCGGCCGCGAATGTGGCCTCGCTTAACTTGGGTCCGCCGCGCGAGGCATGGTTTGGTCTTGTAGTCTGCACTAAAGGAAACAAGTTTGCAATAGCTATCCAGCGCTTATTAGCCCCAGCCCGTCAGACAATGTGCGCACACGATGCGGGTGCGCCGTCGCGAGGATACAGATGTGGTTGTGAAGTAGCGATGCGTTGCCAAGTCCCACCCAAGACGTCGCAAACTCGCGCCATCTTCCCCATCAAGCACGCCCCTCTCCTCATCCCTTTTCCCCAGGACACACAGCAATGGCAACTTCCGCCCAACGGTCGAGGAAATTGGTGTTCCTGAATATCTCTCGCTTGTTACGTCCTGCCAAGAGTGCCGTGGAGGCTTCGAATTGCAAGATCGACTGCTGATCGTCGGACCCCTGCCGATCGCGACTTCAGCCCGACGACAATGCCAAGACATGAACTCTGCAAGTATTTCGACACTGGCAGTATCACGAGTACCACCGATGACCGGGAGAATGGAGTAGCTATACGGAATGTTAGATGTCAGGAAACGTGATGGCAGGGTATACGCTTCGAAGCAGATTGCCGTTGTGAACTTTGACAACCTCAGCCCTCCAACCCCAGAAGTCCGTGCAGCACCGCAGATCATCGGTATTTCCCATCCCCAAAGTCGCGCCGAAAGCGTATAGACGATCGTGACGTGATGTAAGCTAGAAGCACGTTTCGATAATGCCACCGACTCGCGAAAGCTTCGCAAGATTGCTTTTGGGCAGCGACCTGCGAGATGATGAGGTGCGGCGGGATGTATATATAATCGCTAGTGCTCGCCCTCAATGTGAAGAAACATCACCGCATCGCATCGCATCGCAGCAGTAGCAGCATCAGTCACTCTTTTTGTCTTACCACAGTCATTCTTTAATATTATTCTCTAATCAATATGCGCACTACTCTCATCGCGAGCTTCATTGCTCTGGCCGCTGCGGCACCGCTGGATTTCCCGACCCTGGCAACTCTGCCTACGCTTCCCGAGGTCGGCGCTCCTTCTCTCCCTGAGGTCGGCACCCCGTCTGTACCTGAGATTGGTGGGCTTCCTTCACTGCCCAACTTGCCAGTCGAGCTTCCCAAACTCCCTGTCAAGCGTGATGGTCTCGGTATCCCCGCGGTCCCGGGCGTTGGTCTACCTGAGGAGTTGAAGAATCTCCTGGACGGAAAAAAGGGCCTGCCTGAGGTGCATGAGGTCCCTGAGATTGAGCTGCCTGAGCATGAGGTCCCTGAGATTGAGCTGCCTGAGCATGAGGTCCCTGAGATTGAGCTGCCTGAGCATGAGGTCCCTGAAGTTCCTGAGGCTGAGGTTCCTGAAGTACCAGAGGTCGAGGTCCCCCAGGTACCAGAGGCTGAGGTCGAGGTCGAGGACTCAGAGGTTGAGGTCGAGATCTCGGAGCTGCCCGTCAAGCGTGATGGTCTCGGTACGTTTCAAACTCTCCCAATACATCTAGCAGCACATGCTGATACTTCTGACACAGGCATCCCAGCTCTCCCAGGTGTTGGTCTTCCTGAGGAGGTGAAGGACCTCCTCAACGGCGTGCCATCGCTCCCCAAGGTCCCTGAAGTTCCCGTCAAGCGCAATGTTCCATCCGTCGAAGATCCTGAGGTCCACGCCAAGATCGAGAAGGTTATTGAGGTGTTGACCGCCTTGTTGGCGCATACTCCAGAAACTCCTGAGACCCCCGAGATTCCTACCCTCCCTCAGCCTCGCAAGCGCGATGGCCTCGGTGTCCCTGCTGTAAGTTCTTCTGCGAGTGTAATGTACAGAATGTAGTACTGATTGCCATAGCTTCCCGGTGTTGGCTTGCCAGAACTCGACAACCTTGAGCTCGTGCCCACTGTCACTGCGGTCATTAACATCCTGGTGGGTCTCCTCGCATAAACGGCCGGCGTGCGACAAGTTCCGACGCAAGGAGTACTCTTATGCAGGCGTCTGACAGGACCTAGAGTTCGTGCTATGGACATGTACTGGTAGTTGCAATAAGATACCCTTGTTCCTTGCCCTTGATCCTGCCCTTGTTTCACTTGACTGTGGCCATTTTGTGATGACTCTGACACAAAATCGCATCCGTGTTCACTAGCCATTCAGGTTGGTGTAAACAAAGTCCGCCAAAGCACCGTTACTGATGACATCCTCTGGCGTCCATTGTTGCATACCGCCTTCACCAAAAGCGAAATCATTCTCAATCTGCGTGAACAGGTACTGGTTGGCCTCATCAGTGGTCCACGACCAAGGGGTGGACCCTACGTCACTGCTCCAGGGCACTGCATGCTGAACAGATTGTGGCGCGATACCCTCAATTGGCGGAATCTTGGGAGTCTCCAGTGTCGTTGGTCCCGAAGAGCCACGCCCACTCGGTGTCTGACTTGCGACACTCGCAAAGCCGACATCATCTGCTTCCATAGCTAGACGTGCGGCCGTCGAACGATCCAGATATCGGAAGAAGAGCTGCAGGACCCAATTTGTAACTTCCCAGGTCTTTTGGAGTTCCTGCAAACCCATGAGGCATAGCTTGGCCCGGTGCTCCGCTAGTGTCCTGTTGACCCCCGTTGAGCGTCTGAGATGTGCCACATGTATGCAAAGTGTAGTGAACAGATTTGTGATGACGTGTATCTGCGCATGGCCAATGTTTCCACTTGGTAGCAGATCCTCGACAACGCGAGCGTTCCGGGCAGCAGCTTGCAAAGCCACGTTCCCGTCGCTTTCTGCACTGCCGTTCTCGTCAATGATGAAGCTCGTTCTGTACAGAAGGATCAAAAGATTGTTATAAGCAAGTTGCAATGTGCTGGCCTTGAAGTCTGGTTGTTCGCCGGTTTCCGTTTGCAACCGAATTGCAGGCGGAAGCTCTTCCTTCCACTTATATAGCTGATCGCGAATCCGATCTCGATCGCTAGGCTTGAAGGTCCGGTTCGGTAAGTACCCAGCGTCGACTATTTGGCCTAGGTATACGGCCAGTTGCGTGATGCCAATGATATATGCAATGGACTGCTGTAGTTCGGATGCCGAGGTTGCTGAACTGAATGCAGCAGTGAAGTCAGAATGTGTCAGAGGCGCAATATCGCAGTCTTCGTCGCGGATCCGATTCGGCAGCCCAAGAGCAGAGCCACACTGCCGCTCGCGCACATATATCGCCCACCAAAGCCTTCTCTTGAGTTTCGATAGTTTTTCGTCACCGTCTTCACCTGAGCGATGCAGTGCCTTAGTATGAGCAAGGCTGATAGCGGTTCCCAGCCAATGGCGTGCATCCTTCTCAAGCAACGCCCCGGCTCGCCAGAAGCTCATAAGAAATAGAGCTTGAATGACGGTGACCTTGTTAGTCTCATATGTCGCATCATAGATATCCTTAGCTCGAATATAGAACAGCCACTTCGCCCGATGCCGATTGCCCCAGCCTAGATTGGTCAAAGTAG
>TARA_R110002003_G_scaffold175_6_pt1 | contig 18891 bp, 14 predicted proteins | sample TARA_R110002003 | Tara Oceans TARA_R110002003 (sample SAMEA4396441) | marine metagenome | biome: Westerlies Biome; feature: [SRF] surface water layer (ENVO:00010504); material: water (ENVO:00002006), including particulate matter (ENVO:01000060) such as... | depth 5 m
CTGGACTCTTGGCTTCGGCTGCTTCTCCATTCGACAATGCGGTGCTTCAATCATTCGAGAATCCCACGCGGCTGGATTGACAAGGTCTTGGCACATCAAGATCCACCTTTTGTGGGGCCGGGTTTGTCAGCTGTGTTTAGTGTTGGACCGCAAGCCGAGTCATGAGCCTCCGACCATATGCCAATCTCGAAACCCATCGATTCGTTATCAGATGCTCCACAGGGCTGTCACAAGGTACCGAAGTTATTCCAGTCTACGTGTGCAACGTTTCGCAAGCGGGAAAAATTGCGACACATTTACAAAGGTATTGCAAGCCACGCCAAGAAGTCGCACTCGCAATTCGGCCTTCGCATCCTCAAACCCCCGGGGCCCGATGCGACCTTAGCCAGGGCTGCAGCGTCTGATATGCGCTAGGATGTCTGAAACAGTTCAGAACTCGGAGTTCTTGGAACGGCAATCTGAGCCGGTGCCTCGACTGACTCATGTTCGCTCACTCTAACAAGTACCTTTAATCCCCAGACCGAATGCGGGCAGTTTGCTAAGGAGAGCATCGTACTCCCATTGTGAGCATACGAGTACGCTGACTCGCAGACCGCCAGTTCGAACGCATTTACATCTGAGGTCGCGAGAATTCCCGTTCTCGACCTAGTGTCCGGAGACACTACTGGTGCTGATGTTTTCTCTACAACAGTACCAATCGCTCAACGTCTTCAGTGTTGGCATTGGTAGCAAGTAAGAAGGCCTCTTGAGTCAAATCATTGGTGTGTTGGTGAACTTGACTTGATAACACCAGCAGCGTGCTATGCAGTTGCCTTGCAACTGACTAAACATGACCATACAGAGTATAGATCATTACCACCAGTTGCTCAGACTGTGAAAGCTCTTTCGGCGATTCGGGGCCGTACTTTACGAATCGGACTGTCATTCTTCCGACTCTCCTATACGAAGTGTAGTGTTATCACCAAGCCCAGAAACGATCTCCAAATGTCACGCTGCCAGCTACGGAGTACAGGATGCTTCATCATTTTCACCAATCATTGTTCCCCTCGCAAAACTTCTCAAGCACGAGTTCAAGCTCTGATTATGTCCAGATTCTTACTAGGAGATGATGGTGCTAACAGACTTGGCACAGGTGGTTCCTGCACAGCCTCATAACCGGTCACCCAATCTTGCATCATGACGTTATGGCTCACAACTGCCAATGACGACTCAGCTTCGCAAAATAACCATCAATGACGAGAATTCAGAACATTTCGCTTCAATGGCACCAATGACATTCGCAATCTATGATTCCGAGTACCTTTACAGCCGCATCACTAGGCAGATCATTGCTCCGCAATGACTAGTCGTACCACGCGGGATCTCAGGCTACCGGACGCCTTCATAAGGCATGTACGAGCAACGCGACGCGAAGTCAGGTGCGAGCGCGATGCGAGGCACAATGTATTCTTAGCTGCGTCTCGGGTCTCGCGCATGAGGCAGACTCATTGCGAGTATGCTCGCGGTGACTCCGTTGAGCAGAGATAGCTCGTTATTGATGCGGAGTGTGATCGCGTACTGGTCTATCCTCCTTATGAGATGAATATATAGTGGCAGCGATTGTCCTGTTGTGAGGATATTCAACGTCAGACGCACGCATTCAGCAATCTAGTTATTCTGCACAGCATTACCAAAGTCTCGGAAAGACTAATTCCAACCACGAAGCCTCGAGATGTCCTTCCCACCGATTCGATTTGCGCCTTTCCAAGTCACGGGCGCTCCATCATCGGGTGATAACACGCAACATCCGTTCTTCCAACCGCAAACTCCAGCAACCACCGCAAGCTCGAGCTCGAACTCCACAACCTCGACTTCGAATCCCACAAGCCCTCAAAATGGCAAATAATGGAACAGACGTGGAAAGAGGGACTGAGCTCACCTGTGCCACCGAAACTCATGGATTCGCGATGAACATACAAGATCGGCATCCCACATCTGAGACCTTTGGCATATATTGCTAGGACATGGCGGACTTCTCTTTTTTCAAGATTCGGATTTTCCTCGCTGTTACCCACATTCCCTTCTGTCTTTCCCTTTAGACTCATCGGACTTTCTGTATTTCACTTCTGACAAGTACACTCCCCGTTCGTTCACTCATTCAGCTCAACGCATGTAGAACAGAGTCCAACATAAACCACTATTATTCTACATACACATTCTACACAATGACATACCCCCGCCAATCCACTTCCCACCACACATTTCCGAGACTCTCGGCATTTCCGCAACTCCCCATCCTATAGATAGAATATCCCTGCCTTGAGCCATGTTCCCGTCACATTACCCCCCTTTCAGCACGTAACCTTTCCCCAGACCCGTCTCAAGTCCCAGCCTCAATCCCGACACCAATCTCTTCTTGCTCAAAAACCCACATACTTACTTCATCGGGCCAATTCCTCCCCGACCGAGCAAAACATACACACTCCACTCCCCGTCTCCATAACAATCACACGTATCCCCTCGCATCCCATCCACCATCCCCATGCCGATCCCCATCTGAAACACCCGACCTATTCCCAGCACAGCCCCCACATCCCATCCCACCATGAACGCCAAACAAGCCCTCGCCTCCCCTCCCCGCTACCAGCCGCATCGAACGAATCACTAGCCGTGCACTGTATCTCTACTACACGGTGGGAGTATATGTCGCGAGGCTGGTGGGAGCCTGACAAGACACGCCGTTGCTTCTCGAGGTGTAGTGTGGGGCTTGGCATACCTTCCCGATGCAGACAACGGTGAGGACTGGACTGGATAGCATAGCCTCACTGCATACTAGGAACTACGTGCTTACACAAAGCACACCACACGACGCCACGCCGAATCAGATGGCGCGGTTCGATGGTGGAGGCTATGCTCGAGCAAACCCTTCCCACGCACCCGTCATGCACCTCCGCGAAGCGGACTATAGAACGCACGGCTGATTTGCCGTGGTGTGATGGTAGACGAACAGCGGCAATGGTGAGATGTGAAGAGATGAAATTCCAAGAAGAAATGTACGGACGAGGAATGAGTATCGGCCTTTTTCGCGCTTGCTGGAAAGTCCAAAACTACACACACATGCACACACATACACACTTATAGACAACGTTGCCTGACGCCTTGCTGCCAGATGTAGACAAAAGAAATGCTGGGTATGTTGCCGTATCCGTTCCGTCGTTGTCCAAGGCAATGCCTCTTCCTACACGCCCTATCCTTTCCGTTCCGATTCTTGCACAATGTACGCCAAAACAGCCTTGCTGCCCAGTCCCGAAGTTGTTGCATCCCGTCGTCCGTATGGACTCTGCCTCGCGAGGCACTCTTTCACCTCCCATACTTTCTCTCTCCCGGAGTGCACGCGTCGTCGTCTACCTCTTCTCGCTCATCTGCAGGCCGTTCGGGAGCGCAAGTGGTGCCTTCTCCCTGTCTCCGCTGTCAATAGCACGCCCTTCGGCTGGTGTGCGTCGACCGATGCGGTTGAGCCATGTCTCGGCACTCTGCACCGTGCCGTCAACCACAGTCGTGATCTGTCCCATCATGTCTAGCCCCTCCTTTGCGAAAGCAAGCATCCTGTTTGCGCCTCGGACAGCCTCGCCCTGGGCACCTTGTTCGGCTGCGGCGTCATTGCTGCCAGCCTGGCGACCAGCGAGCTGCCATCGCTGCGGGACGCTAAGCAGTTGTGTGCGCACGACTTGGGATGCGTTTTGCGGGAGAGCGCCGCCAGTGTATCGTGAGACGGACTGCACTACTGATTGCAGGGTTGTCCAGATCTCGGAGCTGAGGCTTTTGATTCGATCCGCAATCTTTCTGACTTGCGCATCCTGGTCCGTGTCTACCAGGCCCATTTGTGCCATTGTGCCGTTGAGCTCCACTTTCTCGACTGGTCTAGCCTCGACGTCTGTTCGGCGTCGGTTCTTCAGTGCTGCCTCGTATTCTTCCAATACGAGCTTGAGTGCCTGCATGACGGTGTCAATGCGCGTAGTTGCGCTGCGCAGGAGGCCGAGGCATAGCTTAAGGGAGCGCAAGGAGGTGTCTGACAGCGCGACACCAAGGCCGGATGTGGTCATGATAAGCTGTGTCGACCACGCAGCCCGTCGGTCGTGCTGCTGCTGGCTCTCTCGTTCTTTGCCATTGGTAGGCGCTGGTGTCACGGCCATCTCTTCGTAACTCGGCGAGCGGTGGTCGTCGTACTCGGGCAGCGACTCGGCGTAGGACGACCGAGAGGTTGCTCGTGTGCGCGATGCAGACAGTGAATCGTCAACATCCATAGCATGGTCTGTTGGGCTGGCTCTCCGCTGCCTCTTTCGCGATGTGTGATCGTCGCCGGCTTCGAGATCGCTGGGCCGCCTGTGCTGTTCTCCGAGGTATTTCCTGATGCCCTTCTCCATGCCTGTTCGTCTGCCGACTGAAGACACCGTGTTGACCATGGGCGAGCCAATGTTGCGCTCGATGAGCTCGGCGCCATACTGGACGAAGCGGGGCGTGTAGCCTTTGGTGGTGTTGTAGGCCGATATCGAGCCGTTGATGGTGCCTCCGAGCCATGGGTGATTCGACGTGAGCAGTGACAGGAGCGGTTCGGGCTCGGCCGTGGGTGAGCGAGCAGACAGGGTCAGTGAGCGTGCAGTTGGTGACCGGGCGAAGTCTGGCTTTAATCAGTACTCTGCCCCCCGTCCTCTTTATATGCACGAAGCGATGAATGTGACATACCTGGATTACCCAAGCCACTCAGGGCCTCTGCCGCCAGCCTCACATCAGGGTCATCCATGCTGACACTCGTCTCCCGTCGTGCCTTGTCGTCCTGCGCACTCCACACGCTTGCCGTGTCCATTGGGCTACCAATGTCTTCCGAGACTCTCGGTAGCCCATCTGGCACGTGTGGAAACGTCGCATTGTGCAGCGACGGCAGCTGGCCCCATTGCGCGGCATCGTACTGTGACCGGGGACTGAGCTCTATCGAGTTGCGCGGGGTATGACGTGCGGATGGGCTGGCGTCGGGCAGGTCCAGCGACTTGATGCCCGGTAGACGGCCATTGCCTTGTGGCTGTGGAAGGTGTTTTGGTACCGAGGGGAGGTGGAACGACTCAGGCTCGTGTTGCGCATAGGCGGGCGGTGGTGGGCGCCGTTGCTCCTGCTCCATGATGCTGACTTGTTCGGGGCACCGACTGATTTCGGAGCGACGACCCCACGTTGTCCTCCTCTACTCCTCAAATCTCAGAGAGACCGTAACAGGCGTCCGTAGTATTCGTCTCGACTTTCGCAGCGTCCGTTGCAATCGATAGAGACGCGAAGGATGCCACGGAGGAGGCTGCTCGAAGCGGTATCGCACTCCGCGGCTGCGTGGTCGGAGGTGTCGGCGTGCGAATTGGGAATGACGACGTCCTTCAGGAGAAGCGATCGTCAACTCGACCTCGACATCGCACAGAATTAGTTCTGGTGTCAACCGAGGTGATGGCTCTCGCAGTCGTATTGATGAATCGCAACGGCGGATGAGGAGAGAGCGCAGGGCTGCCAGTAGCAAATTGGGAGCGACAAAGCTGCTGAACCTTCACATGTTATCACATGCCGTCGCATCCTCCACCACGAACGCCACACATGATTCTTGGCGCCTATGTCGAAGCGATTCCTAGCCGATCACCCCTGAACAAATTGGAAGGCACCTCATGGGCTGCACGGGTGTTATGAGGTTGGGCCACATGAAGACGACAGCTCTAATACCAGAACTTGGCTGCTGTGAAGAAGTACCATGGTACGCCGTACGTGTCACAGATTGTCGGAGTTGAAATTGGTGGCTGCAGCCGATCTGTCGTCGTGCGCTCCCCTCACTTTGCCACGAGACGGGAACGTCAGCAAGGGACTGGATCAGTAATCCCTCGCGATATCCACATTCGACGTCTACATTTTGCACCACCGTCCCAAAAAAATAATTGAAGCGTCGCTTTACCAAGCATTGTGGCGCGGCATGGCGAGCACCGAGGTTCTCAGGGTTTCGGTTGCATGCTTCCTAACTCCGATGTGGTGCATCTATCCGAAGTCACGATGTGCCCCACAAACTCGTGCACATGAAAGCGCCACCGAAGGAACTGAATAACAGGACAGTCAACAGGACTAGTCTACGATGCGACGCCAATAACAGAGAAAACTGTGAAAGAAAAGTGCTCTGCACATCCAACTCTCCGATGCATATGCAGATGTGAACGCTGCACTGAAGCATCAAAGTGGAGCAACATGAAATGCAATACTGATAATTGCCAGTGTTGCTGGGATGGAGATGTGCTGATGAGAGCCTTGAACAAGATAAAATACACGATGCAGAGGCCACGATAGAACCAACAACGTGGCGTTCGTCACCCCGTATCTAGGCGGCGTCAAGCTCAGCGTTGGAAGGATAGTAATGTGTCGTGTTGTGACAGTGACAAGTGAGTCCGCTTCAAGGACGTTATGCCTACGCCCAAATATCTCAACATGTCTAATATCAAGTCCGCACAGCCGCGAACTTAAGGATGTTCTTCAGCAAGTCCGTGTTAGTTTGCTGGCACGCGAGCATGAAGCCATCAATCCCTGGTATTCTTTCGAGCTCATCGAGCGTTTGCGGTGCTCGAACCACAATCAGACTAAGTGTGCGTTCCGACACGATAGGGGGTGCCGCTGGTGGTCTTCGTGGTAATTTGCTTGTGACGAGCTTACTGAATGCGGAGAGCTTGTTACGTGCAAGCTTTGTCCGCGGTGTAAGATGATCAATGTGGTTCTGGATCACTGTATTCTTCTTGGGTGTAGTGACAGCTGCGACCATGGGCGCAGGTGGTGCTGGGTCTTGAATTTCAACTCGTGTCGAATGCTGGAGACGTTGTGGGGTCGTTAAAGCTCCTGCTTTCGAAGGGCTTTCTGTTCGCTTGCGCTTCAGCTGCGGGGCTAGAGTTGTTGGAGGACTTCCAAAGTTTAAGGAGGGCAACGACTCTTCCGATTCACAAGATGCTGCATCGTCGTTTCCTTCAGCGTCTAGTGTAGTCTCCGCCATGGTGAACGACAAACCAGTGTGTAGCGGTGGTGTGCGCAGAATTGGACTTCCGAAAGCCGAAGAGGAGTCGGGAGAATCTTGAGCCCCGTTGCGACTACGTCGACGTGCGCGATTAGGTGTGCCTGGAGGCTCTTGCGTACCTTGTTGCCCAGCGCTTGAGAGCGTGCATGTTCCTTTAGTGTCGGTAGCGATATTAGACGTTGCCATGCCATGCGTCCCTAAGAACTGAGAGATGGTCTCTAGCCACGCCTTGCCGTAACTTTCTTGTTGCTTCGTTCCAATCCCCTTGATTGCCAGTAACTGGTCTGTGTCTGTAGGACGTTCAAGGGCGAGCGCCACAAGCACAGAATTGGTCGTGACTCGATAGACTGGAAGTCCCGCTGTTTCGGCAAGACTCGATCGACGAAGGAGCAGCTCGTTATAGAGTGCTTGCGAATTGGCGTCTGTAAGCTCTTTGGGAATCATTGTAACGGAGGGTTTTGATGTGGGCGCTGTCTTCTTGTTCTTTGTTTCGAATGGCTTTGACAATGTCGCATCAGACATTGCGACTCCGAAGAATGTCTCCGACGTCATTATGCTACCATCCTCAAGATGCGCGTCCAACCTCAATGGTATAATACCAGAGAGCTTGTGGACCAAGTACTTCTCCGCGTGCATTGGTAAGGGCGGCGACGGTTTCATCCTAACCCGCTTAAAATTCATGCAATGATACAGCATGTAACCTGCATAAGCGTCGCCAGCTGCATAGTTGATTTGATCGTTCGACAAGGGCTTACTCCAGTTGCTCGTCCGGACATCTCCTTTATACAACGGATGTCCCAATTGATCCTCTACAAGACGCGCGAGGCTCACAAGCTTGGTAGAGACCAGCTCTGGCTTGTAGCCTCCGAATTTGGTGAGTCGATAGAGGTGGCTCAACTCGACAGCACCTTGAGGGTTTAGATGAAAGTATCGCCGAAGACGAGCAAAGTCGGCACTCAATACACCAACACCAAGCTTTCCGATCTTGGGGCTTTCGATGATCTTTCTCAATGATGGCGCAATGATATCGTCCGTTGTCTTCCCTGAATGCAGTCCAATGTGAAAGAGCGCGATCTTGTCTTCCGTGGCAATCTGTATAAGCCCAATTTTGTTCTGCAGATCTGACCGCTTCCAGTCATTCCAAGGCCACTCCATGTCGAAGCCAACCACAGACTCATTAAGAAAGTGGCGGGCAATGGTCTCTGAATCTTCTTTTGTTTTGCTGTAGAGGATCTGGACAGGCTTGTTGCTTGGACCCCTGTACAACCTGTGGCTCCACCAGCACTTCTTCACCGGACGGGTTGAGTCGAAACCAAATGATTGTAGTGGTGGCTGCCCCTGCTGTTGTTTGGGAAGTTGCAGCTTATATGTGAGTGGCCAGCGAACCGTTTCGTCTCCCGGCTTTGCCGAATCCTTCTCGCTTGCCTTGTCCTCACCCTTTCTGGGCTGGGCCAATGGAGTTGCGTCAACCATGGCTTCCAAGCCGACCAACTGGCTAGCAGAACAGTAAAAGCTGTTGAAAAGATGGAGAGCGGGTGCGATGCCTGCTCGATCGACGCGACGTGGAGTGGCGGCAAGCACAGACCCACGAGGGAACGCGCTAGCACGTGCTGCCAAGCAAACGCGATCTTTCTGAAGGAGTCTCAGAGTCCGCCGTCCTCGAACATAACCTTGCATTCATTCTCGAAACATTGGTCGACATCATGAATGCGTCGCTAATAATCTTCCTATTATGGAGTCTAGCGCAAATCGCAGGTCCATCATAGTCTATCTTAAGTTGAAGGAGGATGGCTGTCGGCATAGACACATCGATCAGCTCACCAGCAGGTTCCGCGACCTCCAGTCTTTCGTCTCTCAAAGACGGGCTGTCACGGGCTCAGTGCTCTTTGCTCGTTTACCCAGAGATGACTAATGGTTCTATGAGAAACCTCAGAACGAGTGGTACTTCGAGTACGCGTCCTGCTTCAAGATGACGTGTTCGACACCCGTGACAGCGCTTGCAAACCCTGGAGAGTGTTCATCCGGGTGTTTCGAGGAGTGTAAATCTATCTTTCTCTCCATCAGCTACGTCAGTTCCATCAGGCTTGCGAGCGCTTCAGGGTGCAACCTCCGTCCATGCCAGAGCTCGCGCCTATCATTCTACGAGACACGAGTATGCGATCATTCAGCCGAACCGCCTGAATACGGGTTATAATTGAATGCGCGTAGGCATTATGTAACGCCACACGCCAAGCCATGATATTTGATGTCTCAAGCACTTCCCGTTTCAGACGCATGGGTTTCAAGTCACCACAGCGAAGACCTGGCAATCATGTCACCTGTAATGTGACATGCTTTGCCAAGCTTACGGCAATTACGTCGTGAGTACGCGTTCTTGATGTAGGCTTATAGGAAGTGTAGGCGCCTCAACGTCAACTGTACCTCCGGAAGGCGATGCTCAATTAATCAAAGTGCTGGCCACGTACATTCATATTAAATATTTCGAACTAGATTTTTTGCCCACTGGAGTTGCTTTAGATACCGAGCCGTCAACATGCATATTACTCAGGCAGTTCTCGTCGCCGTGGTGGCCAGCATTGCACACGGCCAAACTGTGCCCAAAGGGTTTACTCCCACCACAAACAGCAAACTCGAACTCTTCTTCAACTCAACATCCGTCACCACACCAGGTCAACTTCTCTCAAAAGCCAGTCCGTCACCCCAAAACCCTTACAATTGACCCCAACTGACCTCACAGCCACCGCTACCGAGCCCAAGATTGCAATCTCCAGTGCCGCCGGCAACCTAAGCGACACCTACATGTTCGTCATGCTCGATCTCGACGTCCCACCCCAACAAGGCAATACTACTCGCCGTGTCCTTCTCCATGCCCTGCAAACAGGCTTCAAAGCAACACAGCAGAAGATCAGCGGTGCGGCGACACTCCTCGCATCGACACAAAACGGACCAGCGATGTACCTCCCTCCTGGCCCACCCGCAACAGATACGATTGCGCATCGCTATGTACAGCTTTTGTTCCGTCAACCAGCGAGTCTGAAAGTACAAGCTTCGGACTTTGCGAATACGACCGGCCGCTTTAACTTTGATGTCAATAAGTTCATGACGGAGAATAAGGTTGGCGCACCGATTGCGGGGAACTTCTTCACGGTTGATGGAAGGGCGAATTCGACGAGTGCGGGAGGCACAGCGACACCGACTGGTGCACGGCCAAGTCGAACGATTGAACCGTTTACTGGGAAGGCTGGAAGACGAGAGGCTTCATACGGGGTTGTGGCAGCAATTGGAGGGCTGGTGATGCTGCTGGTGTGATTGAAGTACGAGCAGTGGCTGGGACCGGACAACAAATCGGACATATTTCAAGGTACTTGCAAGCGTGACAGCTAAGCTTCAGTTTCTCTAAACGCTCGGACTTTTGCATAGCCCATTGTATCGCATCCATGACATTCCCCTTACTTGCCATGGCAAAAGTCATTTCTACTGCCTTTCACACTAGAATTAATCAACTTGGAGTGCTCTTTTTCTGACCGCTGTTCAGCCTACATCGCAAAGATCTGGCACCTCACCAGGAGGAAGGTGTGACAATGATCGCAACGCTTGGCCGTTGCACTCACCACGCCACCTCCCACTTCCAGATCCCAACCAATATGCTCGTGTCACCGTCCACCTCTTCCCGATGCCAACTACATCCCCACTCCTTAAACATGTCACTAAACATCCTGGCGCAGTACTTCGCCATCGATGCTGTCATCATTGGATGTATCATAACCACTTGTCGGGCTCGAATCTCGTCCGCATTCCCGTAGAAAATGCGCTTCACCATCGCCACTTTTCTCACGCTCTAGGCCGCACCCCAGACAACATCTTCTTCCCCGGCTCTGGGTATGAAGGAGATGCGGAGCGAAGTGGTATATAGGCAGAGAATTGGTCGCAGGATGAGCGTGATGGCACAGATGTCAGAGTAGCGTAGAAAACCGGTGAGAGCGTGAGATGCAGGTTGCTGAGCGAAGCGGGCGACTTGGTACTCGAGATCGCAATGTTGGGTATGATGCTGGTGAGGTAGGCGAGGTATGACTTGGTTGCCTTTGCTCCTTCCTGATCGATCTCCGCTTTAATCTGCTTGCAGGACAGGTACACTCCGCTGTAGGCTAGGCAAGCGCAAATTCACTTCCACATCTGCCAGCTTCTCGCTCACTGGGCAATTGCATCCCGTAATCACCTTCATAATAATCTTAAATCGCTGGCCTTATAGAATTCGTGCTTTATATAGTTGTTCTTTTGCGCCAGATGTCATTCTAAAATTGGCATTTCGAGCACAACACAGCAGACGTCCTGTCGACTCAGTTTTACCGACAATGCGAGACACCTCGGAACGAACAAGCAGTGCCACACTTCACCCACAACTAGGCGACCAAGAGCAAAGATTGACAGAGGAACTAAGGCTAAAGTCGAAGACATGGGTGAACCTCGAGTGCCAGATTTGCTAGCTCATCACCAGGCTGTATTCCGCTAGTAGCAGGGTAAAGTTAAAGTACCGTACAGAAATGGAAGAGGCCGTGACGTGGAGGAAGGTATAAGTGAGAAGCTACTGAATTATTTATCGACGATGGAACGGAAGCGGAAAGCACTTGACCGTGCTCGTTGCTCATCTTACTACGAATTCGGTATCAGAAATTATAGATTATTGTAACAGGTGAGTGCGTTGGGTCATTGTGACCCGATACCCTGACCCAACCGGAAGATGGGGAAAAGATATGCCGAGGCTTTGAATGTATGTTTCCAAGAAGTTGGGCTGTAAGGATTCGCAGGTGAGTGAGGAAGCTCTGAGGCCATGCCGCCGCTAAGCTGAGATGATTCCGCTTTTGGGGACCTCTGTGTATACCATAAAACCCGCCAACAAGCACGGATGTCCCATATACGTCGCAATTACGTTCCTTCTTTTAACCTCTGCTCACATGTCCATGTACGGTAAGCCCTGGAGATATTGTAGCACCACGTCACGATTCTCATGACCGCACTCGAAAGCCCCTAACTCCCAGACACCGCAGATCGGCGATTCAGGTTCCATGATCCATCTAAACCCGTAACGCCCGATTCGAGCTCCCATTCTCTTCCACAATGGCGCTATCTTCTTGCCAGCTGGCGGCAGTTGTAACATGATGCGGCGAGTTTGAGCATGCATACTCCGACGCTCCAGTTGATTGATGATCCAGTAGAAAAGCCAAGTGCCGTCATCCTCCCAGCTCGCAGTGCTCGCGGATTTTGCGTACAAGGAGAGAGTGAGAGACTCAAGTTGCAGGTCAATGAACGCGAAGAAGCCTTCGTCATTCTTCTGGTGGGCTTTGTGATAAGCATGTGGATCCAGAGCGAGGCGGAGATGCTGTATCGTAGAATATCGACATCGGACTGGGATCGCACCGAAATAGGCGTACTTGCGAGGGGCTTTCCAGTCGATTTGGAGTGAATGGACGTGGTTTCTGAAAATTCTTCCACCTTCCTCGTCTATTTCGCCCATGATTTGGCGGCATGAGCGGTAGAGGCCGCGATAATCTGAAAATGGCGCGAATTGCGGAACGGCAAAGAGGGAGTAATTGTAGAAGCGCAGCTCGATTGGAAGGCTGAAGAATCCCATGTTGATGTTCCGTACAGCGTCGTGGTTGAGGTGGTGGAGTGATCCACAGTCGCGGCGATTCCCTAGGAAAGCGCAGGCGCACACCTTTGGCTAGAGCTGACTCATCGTACTCGGAGGTTCTCCTTCACCTGTTCGGCTCAAAAGCTATGACCACCACTACGATCTAGCTCCCAAAAGCAACACCTCCTATAATGACTCCAACTCCGTGATTTCGTTTGTCGCTTGTACATGTTTATTGCAGGTGCCGAAGACGTGCCCCACACCTGATGCCCAATGAGTTCGCCAGATCAAGCAAGCGTTCGAGGGCGCGTATCTTCTAGGCTGTCGTCGCTACGTCAAGGGTTTGACCATCACTCTTCCACTACACAGGATCCAACTGATCTCAATATCTCCAACCTTCGAGACCTCACAAGGCTCAATAACTAGCTTTGTGATGTGCTCGTTTGTGGTTATATGACCACTATGACGTTGCCAGGTCTTAGCGTTTAATTACTATTGTGCCCATAGTAGTGCATCTTCCCATGAATCAGCTAACCTTGAACCAAAATGCCCTCGCTAGCAACGACCTTGAGCCCCTCGATCATCTCATCATCACCGTCAAGCTCGCCGGCCAGACGAGGGACACCTTCTACCGGTTGCATGCCTTCACTGAAGCGGCAAATCTCAATATTACTGGTAGCAATCTTGCCACACAGACATACGAACCGCGCGAAGCAGATATCCTTAGAGTGGGAGCGCATCCCTTCACTCCTACATCACTTAGGAAGTCTTACGTGCTACATACCGTCGCAAAGTGAGCAAAGGGTGCCTAAATACGACACTGACTGGGTTGGTAATGAGACAAAGGCATGTGAAATCACTCAAATACATAAGGACCCTTCGTCGAATTGCTGATCTTGCTATGAGCAGGGAAGCTAATGCTGCGCTCACGTCATATTATAGCTAGCAAGGAGGATGTTAGATGTTTCGAGGAAACTCACGATGTTGGGAGTTCAATTTTCCGACGGATCACGTAAAAGGTACATAGCAATCAAGGTTTAAAGCATGAGTTGGACTCGGCGGTGGTGATGAATATGAATGAATATGTGTAGAAAGACTGGATTTAATAAAGACAGCCAACTACTTGAAGAGATACTCTGAGATGTTGATTCTGCTATACGTACGTACCCTAGCGGCCGCATACACGGCTCGCCCGAGGTATAAGCTCACTACTCCGTAAGCAAAATAGAACCTTGACTAGTCTCCTGGCACCATAGGTTATGGAGCTTCACTTCTTTGACGAACCAAGAGACTGACATGATCAAATCCGTAATACGGTTGAAATTGGTGTATGCCTTAACATACGCATCCTGGTAATTTTGGGTCGCAGAGGATTCTTTTACCTTGTACTTCGGGGTGAACAGCTCCGTCCGACATAAAGGACATGTGTGGCTCATTTTCTCAAATGCATGAATCCATGTCAGGAGGCAATCCGAGCAGTAGATGTGGTTGCACTTCGTGCGAACAGCTGGAGGCGTCAGCGAGTGTCGGCAAACGATACAATTGTGTTCGGACAACTCTTCCACAGGAACCACTGTGGAGACTTCATTGAGTGTGACAGGTTCACCATCCCACTCGAGCTCGGCGGCCTCGTTGAAGCGTGCTTCTAGACGATCCATTTCTTCAAGGCATTCCTTGAACCATTCCTTCAATAATTCGAGCTCTGTCACAACGCACCAGTCCTCAGGGATTTTTAGCGCTTTGCGGAGACGCCAAACGGATGCTTCTATGTCAAAAGCATTATCCCCCTGGGCGCGTCCGTTGTAGAAGGCGAGACGCTGAAGAGTTGAGTAGATTGTGCACTGATCCAGCCGTTTGGTATTGTCTGGAAGTGAATGCGGCGAGTCTACCTCTTCATGCCATGGGGAATTCTTCTGCGTGCGCAGCTTCTGCAAAAGAGCCTTGACATGTGCCACTCGGATGATCATCCCCTCAGTGCGAGCGCCCGGTGGAAGAACTGCATATGCATCCATGTAAGTGAGATAATGCACACCATCACGATAGACAATAAACGATTGGTAGACAGCCGCCGAATTATCGATGCACTTGGTGTAACGTATGTCTTTACACAGCCACGTCATGCTCCAGTCAAAGCCATCATGGAGGGCTGCACGGTTCGGGTCAGCAGCTGTCTTGCTGATTGCGGGTTGAGGACGGTATAGAATCCGGGAATGCGGAACGACACCCATGTTTCCAATGATAGCTTGGGCCTCGACTGAACGCACGTGGTCGGGCTGAGACAGCATGCCATCTATACGTTTAAGAGCGTCGACGAGCTCCTCCGCGGTCTGGAACGCTACATCCGCTTGATCGGACATGACATTTGGTGCAGAACTTGCCGATATGGGCTTGAGGTGGTGCTTGATTCGTGAGACTGGTTGATGTTGTCCTTGTTGATAGTGAGAACTGAGTTGATAGGGGAACTGTTAGGAAGAACCGACAAGTGACTTTTCAGATATGTGTGATGGAGTGCAATTGTGCCCAGAAACGTACAGTGAAGGAACGGGACATCACCTGTAATACCAGAGTCTGTGAGGTGACAGAGCAAAGTATCTGCACAATGCTCGAACACTTGGCGGGATTCATAGCTTCGGTCTAAATGTACTCGCACAAAGAGTAAGGCCTACAGCGCGAGGCCGTCAGTGATGCGGTTCACAAGATCGCAAAGGTTACAAGGTGTTTCGAATGGCCGGAAAGAGCACATTCTGCTCGGGTGTTGGCATAGTTGATATTCCGTGTTGACGGTGGAAAGCCGTCGTTCACCACGAAGCTCACAGTCGCTTGAAGTAGGGTTCTGCAGTTTCCTTGTTGGTATGGAGCATCTCGACCTAGACTCGACCATATACCAACGAAAACCTGGGGACGCAATTAATGATCTTTCAACTGCGACTCGAAACACTGATATTACCAAGGCAGGTCGACGGGTTTACCGGGAATAATTGCTAGCGCGGGTTTTTACCCCTCTCGTATCGCACCTTCCTATCATCACTCTCGCTCGCCATCTTATATAGGAGATCAATAAGCAGTATGGCTGGCTTCAAAAGCTGCCTCCCTGCAAGCTCTCTTCAGACGACAGTGATCAGGACGACGCGCCTGTCTGGGCCCCCTAGCTATCCATGGCTCACTCACAACTGACCTTCAAGCCCTTACATCCCACCTTTGGAGCGGAATGCAATGGCGTCGACTTCTCACGTGCTGTGCCAGCTCAAACGGTAGAAGAAGTCCGCGCTGGTCTGGCGAGGTACGGCGTGCTCGTATTTCGTCAAGCACAGCTTGACGATGCGCGCCACGTTGCTTTCGCTGGTCAACTGGGCGAATTGGACGATTCAACACCATACATCCAAGCCGGTAGGAAGCATCGCCTGGCGCCATACACGGAGCTTTTCGATGTCAGCAATCTCGACGATGATGGTAACGTGGTATCAACGGACAGCTTGCGATTCCAATTGGGCCTCGGAAATGGACTCTTCCATGTCGACTCGGCTTTCAATCCAAGGCGCGCAGGCTATTCTATCCTTCGCGCTCATGAACTACCCCCAAAGGGCACAGGTGGGGCTACTGCATTTGCGGACACACGTACAGCGTATGCCGATCTTGATGAAGCTACCAAAGAGAAGATCAAAGACTACGTTGTCAGTCATTCTTTGTGGCACAGCCGGCGCCTGGCAGCAGCAGACTGTGAGTTCCTCAAGGGCATGAAACCCGAAGATCATTTCATGGGCCGGCATGCTCTTGTGCAGCGGCACGAACAAAGCGGGCGCATAAACCTGTATATTGCTCACCACGCTCACCACATCGATGGGCTTACGTTGGAGGAGAGTCAGGGTGTCATCCGGAAGTTGCTCAACCATGCCACTCAAGACAAGTACACATTTGAAGTAGACTGGGAGAACAACGGCGATATCATCATCTGGGTATGTTCAGTGCCTCAAGAATGGAGAAGCACGCCTCTGACAGCCGTAGGATAACACGTGCGTCATGCACAAAGTCTGTCGTGGGTCTTTCGAGGGGAAGTACGTACGCGATATGCGACGGGCCACTGTCCATGACGGGTCTTCAACAGCTTGGGGCCTGAATGAGCAGACTGATTTTCGTGCTGGAATGCCGTGAACTGCTCGGCAAGGCGCTTGTCGGTGGACTTCATATGCTGCACCAGAGCAACACATTTTAATGACCCAGTGACCGACTGGAATGAAAGAAAATCTTGTATAGACCTGCAAGGCACTTGACGGTTGTCCTGGTCTTGTCAATCTTTTACTATCTCGCTAACGTGACGTTTACAGGTCTGGTTGGTACTTGCATTCCGTAACTAAAGCCAACGCTTGTACTACATGCCGACAGGTGGACCATCACCAGTTCAGATTACCGTCGTCCAAGCAAATCATGTCGCGCTTTGCTGTCCAAGCTTGTTTTGATCCTGCATCTGAAGAATTCAACAAGCCGATCTATAACTTGTTAACGCGTCGTACCTCACACAATGTCTAGGCCAAGCTTTTCTTCCGTCACTCTTTACGACCCCTACGCTCATTCGATTGGTGTTGTCGCATACAGTCCTTCATTTGTTTCATAGCGGCGGGCCATTATGAAGGTCTTCGTGGTAGGGTCTCTGCTGTTGCAGACCCTCAACGCACAAGTCAATGATCTTGGTCTACCAGGCCTTGCTCCACTGCTCGTTCCGGGTGCCAACGCTCCATCGGAGTCTGATCTACTCTCTACAACCACAAGTGCTGGTACAGACGGATTGGATAATGTCGCTTTTCCTCAGGGCACAGCGGATGTCATCATCGAGCCTTCGACGACTGAGGAGTTTCTCGATTTGACTGAGCCGACGGCCTCCGGCGATATCTTCGGTGGAGGTACGTCCGCTGACAACGGCGTTCAGTTTGATGGCCAAGACTTCATCTGGCCTACACCTTCCGCTGGGGCTGACGTTGTCGCAGACGGATCTGGTCTTGCTGACACATCAGTGGATGCCTTTGCTTCCATTCCCACCGACTTTGTGGATACGCCAATGGACGTCCTCGGGCCAGATTTCGGCTTCGATGTTACGACTACCGATCCCTTCGCTGAACTGGCTACCCCCACTGACGTGGTTGAAGACCCATCCCTTGGAGGCTTTGACTCTACGATCGAGCCCGATTGGTCGATTGATGCATCTACCACTGCTGATGCAGGCGCAGCAGAGGCTACCGATGACTTTGCCTTCCCTGACTTCGATGCCACTGGTGGCGCTCTTGATCCTGGTGTCGGCGAAGCAGCTGCTCCCGACGAGACCTCGACCGACCCCTTCGCCTTTCCGGAAGAGACAGCAACTCCCGACCCCTCCACCGACCTTCCAGGTGATGGAAGTGGCGTCGCGGGCGATCTGAATGAGAGCTCTTCAACGCTTCCGCCAAATGCCACCGTTTCGCTGGCTGGCCTCGTGGCCCCCGACGTTACCCCTGGCACAGACAGCGGCGCTGTTGCGGGCGACTCGTCCGGCCTTGGCGCTCAAGACGCTGGTGGCTCATCAGGAAGCTCCTGGACCGGTGAGGATGCTAGTAACTATGATGGACAAGACTATGGTGAAGACGACTCCTACAGCTCCGGCTACGAGGAAGAGTGTCCTTCGTACTGTCTCAAGGGTGGGGACTACCCTTCTAGCCAGGGAGACGACTCGTACCCTGCAGATGACAGCGATTATTCGGATTACCCCATGATCAGGAGGATCGTCAGGAGATTTACACGCCGCCAGGGTGGCTCGGGTGGCGGGTTTGCCGCATTCCAGTGGCCGAGTGCTGGCAAGAAGAGCGGGGATGACTGCGACGATGATGTGCCCGACTGGCTGTACCAGAGCTCTGGCAAGACGCCTTGCAAGCCCAAGTGCCCCGCTAGCTGCTACTACAAGCCAACTGCCGATGGTTACCCATCCAAGCCAACTGCCGATGGCTACCCGTACGAGCCCACCGACACTTACAAAGGGTACCCGACCCGCCGTCCTTGGACACGCACCTGGGCCCCGCCTGAGCCCTCAACTACGGACTCGTCTTCAGCTGAATGGACTGACACAACCGAGACGAGCACTTCTACCCAGACGACTTTTGTAACCTCTACGATGACTTGGGAGCCAGAACCATACCCATACCCTTCCGAGGAGCCCTACCCATACCCATCCGAGGAGCCCTACCCATAC
>TARA_R110002003_G_scaffold9_17_pt1 | contig 18879 bp, 17 predicted proteins | sample TARA_R110002003 | Tara Oceans TARA_R110002003 (sample SAMEA4396441) | marine metagenome | biome: Westerlies Biome; feature: [SRF] surface water layer (ENVO:00010504); material: water (ENVO:00002006), including particulate matter (ENVO:01000060) such as... | depth 5 m
ATATGCAGCGAGGTTTTGCAATGCAAACTGCGTTTCTCCTTGAAGCACGGCAAGATCATCTCCTCCTCTAGCTTGTGTGTTTGGATAGTGTAACTTATTTTCGTCAAGGTCTTGTGTGCGTTCAGGACATACCAAAGACGCAAACGCTACATGGTGGCATTCCAGGGCGCTGGAAACGCATGTCATAGACTGCGAATGGTATGTTTTATCACGGGTCGACTCATCTTCGACTACGCACAAAGCTCTCTATCTTCCATATCTTCAAAGCCTCGGGGCCTTGCGCTAGCGGGTCCAAGCTTTCCCAAGACGTTTGTCGGCAGCTCCACAGCTTCAGTTTCAAACGCCGTTTGTGGGTACAAGACGGGTACGTCGGCAGCGCGGCGTAGTGACGTTGTGGTCTTGGCTCATGGCGAATGCGACTGTGGCTGGGCGTAGGGGGGCCATGTGCCTGGGTAGTCGAGACGGGAGGGTCGGGGAGGGGGTGACGAGGTGAGGGCGGGAAGGGGTTGGGGGTGGAGAAGACGAGGGCTTGGGTTGCATCGTGGGAGTGGGAGTGGAGAATTAGTATTTGGCATGAGATTGTTGACATGAGAGGAGATGGCAAGTATGGTGGGGTGATGTGTGATGTGTCAAGGCTTGGTGCTTTGCCTGGTCGAAAATGATAAGCAGGGTCTGCTGCCTAATAGCGGAGTTTTGAAGAGTGTATATCATTCTCCTTTCAAGTTGCGTGTTAAAGGGACTGACTGTTGTCTATAATACGTATAAGATAGAAAGACATGACGGCGTTACACAAAAGAGATATATTACAGAGACTGCAAGGCTGAAGCGGATTGCATAGTGTGTGCGAATTGTTGTACATGGCCTCGAAGGGAAGACAAGTTCTCCGTGCGTGTTTGGTAGACATTACGGTAGGAGCAGCAAGAATTGCAGTAGCTGCACGAGTAAGAGCGAGCCCTTCCAAACCGTCCTATCTGTAGGGCTGGCGATGGAATCCAGCTGGTGTTCGCGAGGTCTGCTGAAGTGACGAATGTCGGGTGCTGCTGCATCGCGTCATGAAGAAGTCCCAGCGATTGAACTGTGATCGTCAAAGGAATGTAAGTCTCTTTTACGCGGTCGAGTATATTGGTTCGGTCATGGTCTCCTCATCTTTCAGGAACCACGCAAACTAGGGTGGATCTCCGTCTCCATCACACGAATTGTATTCTTCATGCCAAGCTTCTTTTGCGTTCGCACCCTGGTAAGTTCGCGCATCAGACAGTTCTTCAAGCACTGCTCCACAAGTGAAGGGTCGCTTTCCATGAACTCTTCGTTAAGCATCAATCGCGAACTTGATCTTCTCATGCAACTCCGCTCGCTACCAATCTGCTTTTGGAAGACGTGGTGCAAGAAGGCGTATGAGTCGTCGAACGTCTTGTAGCAGCTGTTGCATGCGAATGTCGCTTGGTCGTTAGCAGCGTAGCGGTCGCGCGCGATGTGTGAAGTAAACAGAATACATCTGTAGTCCGGTAGGCCGGAATGCGGTGTTACGGAGATACAGGCGTCGCAATGAGGGCACAGTTCGCGGTCATCATGGCGGTTTTTTGGCCGTAATTTCTTCGCTCGAAGGATGCTTGATTTTGAAGTCTTGAGGTCGCTGCGCAGCTGGTCTGCGAAGGGACAATAGACCACCTTAAAGCGTGGCGGCGGAAGCATAGGAATGAATTCTCGTGATTCAAACCGTGCCAGTTGGTCTTGCAAAGCCGTCATGCAAGTGCGGCGGATACTTTTAGCTGTCGTGATGATGTCGTCATATGGTATTGATGTTCGTATTGGGTACAGTGCACAATCGTATAGAGGCTGCCGTATTTCGTACTGCAGTCGGAGAAGCTGCGCGGACAATATCGTGTGGCAGGTCGCTAGAAATCGTTAGTATGAAGGGCGTTCACATCGCGGAATTCTCAGCTCACTGTCTCCTTGTTCAAATCGCGCTCCGTATAATTCCTTCCCGGTTTCCATAAGTCGTTGTACTTGACGTCCCAGTCTCAAAGCTTTCGCAAGCGCGTCATCCTGGCTTATCATTCCCAAGCAGGCCCACCCTGTACGCTTGCGACGATGTCGCGCCTGGTATTGTTCGTATGCTTCGTTGGCGGTCTGGAATTCGCGATCGATATCCCATAACGTAAAGGAGGTATGCTGCGACTTCTCCCAAGTGTCGGGCATGGTATTCAACATTAGATAGTAAACAATCGTAGAAGACAAAGCAAAGTATAAGTGAACGGGTGGAGAAGTGTGTTGAACAAGGATGTAAATTGTTATGCATCAGAATAAGGACATGGCAGCGCCAAATCAGGGTAGATCCTACCGATTATAGACAACACAGATGCCGAAGTTGGTGAATCTGCAGAAACTTGGACAGGATGATATGAATCAGGGTCGCGCACGTGCGGGCGGTGCGTTGGCTTTACATGTCGCGTCATGTTCCTGCAGGAGCCGCGGCTGAGGAGCTGACATGGTGAAATGAGCGGTAAAATCGTTGTTCGCGATGTGGCGCACTCGGCGATATTGGTGGACGCGTGCATCGAGTATTGCAATGCAAGCAACGGCCTCCTACAATCCCTGACACCATCTACTCAAAATGGTGCCCATCGTAATCCAGAGGGTAGCAGGAACATGCCGGTCTCCAGGAGCGGGTATATGCTATGAGGCAAATCTTAAGATACGAGGTGACGCTTCTGGGAAATGCAGGGGTGACGAAGATGGGTCGGTCCCAAAGAATGATGGAACGATCCCTTTTGGTCCTGTCTGTGCTCAAGCTTTACCGAGATCAGCCTCGAGTTGAGTCGTGGCACGACAGAACAACAACAAATGCGTTCGCATGGACATGCACCTCGCAAACGTGTTGTACATAATCATGCCTTGAGTCCGGCTTCCTGGTCGTCGCATCGCTCCTTCTCATCCAACGGATTACCCCAACAAGAAATCCTGCCTGCAATGTTTAGACGGATCGACACCAATCGGAAACAAAGTCCGCTCATTGCTCTGCTCTTCCGATTTCTGGGCTTTATACGAGAAAAGCAAGACTTCTTTTGCCAGCAATGCGCCATGCTGAACGGGACGTGACGAGACGCGTCGGGGGTGTTGGTAAACACTTCGACTAATCCAGTAACGGATCTCCAACCCCACGTTGGTCGTTGCTACCCCACCAAAAGCTCTAGTAGCATAGTACCAATCGCACAATCAACTCCACAACACTGCTCCATCGGACTCTAGTATTCAGACGATCTGTATTACACAGTACATTATGTCCCACAGCCACTCACATGATGACGCGTCACATTCGCATGCCGGGGCAGCTGCGGACCATGGACACACCCACGAGATCCTCGATGGCCCGGGAAGCTTCCTGGGACGCGAGATGCCAATCATAGAGAACCGGGACTGGGAGGATAGAGCCTTTACTATTGGCATTGGAGGGTAAGCCAGCAACATCGAGCGCCCAAACGGCTTCAGTCGCATAACATTGAGGCCGTCCAGCAATGTGGACATAGATCGTTACTGGGATTAAGGCACACAACTGATTCTACCAGACCTGTAGGCTCCGGCAAGACCGCTCTCATGCTCGCCCTCTGCAAAAGGCTCCGAACTCGCTTCTCAATCGCCGCTGTAACGAACGACATCTTCACACGAGAAGACTGCGAATTCCTAACCAAGAACAACGCTTTACCTGCGTAAGCCTCCTCACACACCTTACGCACAACAACGAAAGCTCACTACAATTACAGTGAACGTATCGTCGCCGTCGAAACCGGAGGCTGCCCACACGCCGCCGTCCGCGAAGACATCTCCGTCAACCTCCTGACCCTCACAAACCTACACCACAAATTCGACACCGACCTTCTCCTCATCGAATCTGGCGGCGACAACCTCGCAGCAAACTACTCTCGCGAACTCGCCGACTTCATCATCTATGTGATCGACGTCTCGGGCGGCGACAAGATCCCCAGGAAGGGAGGGCCAGGCATCACACAATCCGATCTGCTGATCGTGAACAAGATCGATCTTGCCGAGGCGGTGGGCGCGGACCTGAATGTTATGGATAGAGATAGTCGGAGGATGCGTGAGGGTGGACCGACGATCTTCGCCGTCGTCAAGAGGGATCAGGGCGTTGATGCGATTGTGGATTTGATATTGAGCGCTTGGAAAGCCTCGCGGGCGAGTCAGGCGCGGAAAGAGAAGTTTGAGCCGACGCTGATGGAGGAGAATGAGGAGGGCAAGGAGAGGAGTTATAGCATGTCGTGAGAAATGGTTCCTGTGCTGGCAGAGAAGGGGATGTCATCGCATCGCGTCGTTGTTCTTGCATGTCGAGCAGAGAACGCGTCGAAGGCCGATTCCGCCAGAGCACGAGACCACACCTGTCTCTAGCAAGCATAAATTGATACATCGCACTCCTACCGCGTTCGCAGACACCTATAGTCTGATATAAAAACATATCACGCTCCCCTGCTTGTGAGAGACCTATATCATGTCAAGCAAATTATTCCTCAGATCCTTAACGGCCACATTTGCCAATGGATCCCTCCCATCAAAACACGCCGCGGCTCGTTGTGCACGAGTAAGCTTCGTGATGTCATGCTGGTACCGACCGGTCGTTGCCATATGTGATTTCTTATACTTTCCCATTGTCGCTTTCCAAGCCCACGGATCATCCTCCGTCCCCTGCTCATGGTGAAGAAGCTCTTTATCCGATTCGTCTTGAGTCTTGTCATCGGGATCGACGAAATCATAGTTTGGCGCATTCTCAAGCTGCTTGAGGCGATTCGCAGTGTCAAAAAGGCCTTTCCCGGGATCGAGGTTCGCTTTCTTGAAGAACTTGACTGCTTCTCTTCGCCAGGAGACACATGCGCCCTCAATGCCGTAGTTAGGGAGGTCGTGAGATAGCTCTAGATAGTGACCAATGACGAGCGCCAGGTCGAGGAAGCGCGAATGGGGGGTCAGCTCGCCGGCACGCTCGAGGGCGCTCAGTGTGGTGAGCAAGGCGCAGCCGAGGAGACCGATGAGTTCGCAACATTTGTCTGCATCGTCGGTGTCTGTGAGGTCATCAGTGGAAGCTCAACGCAACAGAAAATAGGTTTTCACTCACGGATAAGCTCAGATACGTCCTCGACGTTAGTCCAGAGCCCTATCGCACTGAGGATAGCCCACATTTCGTCAAGATCTGGGCCATTCTTCTTTTGGAAGGCTTTGTCGAAGTCCAACATCTGAATAAGTTCAGTATATTCACCCAGCATAATACAACCGAGCACGTACCGCATGGTCGGCGATCTCTTGCACTCCGTATCCCTTCCAATCGTTGTGGATGTACATGTTGAAGTTATCGGGGTCACAGTACTTCGCTCCTCTGCAGAAGCCGTCGAAATTCTTCCAGGCGCTGACCATTATAACCCACTTGTGATCTTTATGCTCTGCGGGGGCAGAGCCCCAGATACGGTTCTTGTTCTCTTCGATGTATCCTGGTCTATACATTTTCGTGAAGATCTCGTGCTGTTCAAGATGCTCCGCCTTGCCTTCAGACGCTAAGCGCCAATTCTCACTGATAACGTCGAAGAGCGGACGATGCATGCAGATGTACTCGTATGGAGCCTTTTGGTCTGACTCTCCAGGCTGCGTTGATGAGCTTCCTCACTCTCTGTTATTTGTATGGCGGACTCACCGAGAAACCACCACCGCAACCTCTGTGCGGCACGGGGTCAACATAGTCGACAGGTGGACTGGTGGATCTGGACTGCGTGGCGGAGTTGTTCTCCTGATTATCGTCACCATCTTTACGAGCGCTCTTGCATGGCCTAGCGGAGCTCGAGCTGGAGTGGTCGCTGTCTGCACGACTGCTCGCGCTAGAATCCCGGTTGGTTCGTTGTCTCTTAGTGGAGGGCATGGTGGCATGTACCAAAGGAAAGCAAGCAAGTAGTAGACGTCGTTGTGTAGTATAGAGCGCGTGTTTTGAAAGTTGACTTCGCGACCGACGTCAGACGCGACGATCAGTTGAGTATGACATCAAAGGCGTTCCTCTCAGCTCGGACGACACGCGGATCTTTCGCGTGTGCACGTGGATTCGGCATTTCACGACGCGGCTGTAAACACAACAAGCTATCTTCTGGAATTGAAATGTTACGGTCGTGCTGATGTTGTAATGATTGTGAGCATTGTGCAGTCCTCGTGTTCAGCATGGACCAGAATGCGTTGAGCCCGAAAGAGCTGCGAGCTGACAGAAATCATGCATTGTCTCACGAGGCCGACATGATCCGTGAGGACAAGGCTCGTCGAGGTTACTCCTTGGTTGTTGGAAAGACGTGTCGGCAGGAACACCACTGCTGGACAAAGATGTCTCGCCAAGACGCTAAATTCTAGCCTCATTTTCAACGGCAGTCACTCTTGGGTAACCACCGACTTTGCAACAACAGCTACGACACCTTGCAGATACATTACGGTCGAGCTCTGAATCAGCAAGCAGGATGGTGTTGTGTCTCGGACAGCCGTCACCGCCTCGATAATATTCATCGTCACTTCAACGAGACACGATTGCGCAAGCCACCATCAACGAGCGTACGACCTATATGTACCACTCCCCACAATTGCGCGGCTATCTGCAGCCACATTGTATAAATCACAATATTTGAATGACTACCCCAATACCAAGACGACGATAGGTGGATCGACTTTCAGCGGCATTTTCCGCAACAGTGTTACACAATCCCGATCTTGTGGCGCACCCGCATGGCTCTGCACTCGTCTCGTATTGCCATGCTGCTCTCCTGCAGTGTTGCGACCCCTTTCTTTCTAATCTTGACGGAACTCAGAGGGCTTGCCCATAGATCATCACCAAGAGGGGCCACGATGAGCCGAGCAAGCGTTCGTCCCGAGGCTGGTTAACCCAACACCACGGTTGGAACCTACCAAGCTTAACCCCTCATGCTAACAGCGACGACTTCCAAAGCTGATCACATCACCAATATCAGTATGCACGGTGAATTGCACAAGACTTGTCGGAGAGGCAAACAAACGTACCTGGACGGAGGAGCACTGGCCATGGCTAGCGAGATCCCGTGCTTTCTTCTTCAACGGAGCCTAGTCTGAAATTGATCGAAAAGGAGAACCTGATATTAGCCTTGCATAGCTTCGACGCGTGTTAAGTCAGTCGTGGAACGCCAACAAACTGCTCAGTCCGCGATCCGTCCCGGAGCAGACTATATGCAAGGACGTGGTACAACCTCCAGCTCTGTCCCGAGATCCACCGCTAAGGTCAGCTATGACACTACTTCGGTAGGCTACAGCTCGTTCATAACCAAGGTGTTCCGCAACCCGAGGACGTGTGCTTTGGATTTACTCCCTTGCCTTAAACCCAGCCGTGGTACTGGATACGTCTCAGTACCCTGTATTCCACACTGGAGCCGTATTATCGGGTGGAATCAAGTTGGGCTCCACTGTTCCGCCCCATACTCTACTTCAGCTCTATCACCGACCAAAACGGCCCTTTTGAGCTTCATCTTCTACTTCGAGAGACTTTGCGAACGAATACATCTTGCTGTCTGAGAAGTCATCCTGAATGAGCAAAGCTCAACGTACGCCGGAAGTAGACCGAGAATGCCTCTCCAGAAATTGCCCCCTCAGGGCCCGACTGTCGTCAGCTCTCAGGCCGCAAGTCGCCGCCAAATGCAAGAGCGGCGACGAACACTACAGACAATCAGCGAGCTTTCAGCAACAGAAATGAGTGTACCAGACTTCCGAGCAACCCACGGGAATGGACGGAAGCCTCCGGCCGGTCGTTCAGGAGCTCCAGTCGGCGGCAGGAACGAACCTAATCTCAGCAAGAGACGAAGCTTACCGCAGTATTGCGCGAGGCCGGATTGTGCTCAAACAAGGTCGCCACCGGCTGTTCCATCAAAACACATCGCATCTGCGCAGCGCTCGCAATCAGGAAATGGGGTTCAACCGACAGCTTCGCCACAACCAGAGTCGGGATGGAACGTGAGGAGAGAAAAGGCGAGATTGCAAACAGAAGAAGCACTTTCTGGAGTCAATGTGCGACGACAGCAGTCTAGCTCAAGCATGAATGTCGGAACACCCTCCGCGCTGTCAGCTCCTTCACCAATACCCAGAACCAAATCTAGCCAACCTCATCTCAAACCTCACCACAGCCAACAACAGCTACTACGTAACAGCCGTTCTATGAACGGAACACCACATAATACGGAACAACGACTGAATTTGCGAGCTTCTCCAGCGCCCTTCACGTCTTGGGACCATGATGCCGCACCTTCTGAGCTCGCCAGCACCGACTCGAGTTCCTTTCTGTCCTCACCCGATAGTTCGGTTCGAAGATCTCGATCTAGCTCATCGAGCCAGTCGTTCACATTGCAGGGCGTCCCTCCTTTACCATCAGGATGCGCCCCGCCCACACAGTCGTACTACGCAGCTCTATCGTCACATTATCACACCGGATACCCGATCCAGCTTCCAGGGCCAATGTATGCAAAGGCTGCATCGGAGATAAGAACATCCTCGTTTCCGTCGATGCAGTTGCAGTCCAACATACTGCCCCATTCCTACCACGCCAACATGTCGCCTGTATTGTATGCCGACGAGCAGTACAACCATGTCCACCGGATCCGACCAAAGTCACTCTCAGCACACACAACATCTAGTCATCGGCAGTCAATCGACAGATACACACCCCCCTCCTCAATCACGTCTCAACACTCTCGCACCACTTCTCAGCGAACACAACCAACATCCCCTCCTCACCCTCTTCCCCACCCTCCCCCATCATTCAAACAGCCCCGCCCGCCATCCAGCACTCGCTCACGCTCCCGTTCCCACTCAACATCCACCTCCACCCCTAAATCCCCTCCCCAAAACCAACTCCGCATGAACGCATATACCGACCACTCCACGCCGACTCGCCCGCCTAACCGCCGCTCCCTCCCCAGCCGCGAGTCCCTGACGAAATGGAAATCGGAGCGCGAAGAAGCCAAAGCGGAGTTCGACGGCATGCAGCGCGCGAAAATGAAGGAACGAGTCAGACGCGCGAATGAGATGGAGTTGGAGAAGGAGAGGGAGTTGCAGGCGCTGGGGAAAGGGGCGGAGAAGGGTGCGAGGGTGTTGGGCGTGGGGTTGGTGGAGAAGGGGGGAAGTGGGAAGGAGAGAGGGAGGGGGTGTTTTGGGGGAGTTTTTGGGAGGGTCATGGGGAGGTTGTTTTGAGGTGGTGTTGGGCTTATAAGGGGGTATTTTGATAGCCATGAGGGGAAGGATTCGGTGGCCTTTTAAGGAACCGTATGGCGTAAGAGGGTGCATATGTTCTCAGCCTAGTTTGGCTTCACGGAGACGCTTTTCTTCTCCCAACTAACCACGTATAATACTAGCTATCATAGCACATACTACTATACAGACATACTCTTCATCTGCACATTCTGCACACATTCTCAGCTGCCGTCCTCGCATCCCGCCTCCTACTCACTTGCACTCCTCGTTCGATCTGCCGTCCCTTCCTCACCGCAATCATGTTCAACAGTGTCACCGCATTGTCCCACGCGACTTCCTTCTTCGCAACCGCCCCAACGCCGTCGACACAATCAAACCCCCGAATGTGTCAGTCGCGTAGCCCCTTTCATGCGCGTAGCCAACGAGTTAGTCCGCAGCGTCCAGATCGCTCTGAAACGGTCGATGCCTGCCACGCCGATAGAGACGACGACGCCGGATATGCCTGCATTATCCATCAAGGCGAGGCGAGAGGAGCCGTCCTCGAGACGAGAAACAGTGTCTTCGCCGTTGGGCTTTGAGACGCCTTAGTTCGGAACTGAACGAGGATGAATGTCTTAGAGCGGTGAAGGGGAGGGGTCTGAGACCTGCCCTCTCATCGTCTGGAGGCGTGACTTTGCCCAGGTAGCTGTGCCGACGTGCTCTTCGAGACGATCTTGTCGGAGATGCGTGGGGCGGATGGGATGGTCTTGGACCAGCGGCGTTGGGTTGCTTTTTTAAAGTACAGTGTTCGGTCGATGGCTGTCATTCTGAGAGAGGCTTTGGGTGTAGTTTCGTCTATTTGGTTAGTCTCCTCCCCGGAGTTGAGATTTGATGCTGCACGACCCATTCTTGCGCCATCTCGCAGGCTATATGCATTGACACATCCTTACTAATGAGATGGTGCCCGGCGCTTCTGCTGCGTTCAAGTGTTGATGTGCTGGCGGGGAAACATAGGCTATATGTGGGCGCATAGTAGGCGTGCATATATGAAGCTTTTAGTGACGTGGCTGTTAGTAGGAGATCTTCCACAGCAAAAGACTATATCAAAATCGTGCGACAGACATTATTAGGGATCCATCCAATTGTAATGTTTTGAAATTCACCGAACTCGAAGAGTTGCTAACGAAGTTCTCACTGTGGGCTACCATACTGCTGTCTTGTTTGTGGTTTCGTACTCATGCAATTCTCCCACCTACATCATGCCGTGCAAGCAGCACCAGTATGAAGTGTGTCACGACACTCGATGCGGACAACGGTAGATCAAGCCGCGGATGATCTGCGAATGCCTGCGATCTGCAATCATCTTGTGACTGTGACAAGCGCTCACCTGCTGGTTCCGAGGCTTCCCGACTGTGTTCCGGACAACAGCCTAGGCATTCGGAACGATTTATTCCTAGGAAGCAAGTGCGGTGGTTGTTCTCACGTAGGATGCGGTCGATGTTAAGCGCAGGTTAGTGTACGTAAGAGGACGGCGATCTCGCACCGCGATCATGCCACGAAACGTCCTTGATGCTGACCATCCATCCCCATTGGAGAGCGAAAGACAGCCAGGCGGAGAATGCTCTAGATGAGGAGGGCGCTGGACGATTATATGGGCGCACGCGGTTCCAGGCAATAGCAGGAGGGTGCTATAGGGATGTACCGCAATCAGATGTAGATGCGGTTGGCTGGCTCGCTTGGACAGCGAACGCCATGTCTCGTACGCGCATGTCGACCCCGCTGTGGAGTACCCGGACAGCTGGGGTGGTTGGTGTGCAGTTCAAGCGAAAGGGACGTGGTAAACGAGATTTACCGAGGACAGTCTTGTCGATCGCGGGTGGCTGAGAGCTGATTCTCCCGAAAGGCCACAATCTCGTGGTCTTACTGGGGCGCAAGGCACGCACAGCGGTGAGGCTGACGCGACACTCCGGATCAGTGCTGCCGTGTGCCTGGCGCTGGATGTGTCGCTGTTTCCCTATTCAGTGTGTGGTGCTGGGCCTGGAACTGGAGACAGGGCGAAGTGGCATGTTGAGGTGGTGCCAGCGATGCCAGACACGGCGGCCGCGGTGCTGCACGGGATGTTCTGGAGAGCCGAGCGCAGTCGCACTCGCACGCGCTGAGACAGGGGCTTGGTGGGTGTTCCAGCGAGCGTGTATCTAAGATTGCGCGCTGCGATGCACGCTCGGAGAGGCGAGGGATTGTCCCGCTAGCCCACAGCCTAACTCGCAGTGCACAGTTCCGCGCAGCACGGGCCCGGGCTGCGATCGACCCTGGAATTGATGCACCCAGCTCCCCGCGAAATCTCGAGACAGCTATTCTGCCCCGTCTGGAGGTCCTCTGCTCTCCTCGCGTGCCCGTGTGAGACGGCTGCTGCAGCTCCAATTCCTCCCTCCCCCGCCCGTGCCCTCCCAATGCCTCGCAGCGCCCCGCCGGCTTCGGGTGCTGTCACACGCCCGCTCACCACCCTCACGTCGCACACAGGCTCAGGCTCGTCTTAGCAGGAAGGCGCCCCCGCCCAGCCATGCCCGCCACCGGCGGAGGGCGTGCCGTGCATGCTGCCTCCAAGGCCTCGTCGAAGCGCAACGAGAAGGCCAAGAGCGTCGAGTCGATGCAGGCACCGCCGCGCGAATCGGCCCAGGGCCCGTCGTCGACGGCCCGCCCAGGACTCAAGGGGCGCGCATACTCGACCCCAATCGTGCCCAAGAACCAGGGCCACGGCGCCGCCGAAGACAATGCCTCGCTCTACTCCCAGGACGGCGAGGAGATTGCCAACGACGCCTTCTTCCAGCGCTACCACTTCCCCCAGCCCGTCGAGCCGACCAAGGAAGAAGTCTCGGACGACTCGCGCGAATCCTCGTCAGACACCGAGGGCCCGCTCTCGCCCACGCACATCAAGAACCGCCAGCCCGCGGTCGAAGTGGCCGAGGAGCCGTCCTCAGGCGTAGGTTGCTTTTGTAGTGAAGCCGTGGACCCTGACTGACGTATGTGGTATAGTCGAGCAACAGCGACACCGACGCGACGCCCACCATGCTGGACATGAACATTGCCGTCATTGGCGCGCCCGCGTCGGGCAAGTCCTCGTTTATGCGAAAGGCCCTCGGGCTCCCCGACAACACCCCGCCGGCCATGTGCCAGAGGAAGTGGACAATCGACGGCAGCCAGTACGTGGTGCGCTTTGTCGAGCTGCGAATCGACGACATCCATATCAAGCCGGGCAACATCATCGAATGGCCCAAGACCGTGCAGGATGTGGCCGTGCCCCGCGTGGACGGCGCCATCACAATGTATGACGTGACAGTCAAGGAGAGCCTGGCCGGTATACCAGAGATGATGAGTCAGTGCACACCTCACACTGATATGCTTGCGAGCGTCTCTATGGCTGCTGACCACCGTGCACAGGCATGTTGTCAAAAGCACACCTTCCCTTCATCCTGGTTGCCGCGAAATGCGACCAACACCCCGCACATCGTGAAGTCGATCCTGCAGTCGTGGAGCAGAGAGCAAAATCTTTTCTTAGCGAAGTACGCGTGTTCCAGAGCTCCGCCTCATCGCCCGAGACGCAGCGAGAATGCCTCACGTTCATGACGCGGGCTGTCATTGCGGCGAAACGACGTGAGTACGCCCTTTGCTTTTTAAGACAATCTGAAACGACGCGTCTTGCATTGTGAATTTTGTTGCATACCACTTCAACTTATATGTCATGTTTGCTAATGTTGACTGCAGCCCGTTCGCAAGCATCGACAGCGCGACGGAGAGCCAACTCCTCAGCCGTGAGATCCATCCAGAAGGACATGTGGCGGAAACACGAGCGCGCCAGCTCAGAGATTTCTGTGCGGTTCCGCCGTGGGTCAAACGAGGGCAAGGGTCATCGTTACAAACCGAGCGACACGAACAAGACCTTCTTCAATGCCGAAGAATCGCCGGGCTACGATTCGCAAGAGTCCGACGATCAAGACTCAGATACTAACAAGAGCATCATGTCCGTGAAGCCATCCGATGAAAATGGCTATACCTTCGACCAGCTCGTAGACCGCTTGCTTGCGCAACCCATGTCCAAAAACGATTCGAAATTCGTCGCCATCTTCCTCTCGCTTTACCGCAGATTCGCAACACCCGGCCAGCTTCTGGAAGCAATTTTGAAAAGGTTCGATGCCGTGAGCAAAGAGAAGGCTCAGCCGTTGCTGCGAACAATCGCCCAACTTCGCTATCTTATGGTTCTGCAACAATGGGTTTCCTATTACCCTGGTGACTTTGCCTATCCAACAACGCGTAGACTCATCCGTAAGTTTGCGACGGCTCTGGCAACCAGTCGCGAATATTCAGTTGCAGCGAGCGAAATAATCCGCGACCTCGAGTGGGTTACTGATGACGACGACACGGAATGGGCATGCAGCGACCGGCAGCGGGCCCAAGACGACCAGATACCGAAGTTTCACCACAGTGTGCTCGAAGAAGATTCTGACGAAGGCGAGTTCTCCCGAGCATTTGGCCACGTGGGAATTGCATCAGATCGCATGTCTATCGCACGCAGCAGTGTAATCACCGGCGGATCAAGGGCTACAAACTCTACAGGCGGCTCCATGGGATCATCGCAAGCGCTCCTCTCCCAAGTAGAGAAGAATGAACGACTAGCCCGGCAGCTCGAACCTAATCCGATCAAACCGATTTCCAAGGTTCAATGGCATCAACTCATGAATGAGACGGATGAAGCAATCGCCAAGGAGCTCACCAGGATTGACTGGATCATGTTCTCCTCTGTTCGGCCGCGGGACCTCGTACGCCATGTAAGCCTAAATGCCGAAGAGAAGAAGAAGTGCAAGAATCTAGAAAATGTCACACGGATGACTGACCATTTCAACCACGTGGCTTTCCTCGTTACAAACTACATTTTGATGCGCGACAAGCCGAAACACCGAGCCCTCATGTTGGAGAAGTGGATGCGAATCGCGCGTCAGTTGCGCAAGCTGAACAACTACAACTCGCTCGGGGCTGTGATTGCTGGCATCAAAGGCTCAGCAGTCCATCGTCTGCTGGCTACACGCGACCTGGTTCCACAAGCAACGACTCATGACTTCATGAAACTCGACATTCTGATGGGACCCCAGAAATCGCACTTCGCATATCGATTAGCCTGGGAGAATAGTTCTGGCGAGCGCATACCATATATTCCACTGCATCGACGCGACCTGGTGTCAGCCTCTGAGGGCAACTCGACATTTGTCGGGGACAAGAAGAAGACAGACTCAGCGTTGGCACCTCACCCCGGTATCAGTGTATTTCAGGGCGCAGCAGGCAGTAGAGACAGTAAAGAAGCTCCACCAGGCGGAGTGACTGGAAAAGAGAGAATCAATTGGAGAAAGTTTGAAATCATGGGCGAGGTCATCGTTGGGGTGCAACGCGCGCAGGGCACGCCGTACCCGACCTGGCCAAAGTATGAGGAAGTGCGCAACCTAATCCTGGATGTCAAGATCTCCAAGGACGAGGACGTAAGTTATGGACCATCTGTCTATCACCTCCGACGCTAATATAGGAACATTAGGAACTCTACGATCGCAGCACACACCTCGAGGCTCCTGGTGCCGGCGAGAAAGGGAGGTTCGCCAAATGGTTCCGAGAGCGTTAGTGCTACTCTTTTCTACCAATCCCCGACCGACTCCTTCCTTATCTTCATCTTTACGAGAGATCAGATAAGCTAAGTGTAGCTCCTAGCCCGGCTCTCCCTCCCTCACCTCCCACCATCACAAAACTACCAAGCTGCCGACCTCAACTACGTGCGTATATGAGCACGCCTTCAGCATCTACACACCATCACCGCCATATACCCCACACATACCATGGACGTTCCTGTTCCGTCATAAGCATACCCTTCACGCAACAATCACCATTCCCACCTTGCTTTGCGCACCCGGCGTTCTTTCAATCATGATTACCTTGTCACATACCTTTGCTTGGCTTCCTGCACGATACCACTTCTGGCTTCCCTTTGTACTCTGGCGAATGGTTCGGAACGGTCATAGTAGCGTCTGCTGGTACGGATACCGCGGATCTAGAAAATCTTGGATATCATGTCTCACACATACATATTGTCACATTCTATTTTTCACGTCGGGAGGTGGATTTGGTCTGGAAGGAGACGGCAGTGGGAGGGTAGCACATACTGTCTCTACGATTATAGTTCGTGTTGAGAATCAATAACTGGCTGCGGCGTAGTGAATTCAATCCATACCGTCACGCGTGTCTTTAGCATTGTCTTGTTGCACTATTTCTTAGAAACTTTGATTCAATCTTATTTGGGACGAAGATTGCAGGACTCTGGGTTTTCATAATTCCGATGAGGCTGACAGGATCGGATGTCGAGCAAGGCAGTGGAGGTGTGGGGCTAGACCCGTGGGGTAAACCCGATGGGGCATAGCAGGATCCCTGGTGGCTGGAATGCCGCCGTTGCCAGGACCGAGGAGTGTCGGCAATTGATCACCTGCGCTGGCGTCGCAGACAGATGCGCGTCGGTTTATTAGGATGCACTGGGCTGCAGGAGAGTAACATTGTCCTTCAGCAATTCTATCTTGTTTCTCGCCATTGTATCATTAGACGTAGATTTGCACAAGTTTAGAAGAGGAATAGCACATGGCTCTTGGTTGGTCAACACTCTTCCCATGCAACAATCCGCGCCCAGCTCCATACCACAACCAAGGCATCGTTGTCATACCACATGAGCTGACCAAGCACAACAGCACCAGTAGCAGGCGCAATCGCCGGTGTGAGCGCCGCGGCCGCATACATCGACGCCAAATACCACATCAGCAAAGACATCAGAGGCATACGCGGCCAACGAGCGAATCAGCGCGCCCTCGAGAAGAACGGTGCGAACCCACGTTTCTCGACCGCCTTCCCCAGCAGTGACTGACTTGAGTAGCACAAGGCAAAGGCCAGTCCCTCTGGTACCAATTCGAAGCACAAGTCCGCCGCCTCCCCGCACAACAAGAAGCCATCTGGTCGCGCAATGGCTGCTACACCTGGGCCGAAACATACGCGAATGCCTGTCGCTACGGGCAGTACATGCTGCAAAATGGCGTGCAGTCGGGCGAGCTCATCGCCATGTACATGATGAACAGGCCTGAGTTTCTGTTCACACATCTTGGATCATGGTCGATTGGGTCGGCACCGGCCTGGATAAACTACAACCTGGCAGGCGACGCGCTGGTGCATTGCTTGAAGGTTGCGGGCGCGAAGGTTCTTTTCGTGGATGAGGATGCGGACTGTCGGAAGCGGATCGAAGATGTGAGGGATAGGTTGGAGGGCGAGCTGGGCATGACGATCAGCATATTGAGCCAAGAACTGAAGGGCCAGATCTCGAGGATGGAGCCGAAGAGACCTGGGGACGAGCTGAGGGCTGGTGCAAAGGGGAAGTTCCCACTCTTCCTGTTCTACACTAGGTTAGTTGAGCATCACATCTCGCGCGAGAGGAGAGGCTAACATGATCAGCGGCACGACTGGACACCCGAAAGCATGCCCCTTCGAAACACAACGAGCGGCTGGCCTCACCGGCCGCGTAGGTGCTATGGGCCTCAAAACCGGACCCAATGGCGACAGGTGGTATGTCTGTATGCCGCTCACCTGCATGGTCACTGGCATAACCTGTTGCATCGGCACCAAGTTCTCGACATCACGCTTCTGGACTGACGTCCGCGACTCCAACTCCACAGGCATCGTCTATGTGGGTGAGACAGCTCGATACCTCATCAACACACCTCCCAGCGACCTCGACCGCAAGCACAATGTCCGCTTCATGTTCGGTAACGGCCTTCGCCCGGATGTATGGCACCGCTTTGTCGACCGCTTCGGCATCGAAATTGTCGGCGAGTTTTTCAACAGCACAGAAGGCGTAATGGCGCTGTTCAACGGCTCTCGTGGCCCCTTCACAGCAACCTCAGTCGGGCACCAGGGCGCCATCGAGCGCTGGCGAACACGCAACACCTACGTCCCCGTCGAATGCGATATGGTCACTGGCGAACTCGTACGCGACCCCAAGACGGGCTTCTGTCGCCGAAAGAGCTACGAAGAAGGCAGCGAGATTCTCGTCGCTATGCCCCACGAATCCGCCTTCGTCGGCTACTGGAACAACCCCGAAGCCACGGAGAAGCGCTTCGAGCGCAACGTGTTCAAGAAGGGCGACCTGTGGTACCGCACGGGCGACGCACTGCGCCGCGACAAAGACGGGCGCTGGTACTTCATGGACCGTCTAGGTGACACCTTCCGGTGGAAATCCGAAAACGTGTCCACGGCCGAAGTCGCCGAAGTGCTCGGCCATTTCCCCAGCATCCAAGAAGCCAACGTCTACGGCGTCGAAGTGCCGGGCTACGACGGCCGCGCCGGCTGTGCAGCCATTCGCATCGACCCCGTTCTTGGCGACAAATTTAACTTCAACGCCCTCCTCGACCACGCAAAAGCTAAGCTGCCCAAGTACGCCGTCCCGGTGTTCCTGCGCGTGCAGCACAAGCACACGACCATGCATAATAATAAGCAGAATAAAGTCCCCCTCAGGAACGATGGCATCGATCTGAGGAAGATTGTCGAGAGGGCAGATAGGGAGGCTGCCGAAGAGGCGAAGGAGACGGGTGCCGTGGACGTCCAGTATGATACGCTTTATTGGCATCCGGCGGCCCTCGGGGCGAATTGGGAGACGGAGCGGGAGGGATATCAGGTTTTCAGGATGGAGGATTGGGATCGGTTGACAGCTGCGGCGGAGAAGGGTGGGGAGGCGAAGCTGTAGGCTTCCAATGTGGATTGAATCGAATGTGTATGTGAAGAAGTCAATGCGATCATTGTGCAGTACAGCCGCCGTCCGGTCTTGGCGTCACAACTGCATGGTTGATGAAGAGCATGGGGTTTTTGTCCGCGGTGTGGATTCAAGGAGTTCTTACATCCCACGTAAACGCGCTTCCTGCATACACGACTATGATCAAGCGTCAGTGGTCGGATTTACTTTTATGGCATGATTTCTTTCACGCCAGACACCTCTCTACTGTACCGCCAGTGCGCTTTCGAAACAGTATATTGCTGCTGCCTTCACCGTACCCACTTCAGGCGCACGCAAAACATGCTTTCAACACCTTACGCATGGGGCCGGCAATATCACCGCGCCCTCCAAGCTTCTTTCACCATCGATTTTGCTCGCTATGCGCTCCTCCGAGCCTGTCGTCGGGATGTGGTCGCTGTTTCGGCGTCCTGCACAGCCCGTTTGCATAACCCACGCCGCACATGTGCCGCACCAGCCTTGCAAATGTGGCTGAACGTGTCTCCAGTCAAGACTTCTGGTCCAATGGATCTGTTCAGATGGGGATTGTGTTGTTTGTGCGAGAGCGTTCTGGAGGCCATGGTGGTGGTGGTGGGATTGGACATGAGGCAAAGCGTTTGCGTTTGCACTTCGCCCACCCGCCCTGTTTATCGCTTTTGTCTCTCTTTCACCATGGGTGCCTGCTCACCCAAGTGGAGTATAGATACTTCGTGGCCGCACACGGGAAAATCTGCATCTTGTGATTTCGATTCTCACGTACCTTGCAGAGAGCTTTTAGCATCCCGACATCCAGCACCCGCAGCATCGCAGCATCGCAGCATCGCAGCATCGCA
>TARA_R110002003_G_scaffold52_27_pt1 | contig 18851 bp, 18 predicted proteins | sample TARA_R110002003 | Tara Oceans TARA_R110002003 (sample SAMEA4396441) | marine metagenome | biome: Westerlies Biome; feature: [SRF] surface water layer (ENVO:00010504); material: water (ENVO:00002006), including particulate matter (ENVO:01000060) such as... | depth 5 m
ACAATGAATACACTGGTCGCTCCAGTGGACGAGCTTCTAACTGGCTTGCGCGGAGAAACGAAGGGGAGGAAGATTTGCCAACTGAGCTTCCTCCAGACTTCAGGGACGGCAACGTACGTCCCAATCGCGAAAAGGACCGTGAGCGTCATCGTGAGTACGCCGAGCGAAGGAGAACTATGCCGCCAAAGCCCAAGGCAGGCATTCGTCCAGTTGGACGTCCCCCAAAGCATCCAAAACGCAACAGCACTGGCAATATATCTGACGAGGATGGGATTCATGAGGACGACGATCAATCCAGCGAAGCCCTCCTCCTCGCTCAACAGGCTGCTGCTGCCGCCCTGGAAGCGCAGAAGAAGGAAGAAGAAGCAAGAGCAGAGAAAGTTCGTATCGAAGCAGCTGAGAGAGAAGCGCAGGAGAATCTCCGAGCCAAGATGGCTTTGTTCGAAGGCTCTGATGACGAGAACAATCTGATCGATGGGTTTCTCGGCGATCTACCGGACGAAGAGGAGCCCGAAGAACAGGAGCAGCCATGGGATGAAGCTTCACCAGAACCCGTCCGAACTGGACCGCCTCAGCCCACAAATTCCATTCTTACGCGGCCAGGCATGGAGGGGAAGAAGGTCAAGATTGTTGGAGCGACTGCCTCAAGACGCAATGGTGATAGTACACGAACAACCACCATTACCACGATTACAGCTCCAGCTTCGACCTTCACCACTGCCAATAAGAAGAGTCTGGCGATTGATCTGTCAGACTCGGATAGCGAGGAAGATATCCCAGCGAGCGCCCCCATGGCCAAGAAACCTCTCGGCAGGCCACCTGGCAGGCCCTCAATGGTCCCCACCCGAGGTTCGAGCTTAGGCAAGCGTGGTCGCGGGAGGCCAAGGAAGACGATGTGACGGGTTTGCATTGGCCGATGAAACGTCCATTGGGACGATGAATCACTCTTGTTCCCGGGATTCTTCCACCTTGTAATTGTCATTCTTGTCCACTTGGCGAGGCGTAGCGGGCTTGCATTAGCTATTCTGAACGATTGAACACATCGATATTACCAAGTATGGGTTTGAAAACGCTGCCAGTCTGCATGAGATTTCTCAGACGGTCTGACTCTTACTGCATATCTGAGCGCAACATTGTGAACATCAGCCAGTCTATGTACAGCCGTGCCCTCCATTTGCAACAAGTCTTTCATTGTCTGATATCGACCAGTACAACGAAAACTTTCAGCAACCCAAACATCTGAATCACATTCTTCGATGGAACTTAACGGTCGCACGTGATCTCGCGTTGACGCGTCATTCGCGACCTCGCACCTTGTGAACTTGAACACCACCACAACCCGAACATCCCCATCTACCGAGACCTCACGATGCCATCGTATCACATCAGCACCATCTCCCTAGACACGTTCAATGATGTTTTAGCCCGCTACCCATCAGCTGCGCCAGAAAACCTACGCGACCTGGACACGCAGCGCTACGACACGATCCCGGCCGCATTTGCGCACCGCGTCGCAAGTATAGAGGAAGAGTATCTGCTCAAAGAAGAAGTGGAGAAATTGGTAGAATGGAAGCTGTACGTTTCACACAGGCCATGTAACGACGCGTACTTGCGTTGGCTGATCTGAATTTGTAGGAAACACGGCACGTTCCGCCCGAAGCTGTTAGGCTTGGTGCAGAGTAATCACGCGGCGCTCGTCGATAGCGTTACACGAGCTGCGTTTGATATACTACCGGATTCGAAGCAGTCGACGAAAGATGTAATCGCGGCGCTCAAAAAGCTTACTGAGCTCAAGGGCATTGGGCCGGCGACTGCATCGCTTCTGCTTTCGGTGGGCAAGTCGGATGAAGTGCCGTTCTTCTCGGATGAGCTGTTTAGGTGGTGTGTGTGGGATGAGGAGGGGAGTCCGGGTGGATGGAAACGAAAGATTAAGTATAATGTCAAAGAGTACGAGCAGTTGGTAGCAGGGGTGCGAGACTTGAAGGAGAGATTGGGTGGGAAAGTTAGGGCGGTGGATGTTGAGAGGGTGGCTTGGGTGTTGGGGAGGGAAGGAGTGGATGTCGATGCCCCAGGGGATGGGGACGAAGATGTTGAGGAGGAAGAGAAGGCGGAGAAGGCGAACGCGGAGGCGGCAGTCGCAGAGAAAGTGGAGACGAAGGAGGTCAAGAAAGGCACGAAGCGCAAAGCAGCCAAGTCTGAAGCACCGAGCGAAGGCACCAGGAGAAGCACGCGCACGAAGAGGTAGCTTCCAGGATGAGAAACTCGATTCGAGTCGTTCACAAAGAGGTCCCAATTTTCGACACAGCCTATCTCCTATACCTCACCCCGCCCCCTATCATCTGGCCTTCGATACGAATTTCCACTTTCAATCATTATCGTCTCTATCTCCGCATCTCCTTCGCTACCTCGTCTTACCGCAGAAAAGCGACCTCCGAGCATCACACCAATGACGCTTACCCTCGGCTCTCCAACTCCCAATGTAGCGACACTCGAGTTATCACAGTCACACAAACCGATGGTATCAGTCACAGTGCACACCAAAGGCGTGTGCATCGTCCTCGCCTCAGCCTCACAGCAACGGAACTCGCCAGACGAAACGCCTGATCGGTGTGATACACATGTCTTGCATGCTGATCATCAGCGTGTTCGCACACCCATGTTGGCGCAAAAGTTAGACAGGGTCAGCGAGGATGATCTTAGGTAAGAAGTTGCCCCGTGTGCCTGATCTAGGCGTGACGATAATATACCCGGTCAGCGTGTGTACTATATGTACTGTAGTACGAGGCATGAAGGATGCGTGAGGAGGTATGTCGTGCATGAGGATGGGGCGGCAGAACGTGGAGAAAATGCGGGGAAGGGATACGAGGATGGAAATAGCACGCGAATTTACGTACAGCATCTCGACTGTGAATATGGAATCGGTGCGATGCAATCGTCGAGGCCGCAGTTGTCGCAGTCAGATAGTTTCTCTCAAGGTCCTAAGGAATACAGTCTTCCAACCATGGATTTCAATTAGCTTGACGAATCATCTCCTGTTCCTTGCTTCACACTGTTGTTCGCGCAAGACCATGCTTTTATACTGTCCAGCCGTCATTCGCGACAATACTCACCCATCGTCCAAACCTACGTTACCATACCTTTCCATCCCAAGTATCACCGCATTACCACCGCGGAACCCGTACCCTCACCCAACCACACCAACCTCCCCCACCTCACTTCTCCCGTCCCGTACCGCCACAGCCCTAATATGTTGCGCATATTATCCCCCATGCACGTCTGCACCAAAGCAGCCTCCCCCGTCCATAATAGTAGCGCACACATACGCGAGTGCAAACGGCAAGGGACCACACCCCATCGGATCCAAGCACCCGATCGTGAGGCAGGAACTGTACTGTATGTGTGTGCTTCTCAATGCATGCCGACTGTCCCGATGCAGCGATTCACCCGCCCCAACCATTACCCTGCATCAACGACCCTGACCCTGACAATCTCCCGCCCGGCACCCGCTTCCGAACCACTTCACCCCTTGGAACTCACGTCTGCAAAGGCTTCCATGCCAGTCGCATATCCGCCCTCTTTCCGTTGCTAGATGCAACGTACATTCGCCCAATTGCAATTGCAATTGCAGTCACGGTACCTACGGCACATAAGTTGTCCGCTGCAACGACATCCCCTCGGCCCCACTGACCCGCTCTCACCCTGTCTCCAGCGGATTAACATGCGTTTGAACCCAGGAGTCGGGACACTTCTTCACTTAGTACTACAATACTGCTCGGCCGACGCAGAGAGCAGAAGAGGCTGAATCCGAGCGTCCTGCAGATTCAGCCGTGCTGCTGCAGGTGGTATACTGTGTCCTTCGTAGCGAGTCTGGATGTGGAAGCATGCCATTCCTACACCACCACATACATCTGCAGTGTGGTGTTTGTTCGGCCGTGGAGAAGGTGGGGGGCGTGTCAGCGCTGCCAGAAGTAGTTCCAGGTGTGCGTGTATCTATGTGTTTGTAGATGCAAGCGTGATCCGTTCAGCGTCGATGTAGTTATCACCACTCCATATCCCAACCTCCACTCCCGAGGTCTGTGCCTGAATCTCAAATCGCTAGTTAAAGACGGGCATACTATTAGATCGGTGGGCGGAAACGGAACCACCACTGCCGGGTAAGGCGCGCACGTCCAGGTAACGCCAGGTCGACACATTCCCATCGCCGGCGCATCAATGCACGTCGACGGTTCCTCTTGCATTGGCCGCGGATGCGCGGTATAGCCAGATGGAACGTGCTCTCTCATCATCTCGGGAGGTCTGGCAACCTGCAACCATGGTAGTCTATGTGGGGACCATCAGCATCGACAAGTTTGCAACTCCTTTGTACGCGTACTATGGCACGTTCACTCTTAGACCCAGCACCTCGGCCGGCCGCACGCACCGTCCCGAAAAGGCCATACGCCGTGCGATGTCGGCGTCATTAATGTGCGCATCATTCTGTGCGAGTTTCCACCGTAGCGGTCATGCAAGGTACTGTACATGGACCTCGAGCAGCGTTGGCGAGCGATAAGGAACGGCCAGAAAGGGTACCTTGCATGAGGCGACCGGAACGCTGATTCCAGGTGGCACGATGGAACGATTGCGAAATTCGGTTGAATTGGGATGCCATGTGGCAAGCTGCATTCAGTATACTACACGTCCACAGTTATGGGAGCCCTTAGACCGTCTATGATGCAAAATAGGCTTGCTAGGAAAAACACAGCCAAAGCCCTGTTGAGATACGCGCTACAAGCGTGCGTACATCTCCCTCCCTAAGCGAACGGGGGTATGTGAGAAAACAAAATATATCGTGCAATCGTCCTTCATGCCAACATATATGCTGCGCTGGCAGCCCCCAGCTAATGTTATACCTATGCCCAAAGGGTGGTGAATGTTGTTGAGCTTGTGTGCAGAAGAGAAGGTAAAGGAAACATAGGTACAGAATAGTAGTGAAAGAGAACATATAAACGCCATCCATGGACCCTTTTCTTGATAACCCGGCAACAATGCATGCATTTCAATCCCAGATCCAAGGTGTGAAACAAGAACGCCCAGCGCCTTAACTGCCCTTTGATGTGATTGTTTTGGTGGGTGTTGGTAGTTGTACATTGAAACAGCAAATCCAACGCATGCGTAGATGTACATATAGCGATATGCGGATAATGGTCAATGTGTATGGATGTGACAATTTCCATGTCAATGTGCTTCAGGAGTATTGTCACCGGTGGCTTCACCTGGTGGTGGGATTTTCTTGACGGTGCCGTTGCTGCCACTGCGGGCTGAGCGGCGACGGCTGTGCAAGACTTCTTTGCGAATGTCGGACCGCTGGACTTCAGCAACCGAAACTGATTCGCTGCGATGTGATTGCTTAGGCTTTCTCTTGCCAATAAAGAGTCCACCGTCGTCATCGCTATCGTCGTCTTCGCTTTCGACAGCATGGTCTCCGTCGTAGCCAGCAGGATCATCGATGGGAGCGTCGAATTGATTGTGGTGGAATGAGTCGGCAGATGCAATGGGGATCATGCTTTGATAGTTATCCAAAGGTGCGCACTCATCAGGTGCTGACGAACCAGCCGACGCAACCGATGGGATCGAAGGATTGGATGTAGATTGCGACATGGGAGTGAACTGTTCCTCAGACGAACAGAAAGCCAGGCCTCGCTCTTGTCCACCGACAGGACTATTCTCGGAGGATGGGTCGTGGCGGCTCAGGTAGTCCTCAACTTTCTGGCGTTGGAAGAAAACCTCGTCGTCTGGACTTGGTGGGCAGGCAGTCTGGCTGATAGCTGTGGAAGGCCGGCTGTTGGTGGCGGAGTTCGATCTTTCGTGACTGATAGTTGCCTCATGCACTTTACGGCGGATCAACTCGTCCTTAGCCTTGTTGAACTGCACATCCGAGTCTTCGCTTGCGAGCGATGTAGGTCGCTGGACCTGGACCTGTAGGTTGGTTGGAGCAGTAACTGGGAAATACTGATCTTGCTGGTGGGCGGACGGGATTTGCAGTTGTGGGCCAACCTCGAGGTCGTTGGCATGAGCCCAATTCCGATGAAGTCGAGATGACAAAGAAGACAAAGAAGACTGTCGCGATGCCGTGTCCGAAGGAGCGTGGGAACGAGCCTCAGACGGACTTGGCGAATGACTTCGTGCAACGGGAGACAGGTCTTTGAGCGCGTCGGGCTGATCGACATGGCCAGAGGCCATTGATGTGCTGACGGCGAGACTCGGCATGCCATGCGCGTCGTCGTCACCACCAACAAGCCTGTCGATGGACTTGGTCCGCATGTGCTCCTTTGGGGGCTTCAGCTTGTCCTTGCTTCGCATGCTGTTGACAACTCGTCGGGGTAAGCCACCGAACAAGCCGCCCAGGTTTGATCCACCAGGCGTATCAAGCGCAGTTGGCGTTCCAGGGAGTGCAGGAGGGATGATAGGTGATGAGGATCGGCCTTGGATGAGGTCGGAATGCCGGATAGTCTGCACGGAGGAGATGGCACGGTCGTGCATATGTGGTCGTTGACTCTCCACGCTTTGGGCAGGAGATGCAGTGCGCGAATTTGGGCTGTCAAAGTATTTGGACCTTTCCCTTGCTTCAGGACTAGCAGTGACGCTGTGCGATAAAGGATGGTCAGGCTCGCGAGATGTGCGTATCGCTTCGAGGAAGTGTACTGGAACCAGACTTCCTCGCCGTCCATCTTGGCTGATAGTGCTGCTTGAGGAGTTGGCGCTGATATTTGGTGGTGCATCCTGGTTGGCAACGGAGCTTTGAGCGCGGCGTCGGGAGCCAGAACTACGAGTAAAGCTCTTCGTGACAAAGTCTGCCCCCTTCTTCACGGTAGACCGAACACGATCGACCCAGCCGATAGGAACAACGGCCTTGTCAAGGTCTTCGGTGGAGATCTCGATCTTCCGACCTTGTGACGACCTGCCAGGATCTGTCTCTTCGACCCATGAATTGGAGTTGGAGATACCAGACAGGACCCATGGATGACGCTTGATTTCGGGGATGGTGATGCGAACTCGCGAGTCCTTGACCAGGAGCTTTTGGATTAGATCACGCAACCTCTCATCGACTTCTTCGTACTCCAGGTCGTGTGGGGCTCGCTTGCTGCTGACCATGGGTTGGCTATTCCTTCCATGCGAACTCGGGCGGGAGTTGGAGTGCTCTGCAACGGGCTTCAGGCGGTACTTTGGAATGTATGGCTCCTGCTCGCTGATGACCTTCATTAGAGTGAATGGATTGTTGTCATGGAAGGGCACACGGCCGTAGATGAGGCAATAAAGGGTCACTCCGAGCGCCCACACATCGATGCCGCCATCGATCTTGGGAGTGTCCGCATCGGCATCGGTACGGCAGAGCTCTGGGGCATAGAACGCTGGCGTGCCTACTGTCTTGGCGAGCTCGACGGCTTCGTCCTCTTCCTGGTATTCAGACTCGGACTGGTCTCCATTACTTTCGTCAGTCTTTGAGCGACCCAGGTATGACACGCCGAAGTCAGAGATCTTGATGCGATGCTCCCTCGTGACGAGAAGATTGGCGGGCTTGATGTCTCGATGGTAGACGTTCTGATAGTGGAGATACTCGAGGCCAAGTACGGTGTCTTTGAACGCCTCCCATGCAGACTGCGTAGTCATCAAAGGAACGTAGCGGAAGTGTTCGGGTAGATCGTCCTCACTTTCAGAGAGGAAAGACGAACTGCTATCAGCGATGCTTGGGGTCCGCATACGCAGAATGTCGTTGTCGTACGCGCCGTACATGGTTCCTTCGAGTCCAGTGGATTCGATAGCTTGAGCTTCGGAAGCAGGCGTTGGTGCACGGAATGCTGTTTCCATGTTGACCTCGCTGGCCGAGGCATCTTGACGTTCGTGGGCATGGACACGAATAGATCGTCGTTCGTCATCGCGGTTCGACGCTCGAGAGCTGCGACCTGCCTCGGAGTACTCGTCCTCGGACTCGCCACCAAACTCGAAACTCCACGGCTCGTTGCTGTTGTGGTCCTGGCGGCGGAAGTGCGCTTCTCGGTTTCGGCGACGTTGCTCACGAGCAAGCTTCTGATGAGCTACTCGAATGATCCGTTCGTCCTCCATGGCTGCGCTCTCGTTATCGAAGACGCCCTTGGACTCTCGCTTGAAGCGGCGCCACTCGACGAGGCAGATCTCTCGCGCACCCTCGGTCCGCCACTTGACCTCGCCCAACTCGACATGCTCTAGTACTATATAGACCTTTCTCTTAGCCGGGTCGTCTATGACTTCGAGCAGGCTCACGATGTTGGGGTGGCGGGCTTTCTTCAGGATGGCGATCTCGCGCTTGATCTTGTCCTCGTGGCTGCTGCTCTTGCCGAGGCGTCGACGCTTGGAGTAGCGGTCGACGATCTTGATGGCCACATAGTGCCCCTTGTTGAGTTCCTTGCCGAGCTTCACCTTGCCGTGCATGCCCCTCCCGAGCTCGTCGATGATCTCGTACTGGTTGACAATCTTGCGTCCGGACACTGGGTCGGCCTGCACGTCGGCGATGTGGGTCTCCTTCGGGGCTTGTCTGTGCATGTGGTGCAGCCACGGACTCGAGTAAAGGCCGTCGTTGCGCTGCTCGATGGGCTGCGAGCGGCGGTTGTTCGGGTCGAAGAGGCCTGGACTACTGACGGGAGAGTTGCCTACAGTCCGGGGCGCCGAGTCCATGACGTCGCGGTAGTGCTCGTGGGTGAGGCCAAAGGTCGAGAGGCTGGAGAGCGAATTGGCGGCGGAGTGGGCCGGGTGGGAGCTGCGCGAGCGCACGATGGGCGGGGCATGCGGCAGCGGATGTTGTTGGAGGTGGAGTGCGGCATAGGACTGGTTGGGGTAGACGGGTCCATCCCGCAGCTGCCGTGAGGAGGCAGCGTAAGAGTGGGCAGGATCGACCGAGGTGGCACGCACGGTAGCGTTGCTGGCGGTCGATGCGCTCGAGAGGTCGCGCTGGAAGGCGGGGCGCGCAAACGAGTGCTCGACGCCCTCGGCAATGGTGGGCTCTAGGAAGCTGATGGACGTGGCCGACGCATTGGTACTGGCGGTGGGCGAGGGGTCCGACGAGGCGAGCGTGGAGCGCGGGATGTGGGAAGAGTAGAGACGGCGGGGCTGCGGACTGAAGTATGAGGGCTCTGGCTCGAGCGGGTGCATCTGCGAGAGCAGGCTCGCGGTGACGGCGTCGGGCAGGGAGGGCACCTCGGAGCGCGGGGTGCTGTCGTTCTCGTCGAGGGCGGCGGGGCGGCTCTGGCTGGGCGTGGCCTCGCCATCGTGCTGCTCCTGCGCGGGGTGCTCGTTGTGGGTTGAGGAATGCTCGTCCTGCGCGGGCTCCGCAGCCATGTAGCACACGGATGACGCTGGCGAGGCGCGCCGCGGTTCGTGGTCCGCTGTCAGGCCCGCATTCGGCTCTGCCATGGCGACCGGAGCTCAAACGTCTCAGATCAGCCAGACCGTGCAACCATGTCAGCCTCTTATCGGTGCGGTGTTGCAGTGTGAGGAGCGGCGGGTCGCATGCTGGAGTGCGCAGAGGGGGCCGTCGGTGGCACCGCGAGGACAATGGCGCTCGTCGTGCAGGAGCGTTGGCGATGCGGCAGTGCGGTCGGCGGCGTCGATATCGAGAGTGTCGGTGTGGCGGCCTTGGTGGGCGGTGGGTGGTGTGTGTGTACTATGGGAGTGGTGGGTGGTGGTAATAATCGCGAGGTGCGGGCGCCTGGGTGCTTGTATCCAACGGCTCAGAGATGGGTCTGGCGGATGGTTGAGAGGCACGATCGGCCGCCACGCCTATCCTGGAGCAGCAGCGATCGTCGAGGGTATTTTGGGTGAGATGACGCCCTCTCGCGAGCGGGCAGAGACGGGCGCTGGGACCCAGTCCGGATGGGAGCGAGTGGGGACGCTACGACGACGAGCAAAGAGACAAAGACGCGGGTCCGTCAAGTCGAGACGCAGTGCTCAGATAACAGGCAGCCAGGCACGAAAGGCTCAAGTCACGGTCTGGCGGGCGCGCTGGCCCACACAGGGCGTACCGACTCTTGTTGAGACGGCCAGCACCAGAATGGGGCGCATCTTGCTCTCTTGGGGATTCACGCAGCCCTCCATCGCAACGAGGCCGTGCGCCATCACCTGCAGCGCGCTATTCACTGCGCGGCATAGCTTCCAGACGTGCATGCAGGTGGACCGTCGTTCGATTCGCCGACGCCCGCATCCTCACCCTCCAGGTGGCGCTCTGACAGGCCCATGAGGGGTTCGCGCGCGCTCAGCAGAACTGCTTCGAGCGCGAGGTTTGCCTGCTGGGAACGCCTCTGCCTCTGCGCGGACGCCCATCGCTCTGTGTGCTCAGCGCGCAACGACCCACGGCTGCATCCGAGTGCGCCGCTAGCAATATTGCTGGGACCGACATGCGTGCCCTCTTTTTCGCTGAGCCGCGATAAGAGCACCAAAATCAACAAAGGACCGGGAACTCTAAAACACCACCATCGTCTCACGCACACCCCAGTCGCATCCATCATCGCACAGCACCCCTTTGCACTGGACCCCTCTCCCACCCGCTTTCCCCAGATTTGCATCGCCAAATGCCTCTTTGCTTCTTCGCTCCCGCTCGCTCTGCTGGCTGGGCGCAGCGCCGACTGCGAGGCCATTGGTCATGGTGTCACACCACCGTCATTGTTGGCCGCACAGGCGATGGCAAGTCCGCGGCATCGTGAGCTGAGAGGGCCTCCATCATTTGCACATGCGTCCTGGTCATCCGGACATCTCTGACGGTGCTCAGCCAGAGTTACCATGCAAACAGCGTCATGGCCCTTTTCGCCGCATCCGTGGGCTGCAATTTGATACCGCTGTCTGTGAGAACCATGGCTGCTGGCACCGTCACTCTCACACCACTACTGCAGACCGGCCCAAATTACTCAATCAAGTGGTGCAGGTGGCCAGCCGCGTCCAGCGCTTATCGTGAGGACCATCGTGAGATACTGTAGACGGGCCTCCTCACTGCACGCACTGCATCGAGGACCAACAAATTGCCCAGGTCTAGACACCAACCCAGACCTATCGTGAAATACCCAACGCGGTATAGTGGCTGCTTCAATTTTCTGCGCTGCGTCCGCAATCGCTCTTGTGCATGACAAACCATGACGGCAGCTGCAGCCTTGGCGACCCACACAGACCACCGCGCATCGCGTCGTGAGTTTTGCTGCGAATCTGACCTCTCGCTCGCCGTCTTCGCCCCCGGCCACCCGCTCGTGCTCGTCCACTACGGCCTCTCCCTGATTGCTGATTGCCCAATGCCGGCCTCCAGCGACTCCGCGACGGCCACGACTGCCCGCCGCACAGCTGCTCCACCAACAGGTCCGCCCACCGTCTATCGTGACTCTGCGCTAGGTGTCTTTGTGCTGCTGCTGGCCTTCCGCATTGTGAATGCATTGACGCTGCGCACCTTCTTCCAGCCCGACGAGTTCTTCCAGTCGCTCGAGCCTGCATGGCAGCTTGCTTTTGGCGATAACAGTAATGCCTGGATCACTTGGGTAAATGCCTTCCCTTGATCGTCTCCACCTCTCCATCGTCGGCTGTTTGTCTCACGACGCGAGCAGGAGTGGAGAACGCAATTGCGGTCGTCCCTGCATCCAGGGCTATTTGCTGCGGGCTATCGACTCTCGGCAAATCTAGCACACCTTTGTGGCTTGACCCTACCAGCTAAAGCCGAATTGCTCCTGGCAACGCCGAAGGTTACCCAAGCCGTATTTGCAGCGCTGCTCGATTGCTACACATGGAAACTCGCAGAAAAGGCCTACGGTCGTGGCAGTCGCACTGCCCTCGCTACGGTAGGTCACCGTCCCGCAATCTCATTTTGCAATTTCTGACATTTGATGCTGCGTCATTTAGCTTGCCTTGTCAGTATGCAGCCCATGGCAGTGGTTCTGCTCAACCCGGACGCTGTCCAATTGCCTTGAGACGACTATCACCACAATCGCCATCTACTACTGGCCTTGGCATTGGCCAGGTACTGCAAGAGATAGCACGACTGCGGACAAGGTTCATCCGCAGATTGCGGAGCAGGACCTCGGTTCCCTCTCGAAGTAAGTTGTGAAACCTGAATAAAAAATGAACGCCTTCGTCGCGCCGATTTAGGCTCATGCGCATGCAGGTTGCGTCTGTCACTCTTGCTTGCAGCGCTTGCGTGTGTGCTCCGGCCCACCAATGCCCTCGTTTGGCTGTCCGTCTCTGTACCAACTCTCTGGCAAGCCTCGAAATGGCTGCGGTATGTGTTGGTCCGCGAAATTCTGTTATGCGGGTAAGTCTCGCGGAGTCGTCCCGCTGCACAATGCCTCTGCCGGCGTGCATTGCAAGCATGCAGCATCCATTGACTACTGTACCTTCCGAGTGACCAGACAATGTCCGACTGACGATGTTAGGACTGTAATCCTCGCGTGTTCTGCTGCGTCTGACCGACTCTACTACGGGGTCTGGACTCTTCCACCACTGCGTTTTCTCTACTTCAACATTGTCCAATCGCTTGCTCTCTTCTATGGCCAGAATCGCACAGATTACTATCTCACCGAGGGCTTGCCGTTGCTACTCACGACGGCATTACCCTTTGCTGCGGTAGGACTATTGCAGGCACTGCGAGGCAAGGAGCTGCGGCACTCTCCAATAACAGGCAGTCGGAGTATCAAGTCGCCCGCACCGGAGTATGTTCGCGATGCAACACAACGCCGAGTATTGATCCGACTTGCATGGGCCTGTGTCGTGACTACTGTCGCGCTGAGCCTGATCTCCCACAAGGAAGTGCGCTTCCTCTTCCCCATTCTGCCATTCCTGCACGTTGCAGCGGCAGGCCCACTGAGCATTTTCCTGCCATCAAATGGCGGACTGAAGCAGAAAGTAGTCATCTCCTGCTTGCTCATCCTGAACATCTCCATCGCTGGTTATGTCTCACAAGTTCACCAGCGCGGAGTAATCGACGTGCTAGACTATCTCCGTCACAAGCACGAAGCCCGCAACAACCTTTCCAACCTCACTGATGTCACTCAACACCAGATCTTCAATACGACAGTAGGCTTCCTCATGCCATGCCACTCTACGCCTTGGCGCTCCCACCTGATCTACCCCCACATTTCCGCATGGGCACTGACCTGCGAACCTCCCCTCAACATCCCGCTCTTAGAACGCTCCACGTACCTCGATGAAGCAGACGAGTTCTACATCAAGCCCGGCCCCATGTCTTGGCTGCGAGATAACTGGGAGTCACTGGACACGATACAATCTGGCGGCTCGCGGTCGGGTCGACATTGGATGCGCCAGGACCCAAAGTTCAAGGCAAAGTACAGACGTGCGTGGCCGCAGAATCTGGTCTTCTTTGGGCAGTTGGAGGAGACATTGCAGGAGGTGCTGGGTGATACGAGGTACAAGGAGTGTTGGAGGGGGTTTAACAGCCATTTCCATGATGATTGGAGAAGGAAGGGAGATGTAGTCGTGTGGTGCTTGGACGGGGAATGAATGTCGCAAGGGGTGGGTGGAGGATTTGTATGATGTAGCTGTTATGTAGCTGTCATGTATCAACTTATACTGCAAGGTTCTCCATATGGACCCTTGATGCTGTGCTCTAGAACGAGAGAACATGCGCCCAGGATCTACAGTTGCATCTGATTGCATACGTACATGTGTTAGCTGCAAGTGACGACCTTATCCAGCGACGTGAAAGCAAAGATATAGCTTGGCAAGGTGAAGGTGAAGACGTTACTTTGGCGAACATAGGTAAGATAAGCCAAGAGATGTGAAAGTGAAGGTGAAAGCGTGACTTTAGTATTATATAGGTTAGAAATGCTAAGCAAGGTGGAAGTGAAGGTGAAAGCGTGACTTTAGTAGAACATGGGTGAGACACGCTAAGCGAGGTGAAAGTAAAGGTGAAGACGTCAGTTTAGAGAATATAAGTGAGACATGCCAAGCGATGTGGGAGTGAAAGACTGTCATCGTAGACAGTAACTGCTTCACGGTACAACTGTACGAAGTCAACACCGCAGCTTGGGCACTTCCAACAGCGGCGTACAGGAGGTGCAATGGAAGCGCACAATATGCATTTCGCACTGCAGGAACTTGGTTCAGATGTAACTGCTTGTACCTAGAAAAGCGCCTTCGACGCAACACTCAGCAGCCACGCCGCATCCTGCCACCCACCCTCGTCCTCCATCTGCCGCTGACTCTCCGCCGTACTAGGTCTACTCGCCTCATCCGAGCCCGCGTTCTCTTTATCCAGCCCCCTGAGCGCCGACGCCGCCACAATCGCCTCCCTCTCCAGCTTCCTTCTCCTGGCCTCGATCTCGCGGCGCAGTCTCAGTTCCTCCTTCGTCATGTTCTGCGGCAAATAGCCGCTGTCGTCGTCTGCGTCGTCTTCGTCCGAGGCTTCGCCGTCTTCGTCGACGGAGAACAGCGTCCAACCGATCAGTCTGTCCATCCAGCCGCCGAGGCCAAAGCCGCGCTCGCGGGCGAGGCGCGCGACTTCTTCTTCGTCGCCGTCGCTTTCGTCGTCGGCCGAGACGAAATCGGGCTCGAGGAAGCGGTCCTCGATGTCGAGACTTTGACGCGCGGAGGCATAGTTCGAGCTAAATGTCATGGTGAGATCGGCTCTGCTCCCGACCCTTGAGCCTCTTCGAGACTGCCGGGCGCTGGGGACGCGGCTTTGCATGCGGCTCTGGACGCGACTGCCCACTCTGGACATCTTGGGCGAGAAGGTCGGGAAATCTTCTGTATTGATGTGCTCGCCGGAAAGCAGGGCGATGCGTTTGGCGTCATGGCTGGGATGGACCTCGTATCCGTCGTCTTGTTGGACGAGACTTGTTGAGCTTTCTCTTCGCACGAGCCAACCTTGTCCCTTTGAGTCTCGAGTCTCGCCTGCAATAGCTAGACCGGCTCTATGCCACCACTCATCGTCTGCTTCGCTGGTGTGGTGTCGGACTAGTGGCATGCGCAGTGGTAATGGAGCTGTGGCTTTCCGGACATGGTGGCGCTTCTCGCCGCCGATCGGATCATCCGCGAAGCTTACACCGGGGTGTAGGGTGTTTGTGCTTTTTGCTTTTGGTATCTCGCCGATTTCTCTGACGGGGTGGTCGGGGTTGACAAAGTATCCATCGTATGCATAGATTGGTTTCGTGCGGTGTCTGCTGCTGCGATTGTGGCTGTTGCTGCGCGATTGGCTCAAGCTGAGGATGCCTGGAGTCGTCGGTGCGGATTTCTGCGCGATGTACGATGTGCGTGGTGTTCGGATGGCAGGCTCTTCTGGTGAGGGCGGCGCGGATGCGTCAAGAGGGTATCTGGCGCTGAGGGGTGCGAGGGATAGGTTGTGTAGGTTTGGATAGGAGCGGCGAGAGCGCGAAGGTGTGCGGGAACCTTCTGTCATACTGTGACGGGTCGAAGGCAATCAAGAGCAATAGAGGTTATAAGAGCTTGCAAGATCTGGTGATGTTGTGATTGCAGATGGAGAGGCCGAGGTTCGTTGGCTTTCACGCACGGGCTCTGGGGAAGCAAGAATGCGGTTAGCGGACGATCACAGGGTCTTTCACGTGAAAATGGAACATCACGCGTCTGAAACTTGTGAATTTTGTGGTAAAAGCAGTGGTGAATCTGCTGCGTAAAGCTATGGTCGTTCGGGCAGCAAACGTATTTCTATGTCTTGATGGCGTTTCCCGAAAGCGTCTCAACCTTGGAAGAGTCTCAAGTCTTACTCATGCGCTCAGTCATTATTCCACAATGTGACGGTCTACTGCATGTGTGCGATTTGGTCACAAGCGCTGAAGACTAATCGATGGCGGTGTAAGTAATCAGCTCGTGCTGGTTGTGCTTGCATATCATCGACCTTGAAACAGAACTGACAATCAGGCCAGCTGGAAGGCAAGCTGTGTGGCAATGACACACCACCAACGCATGTTTTCGGATATTAGTCTACTGATGTGCGCGACGGAGAATGTCGGCTGCAAGAAGGCAGCTCACGCAACGCAAAATTGCAAGTCGAGGCTCCGCTCGGATCCGTTCGCTCAGAGTTGGGACCGAGCCCTGTTGAGACGACCGCTAAGTCCGCGCAACCAAATGCTAACAGCGGGGTCGCCAAATAATGAGAAGGTCGACGCGAAACGCTTGGCTTGTCCTGTGCCTTGTGCGAGCAGGGCGTTGCGTCGTGTCCTCTGCTTGCTACTTAAGTTCAAGCAGACCGCTCCACGCAAGTGATCAAGTACATGTGTACATTGATAGGAGCCTCCAGCAAACGTCGGCGGGTTCCTGCGCTTCATCGACCAATAACTTTGACATTCCGGGATGTGACGACATACCCTTGGCGAGAACCTGCGGCTTCTCTCGTTTGAGACAAGCGTGCCCGACTTTCGATGCGTCCCAGTGAAAGGGCAAGCGAGGCGCGACGTTAAAACCACCCGACCATCACCGACTCCCCCCTCTACTCCGCTCCGACAACAATCGCTCACGACCCTGCCTGCACGCATCCACGGTAACACCGTATCCAACACCCTTCGCTACCAGTTCAGCATCCTCCCCTGCGCGCACAGAAGGTTCCCGCGCCTGCGAACGCCTCTTCCCTCCACACCTCGCGCCGAAAATGAATCTTGCCTCTTCGCAAAACCGCAAGAAGCAGTCACAATGTGTGCTTTAACCCGCCAGTGACGCGAAGTAAGTCACTTCCATTTCCAGCATTACCGTCACCTAAGCCCTTTTCCTGCGGCGCGACAAGACGTTTCATTTGGAAGCTCGCGCGCGTCCAGGTCCACGGACGATTCACGCGACACCGTTGCCCTTGGGGCAGCTCTCAACCACGGTTGCGAGATCATAGTCCCGCATACATACATTCGAATATAACGTCCACAATCCGCTGACTTTATAAAGGCAGCCCTTCTCTGGCTTCCACCTGCTCCTCCTCAACTTCCGAACACCCCACGCCATCTGCCCACTTGGCACGTTGGCATTCCTTGACCTCAACTTTCGAGCTACTCACACTTCTCGTCATACTAGCAGGAGCATCTGGAGCTAGGTATGGAGCATTCGCTGCTTTGACCCGCGCTCGAGTCTAATGCGTGCATAGGCGCATCTAGAAGACGCACGTAGAGCGCTTCCTAAGGAACACCACCACACACAAAGTCACACCTCACAAAGCAACGCAACGTATTATACCGCTCACAACATGATGCTCGCCACGAACGAGTTGGAAGCGCGCACACTGGCGGAGGTGCAGCTTGAGCAGGCGCAGCTGGAGCATGTTCGTGATTTTCTTGAGCAACTCGATCTTCCCGCCAGCAAGCAACTCCTGTCCCACGCGGCCAATATCTCTCACGAGGATCTGCCCCATGACCACCTATGTGGGTTTGAGTGCATGAACGACTCGCGCGGCACCATAACTCCCGCCTCATCCATCCAGTCAGCGACTCAGCCCACCGATGCACAGGTTACGACTGACAACTTTGGTGTTGTCTTGCCTGATCTCATCTACCGCAGCAGCTACCCCAAGCAAAAGAACTTCGGCTTTATCAAAGGCCTCAAAATCAAGAGCATCTTGACTCTGGTTCCGGAACCCATCTCCCCCGAGTACCAGGCGTTCATGGCGGAGGCTGGCATTCAGCACTTCCAAGTTCACATCAAAGCCAACAAGGGCCAGGTGTCCACCGAGTCGTGCGAGATGTCGCGGGCCTTGCGTCTGGTCATGGACCGCACCAACCATCCCATCCTCATCCACTGCAACAAGGGCAAGCATCGCACCGGTTGCACCGTTGCCTGCTTCAGGAGGATTCTCGACCAGCCCATGGACGACATCATCGACGAGTACCACTCGTTCGCGGGTGCCAAGGCTCGTCTCATGGACGAAGTCTTCTTCGAGGGCTTCGATCTCAATCTCGTCATGTGGATGGCGCGTCAGGAGGGCTGGGTGGTGACTCAGCGCGAGATCGCACCGCCATCTCCTCCAATTTCGCTCTTGGCCGCCCCAGTTGCCGCAAAGCCACAGGCTTAGGCCACCATCTTCAGCATTCTGAAGGCGTTCACCATAGGTTATGGTTCGCAGCTGCTAGATGAGCAGTTATTGTTGTGGGTTCCAACGGCGTTCACAGTACGGAAAGGGTAGCATGCATTGGATACATGGTCACGGCGCACTGGGAAATGATACCCCACGCCCCTATATAGGAGCCATTTGCTTTTCAACCCTGAAATCTCCTTTGTTGAGTTCATTGCTATGGGATAGGGCTAGTAAGGCCCAGCGTCAGTCTTCAGGGCGATTTTCCGTAGACCTTGGTCAATCGATTACACGTAATCTTGCTTAATCATATCCATCGTACATTCTTGCAGCAAAGCTAAATGTGGCTCCTTGCCACCTCGACGTGACATAGCTCCCTCAGCGACGGCTCTTGTGGGTTTCTCGTCCTGGTACGACATGAGTTTCCTCGACTGTCTCCAATATCCGCGAGGAGAAGTCTGCCTAACAACAGCCTTACGCAGGTCCCGTTCGTGCCAAGAACTATCACTCAGCCACGAGAGTCGACAAATAGCACATGCACGCTCGACGTAGAGTAGATCATGCTACGTTGTTCTAGTGGGCCGCGAACAAGTGCTTGAACGGGGAAGTTGTGCGAATTGCACAGCCTCAAGATCGGCGAACCGACATGCAATGCTGACTTAGCCAGAACAGAAGGGGTAATGGTGCGTCTCTAGACTAGATTCGTGTTCGGGATCATGTATTGCTGATGCTCACGTTCGCGAAGGCTATGTATGGTGCTTGAATTCGGGAATCATGGATCCGTCTTGCCCATACGCTGTGTAATGCAAACGCAAACGCAAACGCAAACGCAAACGCAAACGCAAACGCA
>TARA_R110002003_G_scaffold219_3_pt1 | contig 18813 bp, 21 predicted proteins | sample TARA_R110002003 | Tara Oceans TARA_R110002003 (sample SAMEA4396441) | marine metagenome | biome: Westerlies Biome; feature: [SRF] surface water layer (ENVO:00010504); material: water (ENVO:00002006), including particulate matter (ENVO:01000060) such as... | depth 5 m
GTTAGAGCTCTCATGTACTACGGTAGGCCTATTGGATTGCCGCCCTACAGATTTACCAAGAGAGACATGGCATGGCCCCAAAGTGGCGGCTGACATTGAAACAGTCGCGCGCAGATGAACTTGTATTGAGACCAAGAGGGTAGAGCTGAGAGCAACAGGTAGAAAATCGAGCGACACCTTCAGTAGTATCTCCGATATGTCTCGGTTCAGAGCACGCGCCCTGTACTAAATCTCATTTTCACTGCCACCTATACAGAATTAAGATCCTGGTCGTCATTACTCACTTGATCCTCGCCCCACTCAGAATGAATTTCCCCTTGCTCGTAGCGCCTGACCCACCTGAACTCCCCTCTTGCAGGATCCATAATACACACAAAATGCGTCTCTTGGTTGCTGGTAGGATATGCCTCCATCCACTCTCTCAACGTCTCACGCGGGACGCCGATGCCCTCCCTTCCACTGCTAGTGCCCTTTCGTCTGCGCTTTCCACTCTCCTTCGCTTCCGCCGAAAGAATCTTCCATTTCTCCATGAGACATCTCTTTCTCTCGACGCTCTCGTCGACAATGTCCTCCATACCCATGCCGAGTGAGTGCATTGTAGCATGGGCGATGTGTGCGGCTTGCGTGTGGTCTGCACCCTCGTGCGTGTCGTACGAGACGTCGTGATTGGTAGTGGCGATGAACGCAGAAGACTTGAGAATCTCAGCGGTCTTTCGATCTTTCTCGAGGATGATGGCTTCTTGGGGGGTGCAGAAAGTAAGGTAGGCGGCTGTTGTCGGCATGCTTGGGAGTGTAGTGCAGATATCCGGATAACCGTAGCGAAGCTTCACTCCCACTGTTGAATGCTGTTCCTCCTCGATACTGCTCTTCTCTCGAGACTTGGTTCGAGGTAAGACAAAATCTCTGAGTATTGACGTTATGCTAGGCTTCATACCTAGCAAAACCGTGAGTTGATGCAAGTAAAACTTCATGTTTGCAACCAGTGATGTATCGTTGTTATGGTAGGGTCGGAAGTTGATGCTGACACTGAGACCTCTCCTCAGACCCGTGAGTACGCCGACGTAGCCGACGTAGCTGATGGTCCTCGCAATGACTTCTCCACCAGGTCTCTCCACAAATTCGTATTGCACTACAACATTGCGTAACTCGGGCATTCCCCAGTCTAGGGTCCGGAAATGCATCATCCTGGACTCTTCCAACCCTTCACCTTGCACACGCGCCCCGCCGCTCGTGCAGCCCATGAGGAGGTCAAGAAAGACATTGTAGGCCACAAGGAGATACAGTGGCAGCCCGAGGGCGTTGCTAATGCCACTCAGCTCCTCGTTTTCTTCCTTGTTGTACACTCTGCGTAACAGCAGACGTGCTAAGACATGGAGGACCCTGTTTGGTACTCGGACCGCATCGAATATCTCATCCAAAAGGGTTGGAAGTTGGCGCAGAGATACTTCGTAGTCGGTGATGACTTTGAAGTAACGGTCGGACGGCGGAACGGAGAGGTCAATCGTGTACACAGGCGGAACAGACCGGGAGCTCCCTGTTGAAAACGATGAAGCAGTTACCACGCTTGATCGACGGCTCGGACTATTGTGGCTTCCGACACCCGTCGCGTAGGTCTCCGGCTTGACGTGGGAAGTTCTTGGTCTGAGTTGAGGTGCCATTGCGACGATGGTGTCGTGTTAACTCGACGCTTGTAAGAAGCGGGATAGGAAGCATCATGCAATTTTTGGGGCCGTCATGTCGGACACGCCCTGAAGGCAAGATGCCAAAGCCGGCTCAAGCGCTGGTGCCTGATGTTGAGCAGGACCCAACACGCCCTGGCCCGTCATTGCGAAGCCGCTGACTGCGCCGTTTCGCATAGGGAATGCGCTACAATCACCACAAGTAGATCAAGCCTCGACCTCGTCCAAGGTGTGGAGTCGTGTTGTACCGATGTTTGATGGGTTAGGGGAGCATATCTGATGTCGGCTACTTCCCAGCGCAGGCCCCAAGCTCTCCACACCTCGGCATCAATCCGCGCCTTCCCCGCGGGAGTGCTTAGCCGTGCTTCACGACCGACCGACCCAACCAACAATGTCGACGTCGAGCATGTCGTTTAATTTGCTGTGCCTTTGCTGCTTCCATACCTTGCACCGTCCCAAGTAGCTTCAGCCGAACAGAATGGCAAGTGCACAGCATCAAGCTCCTCCCCTCAAGGGCATTCGCGTCCTCGAGTTCGCCGGTCTAGCGCCAGGTACGCTTCCCGTGCACTGCATCAGTAGGCACTGCCAGGCTGACGACGCTGTCTAGGTCCTTTCGCAGGCCTCCTTCTTGCCGACTACGGCGCCTCGGTCCTGCGCCTCGACCGCTCCCCGCCCGGCCCTACCAGCGACCAACTCACGCGTCGCAAAACCAGCATCTGCGTGAATCTCAAGTCTGCCTCGGGCCTCGCGCTGATAAAGAAGATCATCCCCACAATTGACGTGGTAATCGATCCGTTTCGGCCTGGCGTGCTCGAGAAAGTCGGCCTCTCACCCGACGATGTGCTGCTCAAGTTGAACCCACGCTTGATAGTCGCGCGCATGACTGGCTTCCGACGCGATGGCAAGTACAAAGACATGGCGGGTCATGACATCAACTACATCGCCGTATCTGGTGTCCTGAGTCTGTTTGGCAGAAAGGGCGAGAAACCATACCCCCCCGGCAATCTCGTGGGCGACTTTGCCGGCGGCGGTGCCATGTGCTTCCTCGGCATATTGCTCGCTTTACTTGCACGCGAGAAGAATGGCTTCGGACAGGTCGTCGAAGCAAACATGGTAGATGGCAGTGCGGTATTAGCCACGATGCCGAGGCTGGGCCTGAAAACGGACGTGTGGAGGAGAGAGCGGGGGACGAACATGCTTGACGGTGGGGCGCCTTTTTACGATACATACGAGACGAGAGATGGGAGGTACATGGCCGTGGGGGCTATCGAGCCGCAATTCTATGCTGAGCTACTGAAGGGCCTGGGTCTCAAGCCATCTGATCTTCCCGGGGATAGGGACAATCGCGCGGACTGGCCGATGCTCAAGAACTTCTTCACGCAGAAGTTCAAGACGAAGACCAGGGATGAGTGGGAGAAGATTTTCGATGGAACGGATGCGTGCTGTACGCCCGTGTTTACGCACGACGAACTAGAGAAGCAAGGGCATGAGCAGAGGCCTGCGGTCACGCTGAAGAGCACGCCTGGGTACGCTGTGCAGGAGGGCGACGCAGGGAGGGAGGCGGCCGTTGGGCAGGGGGTGGGCGTGGAGGGCAGCGGGTGGAGTGAGGAGGGCTTGAGGCCTGGAAACGGCGGGGAAGAGACGCTGAAGCAGTGGCTGGGATGGTCGAAAGGGAGGCAGTATACTGAGGAGAAAGGAGGATTGGTGTGGCAGGACGCTGCCAAGTTGTAGTAGCTGTAGTGCTTTATGTTGCACAATAATCCAGAATCACGAGGTCCTCTGTTCCTCTACCTCGCCTTCTTCGCCTTTCCACCCTTCTTGCTCGAACTCCGCAGTCTCCTCTTCTCCTCGTTCGCCGCTATCCTCGCCTGACTCTTCCTCCAGGCCGCCCAGCGATCGCCTGGCACAAACTCCTTGACTTGCACATTGGCTCTCTCCGCCGCGCGACCAATCTGCCAATTCGCCTCACGATACGCATAACCCTTGCCCATAGTCAAGACCCTGTTCTCCCTGCCAGCAACACCCGTCTCCTTGCCAGTATCCGCGCTAGCCACGAGCAACTGCCCGCCCTCTTCCACTTCTGTCTGCTCAATCGGCACAGCAACCATATTCAGTCTCCGTCTCCTCGCCGCATTGGGCGGATATGGCAACTGATGGTCCTTCTCCAGCGCAACGCCAATATACTGCCGATTCGGATGTTTCCTGGGGTCCTTGTAGTATCTGACATAGCCCGACTCGGTCGCAAAGATGCAGTGGTCCCGTCCGAATTTGCAGTTTTCGCCGGGGAACCACGACGTGCCTCGCTGTCGGAAGATGATGTTTCCTGGGATCACGTATTCGCCTGACCGCCGTAGACGTTAGCCAACCACTGCACTGTTTGTATCCGTGCAAGGCAGTGAGAGCATACCTCCGCTTTTCTTCGCACCTAGCCGCTTTCCAGGCCCGTCTTTGGCGCCGTTGGCACGACCTTGCGACTGATGCGAGGCGTGGCGGACCAAGGAGAGTGTGAGAATGGGCCCAGGATTGGACGAGGCATTGGCGGTGCGCAGGGCTTCGAGGACGTAGTTAGAGGGAGCGGCAAGTTTGGAGGATGCGCAGATCGATGCGCGCACCGGCGCGAGTATTCGTGGGAGCAGCATGGCTACGCTGGTGTAGTCGCTGACGCTGTTCGTGATGCTGGTGCTGGTGCTGGTGCTGGTGCTGGCGACTTTTGAACTTCGGGCGGCGGTTGCCGCATTGGGCGCTAGTGCCACATCAATTCCCAAGTCGACCAAGGCACACGGGGATGCGGATGCCATGGCACGCATACGTCGTCTACAACACCAAGGGGAGGACAGATAAGCCATATCATAGGCACATTCATCTTACAGCATCTAAATGATGAACAAGCTCAACGCACGCCGCACGATTCTAGCACCCACCCCAAACACCCTGCATGACATCAAGTAACACTCTCCCATTCACTGCACCTGATTCACAATCTCTTGCGCCTTGGTCAGGCTCTCCACCATCTGCTGGCAGTCTTTCCGCCTTCGGACAGTGTATTCCGACTCCTTCAGCAGCTCATCTAGCTCGTCTGTCTTGTACATGTTGGTGAGGAGCTCGCCCTGCATGTTTTCCTTGGTCCATGTCACCAGGTTCAACATGATCGCTTTCGGCACCATGTCGATCATGGTCCGCCGGACGATATTGAAGTAGGAAGTAATGAGGAGCTCTGTCATGACATTAGCGTGTGTGACCAGTACAAGGCCATCCATCGTGACCTACTGATGACTTCGACTTCCTGCGCTTCCTTCTCCGAGAGGGTGCCTGAAGCCTTCAACGTTGATGGCGGCGGCTCCATAGCCGCCATCTTCTTCTTGTTCTTGCTCGCGAAGAACGAACCAAAGAAACCACCGCCTTCATTGGGATCGAGAGAGGGTGATATTGAGCGAGGGGGTACAGTAGGCGGCATAGGCTTTCCAGTCTTGGGGTCTACCTGCGTCGGCTTGCTTGCGTTGTGTCGCTCATGAACAATAGCCATGGCACGCGAGCCGTTGATGAAGTCGGGGTGGCCAGTGTTGATGTAGCAAGCTTCCATGGCGACGAGATCTTTAACAAGCTTATTCGTTGGGTCCATGGCCTGCTTGAAGAAAGCGACGACAACGGCATGTAGCTTCTCCTTCAGTGCAGGATACCGTCTAAAGGACGTCTTGCCGAGCAGCTGACCGAGGATGCGGATTAACTCATCGTACACCAGGCTGACACACTTGATGCTGGGCTCTTCCAGCCGCTTGATTTGTTGCTTAACAATCAACTCGAATGCGGTGGTACCAACGAAAAGAGCGGGTGACGAGCCCGATGAATTGTAGAGCACAGTTCGAATATCGACGTCCTTGACTTGGTCGAATGGGTCGACAGCCTTGACTCCGTTCGCATACAGTTCATGGTAGACGAAAGAGATTCGGGCCCCGCCAGAAAGTTCTGTAGCAGAGAGTTCCTGGTTGTTCCCTTCGAGAACACCCTGGTACTCCCTGGTGAAGGATGTGATCATGTCTAGGACGATGTTGGAGCTGTTGCCGAGCATCGAGTTTCCGAGCGAGGCAAGTTCTGCTTGGTACTTTTGTAAAGACGACGCTATGCGCGCCTTGATCTCTGGTAGTGTTTGTTTGATGTGCATCATCAAAATCTATGATTGTTAGCATATTGTTCTCAAGCGCGAACATTGGAGACATGCCAAGTTGAGCTTGCGCGCAAGGTACGGGGTACCGCAGTATGCAGCTTTATTACGGTACGCTTTGTGGTTCTCAAAAAACTGTCTCTCGTGCTCGAGCGCATAGGAGATTGCCTTCTTATTCTCAATGTCCCTCTGCCCGCGGTTCACGACTGGCACATAGCCCAACCGGAGCGGAATGATGCGACCAGCGAGGATGTCGACGACATCGGTCCCATCGTCCATCAAATCGACCTTGGTGAGCACACCGATTGTCCGTTGTCCCTCTGGGTCGACCTCCCGCGCCAGCTTCAGACCGTCGGAGTTGGCCAAATCGGTGTTCGCGGCGGTTACTGCCAGGATGATGGCGTTGGATTTGCTGATCTGCTTGAGCACCATCTCGCGAATCTGCCGCTCAATGTCCCTTGGCTGGTCTCCAACAGGCACCTTTGTCAGACCGGGCAGATCGACCAGTGTGAGTGTGAGGACGTTGGGCGAGTATATGCGCAGGTTGATGGGCGCCGGCGAGATGCCCGCATTGCGTCCAGTCTTGGACTCGGTCTCGCGCACGATCTCCTCTCTTATCTTGTTGAAGTCGTGGAACTTCTGCCCGGGAATGTGCAGGAACTCGCCCCACTCGTCGACGTTGTTCTGCGAGTCGGCCGACTTGACCTCCTCAGACACGCCGTTTGTTTGTGTTGACGATGCGCGGTTGATGAGCTGGAGAATGAGCGGTCTCCGTGTGACGATTCCGGTTCCTCGAGGCAAGCTGGTGGTGTGGCTGTCAGTATCGTGGCGCACAGCTTACAGCCATGGCTTCACAGCGGCAGGCACTCACAAGTCTCGCCCGACGATGTTCTCCAACACGGAGCTCTTGCCGCTAGACTGCGATCCTACGACGGCGATTTGCGGGAGATCTATGGGGTTTTGGACCTGGCGTAGGCATCAGCATGCGGCCCGAGCAAGCTGTGGTCGCTGCTGTGCGCAGATACGGGGCGACGGGCAGGGCAGGGCAGCTACATACTCCGACTGTGGTGAAGACATCCTGCAGCTTGTTCACGAGCGTGATCAGCCCCGGGTCGTTCACGTTGATGCTGCACGGCCGTTAGCTTTGGGCGCTGCGAGGGGCGGTCCAGACATGTGCCTACGCATTAGGGTTGGTCGCCATGGCAGGCGAGGGCGGCGTCGGGGTTGCTCGGGGGTGCTGAGGGTATGTAGCGGTAGCGGTGATTACAAGGAGAAGGGTCTGGTTTGGGTCGCAGAAGGCGAGAGTGTTTGTGCTGGGTTGCGTTGCTGCTGCAGGAGCGTTGAACGCAAGCTTGGCCTGATACGCCACAGGATGTGGCTGTGCGCGATGTGACGTTTCCCGTCACCGTTCGCGGCTGCTCTTCGGGTGCCGGGATTGCGCGCGACGAACTGCAACAGAATTGTGCGTGCGAGAACGGTGCTCGTAGGACACTTACTTGAGATGACGACGTTCACGAGTGGCGATGCCGCAACATGTAGCAGGTGACGATTGCTGTGGTCACTGACGACGCGATGCCGCGTCGTCAGCAGATTTAGGCATCAAGCTTTGCATCTTGGTACAGTTCACAATTTGCTTTCAAGGACAATTACGGCACCGGCTTGCTATCTAACACCACATCTACTCATCAATAACCGCCGCAAACTTGTCCGTCATCTTCTGCAGGAGCTCCTCATACTACAGCTTGTTAGCCCACGGTCGCAGAGGAAGGCTGCATGTCAGGACTTACCTTTTTGACGACTGCTTCCTCGCCATCGCTAGGGAGCTCGAACTTCATGTTCCGCAGCTGGGACTGGATCTCTGATGTCGAGTCACGGATCTTTGGCCAGCTGTGCCCTTGTGAGACTGCCTTTTGTGCCTCGTCGTGAAACGCCATCATGTTCTTCATCATCCACTCCGTCTTCCACAGCGGGCAGAACTGGTCGTAGTCTGAGTATCCGTTTTGCTGCAGGAAATCCTCCTTCAACAGGGTCGCAACGTCGAGCGTGATCTTGTCAGAGTCGCCCAGAGCTGATTTTCCGACAAGCTGCACGACCTGGTCGAGGTCGTCCGAGGTTGTCAACAGCTCCTTGATACGATCGCGCAACCGGGGGAAGTCGGGGTTGTTCTTGGCATAGTACTTGTCGAGCGGTCCCGTGTATTTGCTGTAACTGATCGAAGTGTTGACCGAAGGGAAGTGCTTTCGCTGGGCAAGCTTCTTGTCAAGGCCCCAGAAGACTTGCACAATGTTCAGAGTACTGGTTGTGACAGGATCCGAAAAGTCACCACCGGGAGGGCTGACAGCACCCACGATGGACACACTACCGAAACGCTCTGGGCTACCGAGTGCCTGCACGCGGCCAGCACGCTCGTAGAAAGACGCCAGTTTTGCACCCAAGTAGGCCGGGAAACCTTGGTCAGCAGGCATTTCTCCAAGACGACCAGAAATCTCGCGAAGAGCTTCAGCCCACCGCGAGGACGAGTCAGCCATCATGGCAACGTCCTTGCCCATATCCCGAAAATATTCAGCTACCGTAATTCCAGTATAGATGGAGGCTTCACGGGCAGCCACAGGCATGTTCGAGGTGTTGGCGATGAGCGTGGTGCGCTTCATGATGGGCTCTTGCTTGCCATTGACGTTGATAGTGAGCTGTAGCAGTCAGCACCTCTCTTCAGCGTCTAACACTTGGCGTACCTCTGGGAAATCCATCAAGACTTCTGCCATCTCGTTACCTCTCTCTCCCTGTGGCTGTCAGTGCCCGGTTTCCAGCCTGGAACGCTGCACTTACACAGCCCACGTAGACAATAATGTCACTGTTGGAAAACTTGGACAGGGACTGCGAAATGACGGTTTTGCCGCATCCGAAAGCACCAGGAATGCACACGGTACCGCCCTGGACACTGGGAAAAAGAGAGTCTAGCACACGTTGACCGACAATGAGTGGTCGGTCGGAGGACAGCTTCTCGGTCGAAGGACGGGGCACACGCACGGGCCATCGGTGCATCATGCTGTACTCGGACTTGGTGCCGTTGAACTCGAGCTCCAGGATTTTCTCGTCCACGGTGTAGCTTCCCTTCTCGGCAATGCGGGTGATGGTACCCTTTGCGCGAGGGGGCAGCAGAATCCTGTGCTCGTTGAGGAGACTGTTCTCAAACACGGTGCCGAAGACGTCGCCGCCGGTGATGTGGTCTCCAACCTTTAGCTTGCCGGGCGTGAAGTCCCACTTCTTCTTGCGGTCCAATGCGGGCAAGTTGATGCCACGCGGGATGTAGATGCTCTTCGCTTCGTCGGCGATGCCCTTGAGAGGGCGCTGGATACCGTCGTAGATGGTCTCCATCAGACCGGGGCCGAGCTCGACAGACAGCGGCTGTCCAGACCTGATGACAGGGTCACCGACGGTGACACCGGCTATTTGTGGTTAGCAACGTATTCGGCGCGCCTTGACGATGGGACGCACCGGTCTCCTCGTAGACCTGGATGGTGGCCTTGTCGGCGTCGATTCGAATGACCTCTCCAACGAGGTTGTCGTGGCTCACACGGACCTGTTGTTGTCAATGTCTGGTTGCGCCAAAGCCGATAGAGTTACATACAAGTTCGTACATGGCCACTCCAATCATGTTCTCGGCCACAATGACGGGACTGTGGTTATCAGCACGCGAAGTGGACGTTGCGATGCGGTGACGTACCCGGAAACGGAGAACACGGTGCCTAAAAGAACGTCAGCCATGGATCCTTGGTGTTGTGAAGACAGCTTCGGCGATCAAGACATACCATGCTCGTTCTCAGGCGTCTCCTCTGCCTTCTTCTGTGATTTCTGTCGCCCCACCATTAGCTGCCTGCGATCCAATGGCCCTTTCACGCAGCGGAGCTTACGGGCGGCATCTTTGCTGCTGTCTTCTTTCTTTCCTCCTCGTCGCTGTCTTCCTGCAGAGTTATGCGCGGCGGGGGCGGCTGAGTGTCGCCTTGCTGCGGTGATATCAGAGGGCTTGCAGGCAGCGGCACGCAGGAGGGCTCAACGTCGGCCTCGAGAACGGGCCGGATCTGATCGACGGAAGCGGAGAGCTGGTCGATATTCTTCTTCTGGATGAGGTCAAGGAGAGAGGGTCGAGTCTTCAGGCGTGGACGAAGACCTAGCATTCACGGCGATGATGTTGGTTGAGCCGTGCAAGAGCTCCACTAGCGCGAGAGGTCAGAGCTCCGCGCGCACCCCACGCTTATCATCATCACCACCACGAGCGCCATCGTATGCATCGCAACGACGATTTACATATGAGAAACATGGCGAGGCGACAGTCAGGTTCCGCCACGTCTGCACTCCATATCTGCCACATAACACAGCCATGCGGCCAGACGTGAGGAATCAGCAACAACAAACGCATACGTCATAGGCGCAGTAGACCGCATCACTGTGCGCAATTTGACCTCTACAAGTTAGTCCTTACCAGGACCGTCTAGCATCTGCAATCTCCCTCGGATCCCGGGTCCTCGCCGGAACAGCAATGCGTCTGACACTCCTCACACTCATCGAAATCGCAGTATCTCTCCTCCTATCCTCTTCCTGTTTCTCTTCATCCGCCAAGGTTTCCTTAAGTAGATGCAGCCCAGTCAACCCTCTCCAGAGTCTTGCATCTTCCCTCGCCGACACTGCCTGCTCAGAGACCAGAGCTGGGACGAAGCGGGCGAACAGTGGTTTCATGACGAGGAGAGAGGCACAGATGATGGCCGCGTTTATCTCGACCGTGGACCATATCAGCGTGAAGGTGCCGGACTCTATATGCTTTAGCAGATTGCTACTTTCCGGAGACCTGCCAAGACTGACTAGTGACATGGCCCTTGTGTGCGAAATGGTGGACGAGCACCAGTCGCAGAATACTGACAATGCATACGCTACAGCGCTCGTGTCAGCTAGGGTTCACAGCCTCACGTGTACTCACAATCCTCCTAGTCCAAACACAGCCAACAGCCCTATCTTCTGTCTGTGCGGCAACTTAAGCCTTCCCACCACTGGTATTGGCAGTATCCAGACGGCCCAATCGAGCACGATGCCGATGATGCTGGTTGAGAAGAAGTGGTCTTCGGCATCAGTGCATTTTCCCGATGCAGTCATGTCCCAGTAGCTGTGTACTGGATTGCAGAGGAAGATAACACCAAAGACGCCCCATGCCGCTGCACCGAGTATAAGCAGGAGAAGGATGTAGCAAGCGTATACGATTGGTCGGACGAGCGAGAAGAGTCGGAGGTATTGTAGCGCGAACGACGCCTTTACTAGGTTGATGGAGAGGTGGTAGAAGATGGACTGGCAAAAGACGAGCTGCAAGCTTCAGTGGCGCCTCGTATACAAGTACGATAACCAGCACGAACCTTCAGCACGGTGGAGAGTGTTGATATTGAGACTTCATCAGCACTGTTCTCGTGCTGGTCAAGATGTAGCTCTGGATGTTGCATTACTTCATCGAGCTACTAGAAACAATGCTCATGGACTTACCTCCCCCAATGGCGCCCGTGATCCCAATGGACAGTAACTTAGCTTGTCAGCTTTGGGCTTAGGATGTCGCATCTAACATACCATAGCAAGTGTAACACAGTAATCCTCCATGCGGAAGCCCCTAGCTGTAGACACGGCCCTACTGTACCATCGTAGGCAAACGATGCAAAGAGCGGAGAATGTGAGGACGACAGCCGGCACTAGAGCTTCGTGTCGTATGTGGGCTGTTGCTTCGGACGAGAGCATGAACCAGCTGGGCGAGTGTTTGTGCATGCTGTTTCGCTCTCATCGATCTGGAGAAGTACTCTGCGAACATGAAGATGGCAGATGAAACGTCGCTCATCGGGAAGACTGTCAGGGCGGGGTATTAGCTGCTCCTGTTGATTGTTGGGAATTCTCGAATACTGGTTGACATGATGTAGTCGCGCAGTGACAAAGGACGTCGACCATGCTACATCAGCCATGTTTGAAGCTCCAACATCAAGAACAGAGACACCGCTAACATCGAGTACGAGTGAGCCTTGCTTTATTGCGACCAAAGTTCGAATTCAGTAGGCACGAGAAGGACGATATTGGTATTCCATTTGAAGTCGTCGTCGTTGGTGATGATCGGAAATCGGGGGGTGATCAGTACCATGGTTCATGGGAGGTATTACCGCATGAACCAACGCGTATGGAACGTTCCCACGCGGGCGGCAGCTTTGCTCCAGAAATGATGGCTCAGAGCTCGCGCTCCAGGGTTTCGACGAAATTAGAAGGCTCAAGAGAGTCTTGGTGGTGCATTTCGTCACGCAGCAACGCAACATCCGCCATGGCGTAGAATTATGCATGCGACACTCATGACTCCGGGATCTTGAACAAATGCGGCCAATCCCAAACGTAATACCACGTAGACCACGATGATGCGAAGCCGCATGTTACCTTGGTACATCTCGTGCGTAGACGTCCTTCGCTATAAAATCAGAGGATGCCGTGTATCGCATTGATAGCACGGAGAGCGGTGTAAGGAGCACCAGTCGTTGTGGCGGTTGCTGAGAAGCGACCTCGATGTTTCTTGGAGCCTGACGCACACGATTGCGCCATGGAAGTCAAAAGCACTATTTATTTCAAATACTCGAGGATGTCTCCATAAGGTATCTTGGTCCAATTGCTTGGGCGTCCTCGAAGTGCTTGGCTGGCGCAGACAGTTCTGCAAGCATCAGGCCATGCGGAACTCAAACAAATGCCGTTTGTGGGTGTATACACGGAGTCTTTCGGGTTAGTCACATTGAGGCCGTCCACCCCCGTTGCTAGCATGGATGTTGTGAAGTGAGGAAATGCGGCCGATCCAAACAAACCTTGGAGTCTTTCAGTCCGGCGATACCATGCATTTGAATGGGGCCAGGCGAGAGTCTCGGTCTGATCTTAGGATGATGGGCTGCAGACTGGCGGGTGCAGTGTAGCCTAGGGATGACTCAAGAATTCGTCCCAACGTAATGGGAGAATGATCTTGCGCCTAGGTGACATAGCTCTCAGAGAAATGACGCCGTGTAACCGATCTGATGTACCATAATGGAGCATTATGACACGCTGAACGCTGCTGGTAAGCGCTTTGGAGTTTGTTCAATGGCTACAACTGCACAGCTGGAAAAGGTGCATCGCAACTAGCGAAAGCGACTTTCGATTACCGGCTTGACATGTTCATGTGCGCCGTGCTGTTTGCTAGCATGCAGGTGATTCAGATGCGCGGGAGATGGCTACGATTGTCCTCGTGAATCGTGTCTCGACAATCCGATGCCATGCTGACCGGGGTCATTAGCGCGGATGACCTTTTGAGGATATTTGGAATACTCACCACCAAACGTCCAATAGTCACAGACCACCATCGCGTATGCACCTAGGCGCATTCCGAGACCCCTCGAATCCCCGCGATTTGTCAAATGTGCGAGATCACTGCTTTTGTAATTAAATCGTGCGCAATTCTAGGCCAAGGATATCCCAATGAACCTTTTCAATTGGGTGAGTTTCGTGCATCAGACAGACGTTCTGCCTGCATCGTTCCTCGCGTTGCCGCATTTCAACTGCCATGTCACGTCTTACCCACCAATTTCTTATCGCGGTTTCGAGGCTGCGGCAAATTGTGCCATTAGAAGGTTGGTTGAAAGCCTGTCCCGCCGGCGTCAGAAGTTGCACTGTGTCGGTGCGGCCTCGCAGGCTCGAACGTGTAATACATATAGTTCGTGGTCGACCTTGACAAATTGCGACGTTGAACTATATCTCACTAGAGGGTCCGTTCCGTCCCTGTCAATCATGTCTTCTCGATCCACTCGCTCTGCAAAATCTCAAGCCTCATCCGCCTTTTCATCGACGACCATGACCACAACTGCTAATCGCCACCCACCACATCCATACTTGACGCCGGGCCGTGCATCAACAATCTCAACATGGCAATCAACGCTTTTCGAGCGTAAATCGCAACCACACTTGTTGTCCAAGGACGAAGAAGAGTCCCATAGGGCCGCTGTGCAAGCATATCAGGAACTCAGGCTGTCTCTTTTCTCGAGAGCCGCAACTCCGGCCATGTCTCGACCGAGCTGAAGGCTGCCGTTGCGGTTCCATAGCCGCCATTCGACCGCACCAAAGCCATGTCTCATAAACAGCCGTCAGCTCAATTGTGTTGTTGCGCCGGCAGTTCGCTAGATGCTGCTGTGTCTCGAAACGTTTCAACGTCGACCCGTCGAACACTCGGTACACTCACGATATCCATACATACGAATGTACTTTACGCCAGAAGCCCTTGAGACATCGAGTTCGCAGTCATCAGATGGAATCCAGGATAACGTTGGACGACTGGTAGTCGCCTTTGGTGAACGGGCAGCTCTTTGCGGATGGGGCCGGCACGGCTGGACTGGACAAAAGTGCTACTTGAAGCCCCATGTCGGCTCTATGGTGTATGATCTAGGGCGTTAAACTCAATGCAAGTGTTCTGCGGGTTGACTCTATCCGTGGTGGTCCCGCTCTTTAGGTTGAACACGGCCGTCTACAGCGAAGACGTCGTGGGCCCGCGATGTTGCTGCTGCTCTCGAACCGTGAAACATTCGAAGATGACGTGGATCCCCATGCACGCGATGTGCTCGACTGGCACCAACGCCCCCACAAAGAAAGCTTGCGAATGAGAGTGTAACCTTGGAAGGGAATAGAAGCATTGAAGCATTGGAGCTAAACTAGCGCGCTGGCTCGTGCTCAAAATTTAAACATTGCCCGCGCTGCGCACAGCTCCACCAACACGACGCTGGCCGACACTTTCACCTGGACCCTTTCGATTTCGCTGGCGCAGTTGCTAATCCGACGCATCATCATGACTTCCAACACGCCGAAAACGATGTCGAGTCGTCTGATGACGATGAAGGTGGCGCTTTCCCGTGCCAGGCGCGCAACAATGGCTAACATGCGTGCAGTTCATGCAGCGCTCTGCACACAAAGCCACCGCCTCGTCGCCGTCAACACCCAACGGCCCACCCTCGAAAAAGGCGCGACTCTCAAATGGCAGATCTGCGCCGGGCACGCCGGGCACTCCAGACCACGAGATCATACAATCGGCCATAATGGCAGAGGAGAAGAAGCGCCAGGAGGCTCTTGACAAGGCAGCGCAGCATGCGGGTGAGACTAAATGGGTGCTAAGCTTCAAGGACCCTCTGGACGGCAAGCGCCAAGAAGCGCTTCAGGTCAGGCAGGCAGGCTTTGCAGAGATTGACGCAGGTAGCGACTCAGACGACAGCGAGGAGGAAGCAAGGCCAATCAGAAAGAAGTTTGGTGGCGGCGTGAAGAGGAAAGAGGTGCGCGGGGCCGCACAGGCTGAAGTTGATACAAGTGCTCACACAGCACAGAAGCCCGTCGCCTTCGAGAAGGCAGAGCAGTCAGAAGGAGAAACAGAGTCGTCCTCCGAGGACTATGACAGTGATGATCCCACAGCCGCACTCATCCGGGAGACGAAGCGCGAGGTCGCTGCAGAGAAACGCAACCGCCGCATTGCAGACTCACGACAAGACAATGACGCGCCGCCATCGCCACCGAGGCACATTGACCAAGACATGAGCCTTCGCGGCTTACAGTCATTGTCTGGCGAGGTCAAACAGCGAGATATGAGCAGCGTTGAATGCTTCAAGTGTGGCCAAAAAGGGCACCTCCAGTCTAACTGCCCCAAACCGCGGGGCTCTGCAGGCCGAGGCAGAGGCCGAGGCAGGGGAGGAGGCAGAAGGTAATCGAAGACGTGTGTATGCTCTGACCACTCCCCTACAGGTTTACGTACTTGAATGATACCCAGCGACAGCCATGCTTTTGTGCCAGAAGGCATTATCCCCACCTTGTTACCATGCTCGATGAGTATGTACTCGTCTCCGACCATCATCTGCATCCGGGCGTCGTCCATGAAATGTTCATGATGGCCGTTGAGCGCTGCGCCGTCTTTGTCGTAGAGGAACTTTGCAAGCTCCTGTCGCGCTCCAGGTGCTATGTCTGCTGCTGTCAGCCACCAGGCACGGCAGCGCAACTGCTAAGGCCGACATGAAGCAAAAAGAACTGCTTGGTGTTGTAGTAGTCAATGAAGTCGTCGTCCGACATGCCGTCCTTCTTCTTGACATACATGGTCGCTGAAATGCCTTGGGTACCATGATGGACAGTTTGATGATGCTCCCCACAGTAAGCGAGGCGCGGCACGATGCATGCAGGCTGGTGATAGACTACAGCCGGGGATGATCGGCGCCAGTTGTGCCGTCTCTGACGCTTGTCGCTGTCGCTACCAGTGGGGCGGAACGGCGATGATTCGAGCTGGACTGCCACGTGACTGCTTTGTCCACAACTCCAGCGGAGCTTCACTGCGCTCCCCGCCGCCGCATCCCCAGCCTTGTCTCACCGCTCTTTGTTGTTGCGGTACCCAGGACCTGCCACGATCGCACAGTCGCTGGCAGCGGGTCGTTGATTGGAGGGTTGCAGCTACCCGCAGTGGTTTGACAGGAACAGCGCAGGCGGCTTGTTAAACATTGCCCGGCCCCGCTAGCGCTGCCAGTGCTGTGCTTTGTAGATGCGCATCATCCGCGGTGCACGACAGTGTCTGGCGCGTCTGTCGCTCGTGCAACCGCGCCCAACACGCAGCGTGCCTTCACCGGCAGCCTGGTCGTCTGGCTGCTACACGACAGCGTCATCAACCGACTCAGCGCGTGCCCTTTCCGCCACTAGCTCGCCGCGACGCCGCCGCGTATATAAGCCTGCGTCCCTCCCGCTTACAGTTTGCCCAAGCCTTGCGGCGACACGACATAGAGCGACACGCGCAGGCAACATGGCGGAAGAGCTGGGCAGGAGCGCTGCGGCGCGCATAGAGGATCTGGAACGACCGCAGCTCGACGACCGCTCCTACAGGGTCCTCACCCTGCAAAACCAGCTGGAAGTGCTCTTGATACACGAGGCAGGCACAGACAAGGCTAGCGCGGCCCTCGACGTGAATGTGGGGAGCTTTAGCGACGCCGACGACATGCCTGGCATTGCCCATGCCGTCGAGCATCTGCTGTTCATGGGAACCGAAAAATACCCCGAGGAGAATGCATACAACAAGTTCCTGACGACTCACGGCGGCCACTCGAATGCCTTCACGGCGTCTACGTCGACCAACTACTACTTTGAGCTGTCGTATCCGTCGTCCACGCCCTCCAGCAGCACAGCGCCCACACCCAGTGCCTCGCAGATAAATCTCCCCGCGTCTAGCGAGAAGGACGGCTCCCCCCTGTGGGGCGCTCTCGACCGCTTTGGCCAGTTCTTCATCTCGCCGCTGTTCCTCGAGGACACGCTCGACCGCGAAATCAAAGCCGTGGACTCAGAGAACAAGAAGAACCTCCAAAACGACACATGGCGGTTGCACCAGCTCAACAAGGCTTTGGCCAATCCGGAACATCCCTACTGCCACTTCTCCACGGGGAGCTGGAAGACTCTGCACGATGATCCTATCGCACGAGGCGTAAAAATTAGGGATGAGTTTATCAAGTTTCATTCTACACACTACTCGGCGAATAGGATGAAGCTTGTAGTCCTTGGTCGTGAGAGCTTAGATACGCTCGAGGAGTGGGTCGAGGAGATTTTTGCGAATGTACCCAATAAGGATCTGGGCCGGAGACGCTGGGACATGCCCGTCTATACCAAGAACGAATTGCTCACACAGACTTTTGCGAAGCCGGTCCTGGAATCGAGGGCTCTGGAACTACAATTTGCGTATCGCGACGAAGAAGAGCTCTATGAATCTCAGCCATCGAGATATCTGAGCCATTTGATTGGTCACGAGGGGCCGGGCAGTATCCTGGCCCACATCAAGGCCAAAGGCTGGGCAAACGGGCTTGGGGCCGGTGGCTCGACGCTTTGTCCTGGCTCAGGCATATTCAGCATCAATGTCAAGTTGACTGAGGACGGTCTGAAGAACTACAAAGAAGTTACGAAGATCATTTTCCAGTACATCGGCATGATCCGAGGAAAGGAACCACAGAAGTGGGTAGTCGATGAGCAGATGCAGATTAGCGAGGTTGAGTTTCGCTTCAAGCAGAAGAGCCCTCCCAGTAGAACCGCAAGCTCGTTAGCAGGCATCATGCAGAAGCCCTACGATCGTAAGCAGCTCTTGAGCGGTCCAGCGACCATCAAGAAGTTTGACGCACAACGAATTAGCGAGGCCATGTCGTTTCTGCGGCCGGACAATTTCAGGTTGACCATCATCAGCCAAGATTTCCCAGGGGGCTGGGACAGGAAAGAGAAGTGGTACGGCACTGAGCACAAGGTAGAGAAAATACCCGAAGACTTCTTGGCCGAGCTTAGAAGCGCCTTCGAAAGCAAGGAGCGGTCCGCAGAACTGCATTTCCCTCACAAGAACGAGTTCATTCCGAGCCGATTAGACGTAGAGAAGAAGGATGTTGACCAGCCAAGCAAAGAGCCAAAACTGATTAGGCACGACGACAATGTGCGGATATGGTGGAAGAAGGACGACCAGTTCTGGGTGCCCAAAGCCAACGTACACGTTTACTTGCGCACGCCGATCACGAACGTCACAGCGCGTATTGTGACTATCTGCACGCTATACAGAGAGCTTGTTAACGACACCTTGGTCGAGTACTCATATGATGCCGACATCTCGGGCCTTGTCTATGACTTCACAAATCACATTAGCGGTCTATCGATCACTGTGAGTGGCTACAATGACAAGCTGCATGTCCTTCTGGAAAAGGTCCTCACATCGGCGCGAGACATCGAGATCAAGCAAGACCGGTTTGACATTATTCATGAGCGATTGATACGATCACTGCGGAATTGGGACTATGGACAGCCTTTCCACCAGGTCGGCACATATTCTCGCGCGTTCAAGAATGAGAAGAACTTCATGAATGAGGAGATGTACCGGGAGTTGGAGGATGTGACTGCGCAAGAGGTGCAGCAATTCATTCC
>TARA_R110002003_G_scaffold127_8_pt1 | contig 18810 bp, 25 predicted proteins | sample TARA_R110002003 | Tara Oceans TARA_R110002003 (sample SAMEA4396441) | marine metagenome | biome: Westerlies Biome; feature: [SRF] surface water layer (ENVO:00010504); material: water (ENVO:00002006), including particulate matter (ENVO:01000060) such as... | depth 5 m
TTCCAGAGGGTCCTGACGGAAGGGGAAGGGTGCTTCAACTGCACACACGCAAACCCACTTGTGCACCAGTGGAGTTCGTACGACATAATTTCATAGGTGCTAGGTTCACGCTTCGGCATTGTTGTCTGCAGAGAAGCTCGGCACAGGAGGGACGGGTATGTGCTGGAGAAACAACTGCTATTACAAGCCTCTATGGGGCCGCGGAGTATAAGTCAGAACGCACAGTCGTAAACGAGCTTTCCTTGTGTACATTCCAGCAGACTCTAGGGTGGAGGACTCACGATCGTGCGGGACAGCAGCTCGAAAGTTGGGACGAGCCACAGAACGTGTTCATTCTTCGTGGAGGCAAGGATAGCGAGACATGGAGATTCTGGCAGGAGCTTCGTGCTTCGAGTCATGCAAAGTCATGATTGAGAAGTATGCGGTTGTTAATGGCATGGCCATCCTGACAGAAAGAGCTGGCAACACAACTAAGTAATGTAATTATGTAGCACCGTTCTTATGCATGTCTACGAGTTTGCCCACAAAGCTCATCTGTGCTGTCAATGTAGTCTCAAGATCAGAAGCCACACTTGATATATGTTGAGATCTCAAACAAATGCGGATGCATCAAAACTGGTTACATCGCTAGCAAGGGAGCGTAAGATTATCTTCGTCACTCAATATGGTGGAGCATGCCACCGATCGAACGTCCTATTGTCTGATCTGAGCACTTGACGTTGCGATTCCAAGGAAGGTACTCTCTTCGATGCAAGCACGTGCTGGACGCAGACACCTTTGGATTGCCCAGACGTGAAGTCGAGATAGAGTGAGAATTAGCATCCATCCGTTGTCCACCGGCAAGTGACCGGCCAGTGACCGTCAGGTGGATGTGACCGTTGACGGCTCATGATCGTGCTTGACGGCGTTCGACCGAAGCGATCGAAGAGGCGAGCCTGCGCAAGCGGCTACCTAGTCTGCAGTGGCTCGCAGAGTGACATCTGGAGCTGTCACAACTAGCATTCGAGACGAACACGTCTACGGCACGAACGCACGGCATCTTCCTGAAGCCCAGTCAAATGATACAGCTTAGTGTTACTGTAGTATGTGGCTTGCGTGGACCCGTTATCCTGACTGTACACGGTGTAGATACGAAGAGCGGAAATTTCCACGTCGCGAGATGTTCCGGAGAAGTGGTTTGATGCAAACCTGCTCGCCTGTTTGGATGGGCCAAGGAATGCGTCGCCAGACACCGGAGTTGACTCCGGTTGTTGTGGGGCCAATTGTACACCTGATCGGATCAGTTCTACCAATTGTGTGTTTCTGCAAGTCGCCGAAGGCCCTCTGGAGACTAAAATCATCGGCTCGAGACCTCGTCATCGTGCGTGTCGAGGCTTCTTGGCGACATCGAGAGTCTGCAGCTAGCAAGGACGCGGTAGCTTCCGGTCCATACGCATCACACAAGCGAGATTGGCCATTCGCGGTACCGCATTGGGATCCACAGTCGGCTTGCGGAGAGTATGACATCGTCTGAAGCTTGCAAACGGTCAGGAGCTCTGGTTTTCGTTGCCGATCAGGCAGCTTGCCCATGTGGAAGGTGCCATTGACCACCGACTTCGTACGTCCGCCTGAGAGCAACGATACATTGGCCTGGCTGATGATCGTTCCATGCGTGCTATACGTTCTTCGCTGGCACTTCTACTGTACTGTAGATGCAGTTTGCGCCCACTGTCAACACGAGACTAAAGGACCTGTCTCGAAACATCCGATAGTGCCAGGATGCAACCTCGCATTCGCATTGTGAGTGGAAGCTTGAGTATGTAGGTGATCCGCGAATCTTGTAGCGAACGTTGTTTGACAGACACTCCGGTGGTTGTAGCATGCACGACGGCTGGACCGCTGGTGGGGTGTCAAAAGTGGGAAGCCGCCCACCCACTAGGTTCGCGCTAACTGGACAGTGGTTTGCAGTTTCTGTTGAATTATGCTTCATGTGCCGGCTGGTAGACTAGAAATGAGAAGCTTTAACGATTTTCCATGAAGGTCGCGAGGCCTAAGTCTGAGGTTCCCGGAGACTTCGCATGCGGTCTCTGCGCGAGCCAGGAGGTGCACTCTCCTGTTAACGTGTTGCACAGTGAGCAAGGTAGAATCTGGTAACCTGACTATCACGCAAGGTCGAGCATGGTCTGCGAAGCCGGAGAGCAGAACTGACTCGGGGGTATATTGGCTCCGCCTTTGTAGGAAGAGTAGCAAGTTACGACTGGGCTTGGAACGCGATGATACAGGCGGCTGCACTCCCATATTCGACACGGCATTGCTCAACGCAGGATTAGTCGAAGATAACAAGCGACCGAGGCGTTTGAAGAGTGGGGAGCACGTTGCTCTCGCAAGCGTGAACCATCGCGATGTCCGTTCTCCAAAATTCCCAAGGAGCGATTTTCGGGACGAACAGGACATTCTTCGGGCGTTCTAGACACTATTTGTACCGGGCGCAGACATGCAATTGAGGCTGGGCGACATTTGTCTACTCTTCCGCGATCAATCATGCTGTCCTGCAGGATGTGCTGAGAAAAAGAAGTGTGTAGATAGCGAAAGATCCCTCTTCGAAAAGGCATACAGGCATACAATGATATTCCCATCACGGTCAGGGGGTTCTTCGAACATAGCGGCTTCAGTCCGGTCTTGGGAACTCGAGATCAAAGACGGATGTCGCGCGCTGCTCATCGGACAATCTCCCGTGATAGGTTCGCGAAGCCAAGAGAGAGAACAGCAATAAGACCTTGGCTGTAGCGTTGGAATTCAGGTGAATATCAGTGGTTGGGAATTAAGTCCAGGTGCAATCACGTCGTTTGTGTGTACAACTATCAAACTGCTGCCAAAGAGGAAAGGTGCGTGAAGCACGCCATGGCACCATGACCCGGGTTGAACCTTGAATAACGGGAACAACTGCACGCACACAGGATGCATCGACGCGAATCTTTCCTGTAGACTTGATATCCCTTGTAGCCTTGCACAGGAGCAAGTAATAATCTCCAGCCCGAAAGAATTCGGATCTGACAATGGTAGGGGGCAAATAGCCTACCAATGAGAATGCATATGCTGACCTCATTGTCTTGAATGACCGGGGATTCTAGTGGAGTTGCAATGGAAGTCGCATGCACGAAACATGCAGGCATGTGGACTCTACGACCAGGATTTCTGCACATGCTTGCCCTTGTCGATACGGCTGGGAGGCATTTCAGAAGCGGTCAGCGCGAATGGAAACGGAAGGTGGGCCGCTTGCTACCCACAAATGCCGCGGCAGAGGGATCATTCAAAAAGTGCGGCATTCCTCAGAGCGTTATGGGAGGACGGTATGTGGATCTGCGCAAGAATGTTAACTGCAATGCAACAAACGATCCAAAGCTGAACAGTGGCCTCGAAACCGGCCTTTGAAACGACGCTTTAGTGCACGATGCGCTACGACTCGTCCTGAATCCGACACTCCGGACAGCTCAGGTTAAAAAAAGGTAGTAGAGTCTGTGCACATTCGCCACGTGAATGGGATCCGGCGGTATTTTCTCATCTATCTGGCCGAGAGCTTGGACAAGCCACTGATCCACCCTGTTCTGTGGGCAGGGTAGGGGCGCCATGTCGTGTCACCCGCTCGCCCACAATTCTTGTCAGCAGCGCGTTCCTGGATACGAGCCTGCGCTCGACACCACTAGCCGCACGATCCGTGGCGTAGCGTGCTCTCTACTCCGTACACTGCAACGACTGTGTAATGTCAACGTGAAGTAGTGAGAAATGGAGCGGAGAACGTGCTCGTCCCCCAGCTCGGCTGTTCTCACATGGGTGCGTATCATGTTGAAGAACACACCTCTTGGGATCGTTGGGATTGAGAAGGATTCGATACAGCTTCATGTGGCCTTCCGCAGGGGGCCTAGGATCATGATTCTGCCAAGGGTACGCGTTCAGCACTGATTCCTCGAATCACACCTACGGCAGAGGCGGCGCTCGCCTGTCGTCGCCCACTCAAGTCCCATAAGACACACTGATACGACACACGGTGTGACATCCCCTTCATCTTGCAGCCTAACGGACTGCGCATCGTGAAGGTCACGGTAAAAGATGTTGGAAGAGATCTGGTCATCTCACGCTACAATGGTTCACTGCGAGGTCTTGCTCGCATTGTGATCCAGTTCGCTCCCGCTCCCGCTCGACGGCGCATGTGCTTGAGTTTAGCGGCAGCTGCTCGTAAAGATCCTGGGTCTGATCGTTTTGGTGTTGAACACCAAACGCGCGTTGGCTGGACAGACTCGTGGCAAACGCTGCAGCATGGAAGAGCGGGGATGACAGGCAGCAGGGCAGAAAAGGTGACTGGCATTGTTCTCCTCGACCTTCATCTGCTCTGCTCAGGCAGTCTATGACGCATGGCGAGCTGAAGATGTCAGAGCAGCCTTGGACAATAAAGAAGTGGCTGGCACTAGCTTTCATCGGATGCGGGCAAGCGGATATCACAACCTCTTTCGGTGAGCATGGAGATTGCGAGGCAGTGTTGTTTCTCGACGCGACCTCAGGCCGCGGTCATTACTGGCCGTTGACGATCCATCTACACCCCACGCCTTTGTATCGCATGCAGTGCACAAGGGAACCGTGTGTTCGACGCAAAGTGGGTTTTGCATCCACCGCAGGCCACGTCGGCTGCAATGTGATAATGACGGCGAATCAAATAGTGACGAGTAGAACATGAGGAGAAATGATCCATGATGCTGATGAGGCCACGCAGCACGGCATGCAGCAGGGAAGAAAGACTGGAAGCGTACCGCCCCCGCTTCTGAGCAATTGACAGCAGCGAGACGCAACGCTGACCGACCATCCATGCTTTGCGTGCTGGACCATCTTGCCATAGCCGTGTCGGCGGGGATTCTGCCCTTGCGCCTGCACGCAGCAGGGCACCGTCTGCTGACCTCGAGCGGATGGGCATTCTTTCTCAGCATAGCATCCGCAGTCCGGGAGGGTGTGCTGCGAAGTGCAGAGTGTGCAGCTTCGCGAGGCTGAAACAAACGATATTCATGTCGGTACTTTTGGCAAAGGAATTCTTGCGCCGTCTGATATGTGAACCTCTGTGCCGGGCGAGCTGGTCAACGCGCGAAACTGTGCTCCCAAATTAGGTTACCCAGGATGTCGCTTCCGAGCCGCCATGGGTGGGTGCATCGTGTCGGGTAATGAAGCTCACGTTGAAGTGGTCAGCTCTTCGTCAGCGATGGAGCCACAGGGTGTTCGCACGCGAGGCGAGCAAGCGGACGCTGTGAGAGACGCTGGGGGCCGGCATGATGCCGCCGTCATTCTCCCGTCCCACCCATTGCTTTTCGCACACCGCAATCGGGCGCGCGACTCGCTCGTTCGGCACGCTTTGGGCGTTATTACCGGCGTCGCGGTCTGTGCCGTGGCCAATATTTGCGCGCAGCTGTTTCGGTGGCCGCTCTTGCCGAGGCTGCACACCCCTCGCCCACACAGCGAGGTCACGGCGGCTGCCGCTGCTGCGGTGCTCGTAGACGGGCAGCGGGCGTGGTGTTGAGCGCTCAGCAGCGACGTTGTTGTGCGCTCGTCTGGTCTCACCTGGGGAGCGTGGGATAGTGCTAGGCAGGCCGCCACGTTCCCAGCCGTGTCTAGCGCGCCGACTAGCCCTCAGCCTCATCACATCGCTGCACTCTTCTTTGGACGTCGCGCGAGACAGCGGCGAGGAGTCGCAGGCACGTCAGCCAGCGCAGCGTGACCGGCAGCGTCCAGGGCCAGCCTTGCCCTGGGTGCCTTGGGTGCCCACGGGCCCTGCTGCAGGGGCGTGAGGGGGTTAGTCAGCGGGAATTTTGGCTGCTTCCCTCGCCCCCTCGGCGCTTTCCCATCTTCGTCCCTAGCCTCCGTCGCGAATCTTGCACTGCTCTCCCACCACCATCAATCGCGTCTGGTGCCTTGCCCTAACGCTGCCCGTCACCAGCCAGAGCCCGCGCATCCAGGCACGCCAGTTCGCGCGTCCGCCGTGCTACACGTGCAACAACCCGCCGCCAGTCCGCGCCCGTCGTCCTGCCGGCGCGTCAGAAAATCTCTCCGCAGCACTTCTGCGCATCCTCTGCGCAGCACCCATCCTGCGCTATTGCGCGAGTCACTGGCGCGCATAACAGAAGGCCCCAGATCGTCCACCGCCTGGGACGCTGCGTCCGTGGAGCAATTGAGCCCACATCCCAGCTCTCGCGCTCGCCGGCTTTGACGGTGGCCTATCTCGCACGGAAAATCGGACGGACGAGTGGCTGATCGCTCGGCACGCTCGGCGCGGCTGGGTCTCTCAGAAAAAAAGAGTGCAGGGAGAACCGCAGTGAAGGCAAAACTATTCCCCATCAGCACGTCAACAACGGGCCGACTGGCATCGCAGCCCGCACGGTCCCCTCAGGCCTTTTTTGTGGCCGCTTTCACGCTCTGCCTGCCTCTCACCCATCGGCGAACACGCTCACCCTCGACCGCTAGCAGCCGCAACCAAACAGCGAACGCGCACTTATTCCCGCCCGCCCACCTCACCAAAAGGCCGCACTTTCAGGCACGCTACGCTCCAGAACCACTCTCTGCGCCAAACCCACTCGTCGCTAGCTCCACCCATCCAGTGCCAGCGTCATTCCATCGGTACGGTCGGACTTACCGCATTGGGCACCCTTGAATCACGATTCCGTCGTAGGCCCAGCGAGCGGCCAATTACCTCATCGAGCGACTAAGACTTGCGTGGTAAGCGGCGCGCGCTCTCCGCCAATTCCAATTGAGTCCAGCACAGCGGACGCCACCCCATTGACCGGGCTGTTCGCAAGCCATCTCAAATAGAGGGCCCATCTCGCCCCAGCAGACCTGCTCCACCCACTAACCATTCGTGTAACCCTCGCGTTACACTACTGTGTTCTCCGCCTGCTGCTCCGCGATTCGAGAGCTGCGCTGCGTTGCCTCTTCACCCCTGTCCCGGTGGCCTCGAGTGCAAGCCTCCCGTGCGTTATCTCGTCGCCAGACTAATCTGCCGACTTCTTGTCCCTCCACCCAGGTGCACTGGAAAGCACACCGGCTGCAAATCACCCGCGTTAAGTTCCACGCTATTTGCGTTCCAACAACACTTGACGCTTCTCCGGTTCCCTGGCTGATCGAATCCTTGGCTTACATTTGTTCCTACCCTCCTTCGATCTAGTCGAATCCGCACTTGACCGCGGCAAAGGTACCGAAGACAGGCGCAAACCGTCATAACTCTGCAGCCATCCCTCCTCTTGGACGCGTGCAATCAACCCGCCTTGAGCTTAGGTGCAATCGTCCCTCCATCACATACACAGTCTATGGACGCAAGGCAACAAGACTACTCGCAGTCAGGTTTGAGCTCGCCCTACCCAACCTTTCCTGATCCAGCTTCTGAGGATACCTCTGCAGATCAAGCATCTGCTGCGCAATATCCTCCACAAGGACCAGATTCACGCGCATCGAACCTTACCCCAACCTCCGACTACAGCCTCAACCCTTCCTCTGCCCGATCAGGCTCTTTCCCGGATTACATTCAACGTTCATACCAACCAGGCGCTCAAGGTCAAGCACCCGGAGGTATGGCGCAACAACAGAGTCCGTCAATGCCTCTCTCAGATGGTCATTCAAATGACCATCACCAACAACAGCAACTCAAGTCTGACTCGGATGTACCTATAGATCCATCAATCGCCGCCGCAACGAGCCCCACCTACTCTCACCAGCAGCAGTACTCGCCCTACACCCCACACCACGATATGCAGCACTATCCAGGGCATCCTCAGACCCCAATGTACGCGTCGCGACCTGAGTGGGCTGGGCAGTACGCTCAGCCAGGCATGCACTATGGACATCCTGCAACCTCAGGCCCGCCCGCACCTGCAATGGTTTCTCCCGTCCAGCGACCACCAACGGTAAGTCATTTTTGTGCATCTACAGGGATTGGACACGCCCCAAGACACTTGTTTCAAAAACGAGAGTCGTGTTTTGCGTCTTTTCCAGAAGTTTGTTCGCTTGCGTGCACATTAGAGCTTTCACTGACGACGCGTATAGGGCGGACATCCTCTCTCTACTGTGTACTCTTTCGTTCCCATTCCTGGTGCGCAACAACACAAACGACCGCGTCGACGATATGAAGAAATTGAGCGCATGTACAAATGTGGTTGGAACGGATGCGAAAAGGCCTATGGCACACTTAACCATCTGAACGCGCACGTCACAATGCAATCGCATGGCCAGAAGCGAACTCCAGAAGGTACGTGTGCTTATTCTACGAGATTTGGTGAAGCCTTTGATGTGTTGGTGGTTCTTGCAAGGCTGGCGCGCTAGGTCAGCACTTGGGTTCGCGTTGGTGCTGCGCCATTCCCTGGTGTTCCCGCAGCCCTGGATAGCTTCAAAGTGCGGGAGCTAGCCATCACGGACCCTAGCCGGTTTATCTTGGCACATTCTTATCACTGCCACTATACAATGCTAACCCGACAACCCCATAGAATTTAAGGAGATTCGCAAGGAGTGGAAAGCTAAGAAGAAGGAGGAGGAGGCCCAGCGCAAAGCCGATGACGATCGTCACCGAGCCGACGTGCAGCAGCGCGCGCATGAGGGTGCTGCTCCCGGTGAAGCTCCGGTCTATGGACAGATGCGCCAGGCTGTCGGTGTGCCTGGTCAGGCTCCTCACACTCAGCTGCCGCCCATCGGGTATCAGCCTGCTGCCTCTGGTAACAACGCTGCTCCTCAGTATGGAACCCAAAGTCCAGGTCTTCCTGAAGGCATGGCTCAGTATGCCACCCCCAACAGCAACGCATACAACAGTCCCAATAGTAACAACAGCAGTTACCCTCAATCGCCGTACGGCCAAAACCCTCAGATGTACCAGCAAGGGCATTAGACATGATCCAACGCGGGATTCGTTGTCAAGGTCGAACTGATCGTCACCTCATCAACATCAATCACACGCCTATCACGAAACGTCTGACCTCAATGCCCTCTTCCTCGAAACTACGAGCTCTCACGACCTTTCTTTCTGGGATTCCTTGCATTCTTGCCGTGGAAGCATGTGAAGGTTTTAGCATCTTTTCTTTCGGACGGGGTATGCATTTTCACCGGTGGCGGCTGTATGTTTCTAATCGGGGTGTTAACGGCTGGATGAGGACAAATCTTCTGTCCGTGTACCGGAGTGCTGATGACGTGAGAAAGAAGAGACGGGTTATTGTTTCAAGGCTCCACAAAATGTTACAATGCGGATAGAGCTGTTTTGGTTGAAAGTGTGTCATTTTAGTGCTCATTCTCGTTCTGTCAATTCCAACTGAGCAGTCACCTGAACTGTTAGTCGCGGTCATCCTTTCAAGAGGCTAGAACTGCAGCATTCAGCCGGCGCTCAGAGAAACAATTACATGAGTCCTTCCTCTGCAAGTGCTGCCTCACTCTTGGAAGCGACAGCGTGTACAATTGGTCAGACTCGCGATGCTGGCCGTACGGTCCTAGTTGGAAACTTCTCCGTGCACAACGCCTGTGCGAGCAACGTGGAACGAAAGAAGATGCAGTGATCAGTGACTATGTTTACTTGCCTACGGAGTCTCAGCTCACAAACACCTGAGAACGCCGTCGGGGAGATCGTGTACATGGGTAATGCACCCAGTCGCATGATCATCAACTTGCACTTGTATCTAAAGAAATAACTATACCTACTGCTGCAGTCAGGTGCTCCCTCGCAACGTCGTGCGGGTATGCTTGTACCCCGGGCAGAGGTCCATAGCCACCCTCAGACAGTGGGTGCATGATGCTCGTCTCTCCAAACGTGGATTATTGCAGAGCGCCAGAGCAGGTTTCAACATGATTGTGCAGCCTTGGTAAGTGACCAATCTTGAGGTTTTGAACGTTGAAACAACAGCGCTCAACAACGCATGCCTGTCATTGTGCTTCCCTTGCAGCGAAGATCCTAACCTTTCCGCTGTGCTGTCTCTTCCCCTCACTTTGCACTCGCATGGCGGAACAATAAAGATGATGCAGGCCACGTAAACACACACTCTCTTACCATCTGCTCCGCCTCGGCAGCCAATGGCCAATCGTGAGAGTGAGCCTTTGCGCCGTGCCACTCAGGCAACGTCGATAATGTCGCAGGGGCACACGACTTTTGCAGCTCGATTTATGATTGCTTACAACAGGGATGTAGGGAGAAAATGTTCCTGCAAACACGGCCAATCATTGAGTCTCGAGCACCTCTTGAAGTATTGTATTACGCCAAAGATGACGCATAGCATCACACGGTGCTCGGGGTAAAGATTGCGGCGGTTGAGTGTTGGGCCGACGATTGGGGTCGGCCACTGGGCGGCGGACTGGATGCGGAAGGCGCTGATGGATGTGCGAAGCAGGTGGCTGACCAGGATGCAGTCAACATCTCGGCATCTCCTTCGCCCAAAACTCGAAACTGACGAATCGACCTTTTCCCCGGCATGAGAGCATGCGGTGACGGTGCCAACTGCTCGGCAAAGAGGACTGCAAAAAAAAACTCTGCTCGACATGCAGTATGACGGAGGCCAGCGTTGTGATGTGAGAGGCCAGCCCCGACACATGCTCGTGGTTAGTGGCCGCGAGCGGCAAAGCCTGTCATCCATTACACGATGATTCCGGATCCTTGCATGATCATGCGACTGACGGAAACTGAAAGAGCATGTCCAACAGGGTCTCTTGTTCCCTTCTGCTGCGCTCCGAGACTCCGCATCGCTTCGAGGCCATTATCGGTTGTGTCATGCTGGGAAGGTCGACCGACAGCCACCTGGGCGTTATGCCCGCATGGGCGTGAATGATGACGAGGGTCCTGCATGTTCAAAGGCAGTGTTGCGCGCTTTGCCGAAGTCTTTTCCCAGGACAAGGGTGTGGAAGGTCAACAAACTCCAAACTCCAATCGCGATCGCAGACTTGACGTTTCAAAATTATACAAGTACACAATCTGTAATATGCAAACTACGCTAGGATCTACAGTCTAAGAATCCTGGATGCGCGATCGATCGTTAGCGGTCAATCATCAGATTAAACACATGTTGCTTTTGGCGCCGTTGGAGGCTAACGCCAGGGCATGAACGCCCGAAGGATGACAAAAAACGGTCACGCTTGCTGGCGTCGGGCGCTGCTGCCAGGTTCCTTGATCTGACGGCGGAAACTAACAGATGGTGCATGCTGCGAGAACCTGGCCAGAGGCGTGGCATGGTGTGTTACACGACAGCAAGCAGGATTCTAGTAACGACGCGACGCGAGAATGTTCGAATGGGCTTGGCTACGAGATACACTTCACAGACCCCATCGGTAATGCTTGAGCAACCTGAAGATCGTCGGACCTGCCTCACAAGCGGTCTGGAAAGGATTGGAGTTTGGAGCAGAGTGGCATGCTGCAAACAGGACGCATCACCTCATCAACCATTCAACTTCACCAACCCTCGTACAAACAACCCTGCGACCACCTTGCGCCAAACACGCAGCAGACACGACAGACAAGTGTCACCTGCAGCCATCCAACCCAGGCGACCGCGAGGTCGACTGCTGTCCTCGCACGAGAAGCATCACGAGCAGCGCACCAAGAGCGAAGGTACCGACACACCTTCTGTGCATGTCCACAGCCACGGGACTGCTTGTGCCACAGCTACGCAAGGCAAAACAAGGCAAAAGCTGCAACTGTGCCGCCACGTTACGTGCCTGCTAGTCTAATCTGCATACACAACGTTGGGCTGGGGCTTCGCTAAGTGCTGCTCGCTGACCGATGCTGCTACACCCGAGTCGGGATGGTAGACGTACTATATTATGTTTTGCAGTAGCTCCGATGGTAGCTTGAACGCTCGGTAAGGCTCTGGAGGATTGGCCGCTACTGTGGTTTCGGCTCCGGGTGCTTGGGTTGTGAGGCTACTCTAGGGCCGGTTCGTCAGCCTTGCTCTACTAGGCACTATTGCACGCGAGGAATGCGAGATGATGGCGCCGGCGTGGCAGAGATGGGCAAAGACGTTGGACTAGGGTCTTTGATATCTCCGTAGCCTACAAGATAGCGTGATGCAGGGCGGCTACTGGCTTGCAAGCGGGCTTGTTCTGATCGTGGTTGTGACACTGTCGATGGCTGGTCCGGGAGTAGATGGTTTTGCGGCTCGTCACGTGAGCGCGCTTCGGCCCGAAGACGTACATGGGACGAACTTTTTTGAGCAACATGCAAGCCGCACTCCAGTCGAACAAGACCCCCTCGCACTCTCCTCATGCTGAATTGTCGCGCCTGTCTGTGGCGATGCATACAAGCTCTCGACGCTCCCGCGAGTAACGCTCACCGTCTCCGCGGCGATGTAAATCCCATCTTCCTTCCGGGCCAGCAGAGGCTCCTCAGCACGAACCGCGCGGTCATCCGCAAGACAGAAGCCAGACCACGATACGCTGCAGAAGTGGAGAGGTTGTCCCAGAGAAGGGAAGAGCCATGGCAAAAGTCAGCAGTCGCTGCAAGCCAGAAGCGAAGAGAGCGAGCCGCGCTGCGAGAACCGCGCCCCCAGAGCGTCTATGAGACGCCCAACTTGGCCAAGCTGGGGAAGCGCGACCCGACAATTTCCGAGACGGACTGGAACAACAGGAAGCGGGAGTTGAGGCATCTGCAAGATCCACTGGAGCTGGCGAATTTTGTTAGGAAAGAGCTGGGCAAGGGCAAGGCGACGGAGATGCTGCAGCTCGTGCGCATGGCGAGCCACTCGATGCAGTGTGTTGTCAGCTGGAATCACATCATTGATCATTATCTGGCCCAGGAGAGGGTCAACGACGCGCTCAAGGTCTACAACGACGTACGTATACGATACAGCTGACACCGACCGCGGTGCTGACCAACGATTAGATGAAGAAGCGGGCGCAATTCCCCGATTCCTACACCTACACCATTCTCCTACGAGGCCTCTCCATCAATGCGCACCTATCAGGGGTGCTAAGCAAAGCGCTTTCCGTGTACCACTCCCTCTCTGCGCCGAACTCGCGAGTCGAACCGTCCATCATACACACAAATGCTGCATTGCGGGTTTGTGCGAGAGCTATGGACATGGACGCCTTGTGGGGCATCGCTGGGAAGATACCAGAAACCGGACCGCAAGCGGCAAATGCTGTAACATACATCACCATCATCAACTCGATCAGGCAACATCTCCTGCTGGATGGCCCACGGGGGGAGACTGAAGATGAGGCCGCGGCGAGGAAAGAGCGGGGCGTCATGGAAGGACGACGGATGTGGGAAGACATCATTGCACGATGGCGAAACGCCGATCTGGTAATCGACGAGGAGCTAGTATGCGCAATGGCAAGACTGTTGCTCATTGGAAATCGACCGCGAGATTGGGACGATGTGCTCTCCTTGATCGAGCAGACAATGGATGTTCCACGCCTGGTGCCGAGACTAGGTACACCTGCCCGTAGAGACTCCGCTCTACCGCAACTGCGCGCGAATCATGTGCCGGCAGGCTATAAATTCGACGACGACCATCTTACGCCCGAGAGGAGCCCCATGCGCGGAGATGAGTTCCTTGCCTTGACACCTCAAGGCATTGCGAATGCAGTATCAAATCCACTCTCGTATGTCCGGCCGGGCAACAACACGCTGTCTGTACTCCAGGAAGCATGTCAAAAGATTGTCGCAAACCAGGCTGCGCAAGAATACTGGGATTTGTTGACCGACCCTATCACCTACCGCATCGTACCTGACGTCAACAATCTCCACATGCGTCTACGCAACCTTCGCCAGAACCGCGCATCTAGAGCCGCTCTGGACCTGCTTGAGAACGACATGCTTGCTAAAGGTGTCACGCCCAAGCCAGGCACCTTCAGAATCGCAATGAGCACCTGCGTACGCGACAAGAATAACCATAATTCGCTAAAGAACGCCAGCTCGATCCTACAGATCATGCTCAAGACTCTCGAGGACGCAGATCCCAAGGCGGTAGGCATGTACGCAGAGCTCGCCTTGACATTCCCCCTTGCCACGGGCTCAGATCTCGTGGATGCCCTCACGATCTTGAACCCACTTGTCAAGAGCATACGACTACAACTTGGTGTTGGTGGCGGGGACCGACCAGAATTCCGACATATTGGCCCGCATTATCTCAAGGGTCAAGAACGGCAGGACGCTCTGATCGCGCTTCGGAAGGTGTATGCTGTGTACGATAAGTTACTTTTATCGAATATGCTGCCCGAGGAGCAGAAGGCCCCTTTCAAGAAGGAGAGGGCGAGGCTGTCGAGCTTCATTCAGCGGAGCGTGTTCAAGGATCAGCGATCGCGAGGCGGGGTGGCAAGGAATACGTGGAGAAGATCTGCGGAGCTGGAGGAAGCGGACCTTCATGGTTGTTTGAAGGGCGAGGGTGACAATCAGGAAGGTGAAATGATGCAGGATGATGGTGAAGTGGGACAGCAGACTTCAAAATGGAAGAAGTCATGGGCTGGACCAATTCCGGAACGTCAATCTTGGGGCTCGAACGCTGATGCTTCAAGGTCTGCATAGGAAGACGTAGCAGCGTAACGGTCCAAAAGGGTAATATCACAATCATGGTGATGGCAATGTAGCTGTAGAATACACACTGTAACATATCAAAATCAGGACATCGATGAAGATTGCCTTCCCAGCCCGCAATCAATGCCAAGCCGCACCTCCGTCCAAACTCCGCAACTTCGTCGCCGCATCGTCTCTCCATCCCACACCACGCACCCGCCACTTGTCTCACACTCACCCAGCAACCATGGGAAACGACGGCGGCTCGATCCCCAAGCGGCGCGAACTCGTCAAAGAAGCCGCCAAAGCCCTGACGGCCGCACAAATCAAGGAGGCGCAAAATGAGCAGCAAGAATACGGCTGGACTACCGACCCACTCACTCGGAAACCCCTCGCGCGGCCCGTCGTAAGCGATGCAGCTGGCATACTCTACAACAAGGATTCCATCATTGAGTTCTTGCTCAACGCAGACGATGACCGTGAGAAGGACGAGATGCGCAAGGTTGGCGGCGTCAAGGGTACGGTCGAGGGTGGGTTTGCCGAGTTAGGCACGTTTGGCGATCGCGTCAAGGGCTTGAAGGATGTGGTTGAAGTCCAGTTTGAGGTTGTAGAGGGCGCGAGAGAACTCAGTGCAAGAGGGGAGAAGTGGGTGTGTCCGATTACTGGCGCAGAACTAGGGCCTGGCGCGAAAGCGTGTTATCTGGTACCGTGTGGACATGCATTTGCTGGAAGCGTGGTCAGAGAAATCAAGGATGAGAAGTGTTTGCAGGTACGTTTGAGTTGGCGAGGATGGATGACTGGGTGTATGCTAATGTTGTGAAGTGCAGTGAGCCGTACGCCGAGAACGATGTTATCCCGATCCTCCCTACGATACCGACCGATATCGCGCGCTTGAACCTACGCGTCAAGATACTACGAGAGAAGGGCCTGACCCACGCGCTGAAGAAAGCGCCGGGAAGCAAGAAGCGCAAGAAGGGCGCGGACAAGGAGGTCACGAACGGTGAAGCGGCTGAAATTGGCACCAAGCACTCCGACGACGACAAGAAGAAGTCGTCTGACGAAGACAAAATCAGGAAGGAGAAGAAGGTGCAGTCTAGCACGACGGCGGTGAACGGCAACGGTATCAAAAACGCCTCGACGGCCTCGCTCACGCAAAAAGTCATGAAGGAACAGGAAGAGCGGAATAAGCGGAGAAAGCTGGCGGAGAACGAGAATGTGAAGAGTTTGTTTAGTAAGAGTGAGACGAAGCCGGATTTGAAGAGGAGTGCGGATTACATGACGAGGGGGTTCAGTATTGGGCGAAAATAGGAGATGAGGATTGGCTGAGATGTGGAAGCATGATGCTCGGGGCAGGCTAAGGGGCTACTGCGTATGCATGCTTTGGCGTTATGGAAGGTACGTGATGGGACATTGCATTGGAATGGGTAATGAGTACTGATGCGGTCCAGTTTGGACGCGAATGTGATACCCTGCGACTCATGTCGCAAACTCGAGACCGACGTGTCAGAATGGAGAATACTGCCTCTGTTTCCCCTTGGCACTAATGATGCATTTGCGGGCGTGCAACATATATAGTCAATGGCCACTTTTGACGAAGCCACATTTGACCGCCTTTCGACCGCAATCTACACCTATAAAACTCGCGCTGCTCTTCCCCTCGATCTTCCGTCCATATTTTTTCTCTACTAGCTTATCAAAAGAATCACTGCCCGACTCGAATGTCTTTTCTGGACTTCCTGTCCAGAATCTCTATCCTGAAGACACCATGAATTCCTTTTCTGCATCACCCAATTTCCCGAGAAACACATCGCGCACTGCAATATGTGCGTAGCGTAGAACCCCAGAGGACCTCCAAAAGAGATCTTCTGCGCCTTTCATGCGCTGGCGTCGTCCCTGTGTCTCACGACGCGGAAGAAAATCCCGACTTCAAAAGCATCGTGCCTAACCCCGATGTCCCTGAGTCTGTGAGCATCTTCGGGATGTACTTTTCGCCTGCCGTGCTGTTACACCGTGATGCATACACTGTAAAAGGCACACTCGCTACCACTTCTTCCATCCGTTACTTCGCATCTTCAATTTCTATCTTGTCCAAAAACAACTGGCACAGTTCGATGTGCTTGTCTCGCCAATTTTCAGAACTCATGAAACGTCCACGTTCGAAAAAGAAGCAAAGTCTAGTACATGATTCTGGCGAGTGTTTGAGCTGTTCCAAGAAAATGGTAAACTTTCGGCTTATTTCTTGCTGCATTCGAGCCGCGCTTGACATTCGAACCAGTATTTGAACATGGCCCGACTTACGCGTGGGCCTGGCTGCGCAATCGGGGTCTGTCGCGGGAATATATATAACAATTTGCCGTCGTGCTAGGCTCTTCCTGCCTCGATACCACGAGTGTCGATATCACCAAAGTAGCGAGAACAATACGATATGTTTGGAGGGTTTTCCGCTGCTTCAGGAGGACCATATGACAGACAAATGTCTGAAACATGACACTAAGCCGACGATGTGTTGAGTCTGGTTGAAAAACTGATTGGTATGCACTAATGCTGTTCTCTGCGTTCCGACTCGACACACCGTTCCAGAGCGAGCATTTGAAGATCAAATGGTCGATGAATGGATTCGAGATCCTATACATGTCAGCTCATGTCTCCCGTGTCGCTCTCGCGCTCACACAACACGTTCTCCAGAAATTGAACTCCACCCTTCTTAGGTGTTGGGTATCACTTGTCCGGATACACTTGAGATAATCCTACTATGGGGTACAGTTGAGCCGGATATAAATCACCGCGTGGTCGCGCACTTCTTCCTTCTTACCACACCAAGTTTCCACGCGACCAAAATCCATAACGCTCTCGAGTAATGTTGGGCGTTCCTAGGACTTTTTTAAAATTGCCTTTCATGAACTTGGATGCCCTCGAAGATCCCGAAAATATCCAAGTTATCAACAAAAAAGCTCAAACACCCTTATGATCTCGGCACGCTCGTGTTGAGGATGATTTCTGGTTGGGAGTGCGCCCTGGAATATACTTCGAAGGCCCGAAGGAGTTACTGGATGCGGACTGAGAAGCAGACTCGAAGAACTACTGGTTCAGCGGCGATGTGCTGCTTGCAGAGCACTCGGTGCTATAAATGTCCACCTCCGCCAGGGCAGGCCTTGCGAGTTACTCTTCATTTGCACCTTGGTTCTTCGTTGTTCAAAGATGCGCGCTGAGACGGAAAATTGTGAAGCAAATTCCTGATGTGGAAAAAGAAGGACGACTTCGAAATGCTGAGCAAAGACAGGGATGTGAAGAAAGACGACGGCATTCTCCTCATGTCTGGTGTTTCCTGCCGGGTTTCCAGGTCCAGAAGTTGACGAAAAGCCTCTACATGAGCAGCTGGTCTCCGGTCAAGCAGATGTATATGACTTTCTGACCGGTTTCTCGCTCTATACTCCGATGCAATACATCTTCTCGTGATATTAAAAGGCCGAAGATGCTATGGACATGGTGGCTGGCATCCAAATTAGAAGACTGGTCGACGATGTTAATTCTTGGGACGCTTCGAAATCGACTCTCCTGAAACTTTTACGCATGTTAGACCCTACCATTTAATACTGGCGGATGAAATACCTCTGCCGGAAAGTACGTGATGTGCAGAGATACCAATAAAAGCGCAGGACCTACGACATATGGTTCTCTTAAACACAGAAGGCTGAGAAGCGATGAAATGTCTCCACCGTTTTGGCGCAGCTCGAAAACCAATCATGACGATTCGATGGCTGAGAAGTGTGGGCTGTGGAGCTAATGCTTCAGCGAAGTTATGTGTCAGTCGACTCTAGCATGAGCCAATATCCGCCAGTGTTCCGGTAATAAATACTCTATTTATGTCTCCCGCTCCTTCCTTGCTCTTTACTATACGATCTTATTCCCGACTTTTTAAGAGGCGATATGAACGCGAAATGTTTGCTGGCTTTTCAATTGCCAAACCCAACACTCTTATGCTGCCTGCTTTCGCTGTTTCCGAGGGCATAGTAAAGGAAAACACGAAACCTGGCTCAAAGCTAAACAATACTAACCCATGTGTGCGAGAGTATGAGGTCCGCAAGACTCTGAACATATCACCCCAGCTGGCCATTTACTCTTCCGCCCTTGTATTTTATAACTGCCTCACACCATCTCCTCTTTACTCCACCCTACCATAACTTCAAAATTCAAAGATGTTCCCACTCGATACATGGCTTGGCTGAGCCAAGTCCGATGACGACACCTATGATGACCGTCTCGCTGCTGTTTGAGAAAATCGATTCCAAAAAGGCACTCCAGGTTCCTATATTTGTTCGCCTGCGCCTTTT
>TARA_R110002003_G_scaffold805_3_pt1 | contig 18786 bp, 12 predicted proteins | sample TARA_R110002003 | Tara Oceans TARA_R110002003 (sample SAMEA4396441) | marine metagenome | biome: Westerlies Biome; feature: [SRF] surface water layer (ENVO:00010504); material: water (ENVO:00002006), including particulate matter (ENVO:01000060) such as... | depth 5 m
GCAACGGCAACGGCGCCGAGTGCAGCTTCAGCTGGGTAGACACGAGCGAGCAGAAGCCAGGTCTGGGCGAAGTTTTCAACGCATTGGAAGTCGTCCAGGGCCTGTTATATCCTTCGGCAAAGGGTTTCAAGACTGCGACTGGAGGTGGGGATGGGAGAAGTGGCAGTAATGCAACACAGAGTGGCGGTGCGTCAAGGAGTTCGGGCGCGTCGTCTCCGCAGAAAACGGGCGCTGCAGGCACTGTCGTTGCGAGCATCACAGCGGTGTTGACAGTCGCTTTTGCGACCATGCTCAGCATGTAAACTGACCAGACTGACTTAGTCAAATAATCACATTATAGACTTACCCGTTATGGCTTAGCTTGGCGCGGTGGTCGTGCTCCACTCTTTCCTATCACCGTACGGTGACAACAAACCCCTCACTTCAGCTTTGCAATCATCAGAACGTTTGTCAGACTTCACCTACACTTGACGCTCGACTCGACTAGGATCATCAACGTCGCTTGTGTTACGAGATAGCGCGGTTCTTCCATTTTCGGAGGACCGGTTTCATGAGTGAGGTGAATGACGGCTTCCAGGGCTACGTCAGGATGACCATGCGGCTAATTGAGCACGGTATTTGTGAACAGCGAAAAGGGCTGGGACTTAGTTGAGCAATTACCTCTTGCATTCGGAGTCGGTTCCAAATCAAGGAGCAACACCCGCGGAGACCCACTCAAACGACCGCAAGCGGATACGGCTACGAGCGAAGTCTTATTATCGGCGGAGCAGCACCTAGACTATGGCATATTTGGCTACTGTTCAGACAACACAACAATATCAGCTACCTACCACTATGTTCTCTTTTCGAGTGTAGCACAGGACCTCTATACCTCATCGTACTTATGAAAACGCATGGTAGACACTTAGTCAGCACCGACTCGAACAAATATGACATGTCTAAGCCTGCATGATATACGTTTTCTAATACCAGAAAACGCGTAGATATCATGAAGCTCGAAGGCACATTGCACGTTGCTGACGAATAGCAGTCGTCAATAGCACGAAAACGACCTCGACCGCCCTAGCTAGCTACACATAACCTGACTCATGGTTGATCATCGACGCGCGAGAGCAAAGACACGCGGAGCGTTAGCGGCGTGACGTGTCGCTGATGGTGAGTCCATTGGGCGAAGAGTCACTAGCTCGTAGATAAGAGGACCAGCAATGATCTCATCTGCGTCGACGAGGGACGTGTAGCGACGACCACCAGCATCCAGCGTACTCAGTCACACTATGCCATACGACGTATGTCAACCCCTAGCTACACTGTCCTAGGTCAAAACGACGAGGTTCACGTCTAGTGTGCAGCTTCCCTACCAACAGCCAGTTGAAGACGGGTTGTTTCGAGTTGTTTCGGAGAAAGCGCGTGATACGTCGACGTGACAGCAGTTGTCATGTCGAGTGGCGTTCTAGAACCATTCGATAGGCGAATATCGCCAAGCATACCAAGGATCCGTCCGAAGCTAATTCAGGGGAGAACTTGGCATTTCCACCCCGACTCCGAGATGCGTAGCTTTGCTCGTCAACCTCAATACGAAGTTATTTTCGTCACTCGTGCGACACCACGAGAATGGCATGTTTCAGGACCTCTGACTAGCTGAGTTGTTCGTCTGAGGACTTTTCTGCATCTCAAGATGCTTCGAACGCATTCCCAGATTCAAATCCATGAATCACGCCTGCGAAGCCCCACTCCACGCTCATGCTGGTGGAAATATCGCCGCGTACGTACTCGCTTCTCGGCATGAGAGTTTTCAGCCCTGTCACTAGTCTCGGTTATTTATTTTCCATCTTCTATTCTTCCGAAGCTCTAAGGAGTGCTTGACACGCGCTGCGGCTGAACCATGCCTGGCCAAGCCCGCCACGGCCAGCAAAATTCGAGAATGGATGGCTTTCGCGATGTCTTGGGTACGCCACGTCTGGGCCTTTCATCGCTTTTCGAATGCCATAAGTATTGGTGCTGCTGTAGGGCGTTTTTCGACTCCTTGTTCTATTCTTGTCTGATCCGGTACCTCCAGAGGTGATTGCCACTCGCTTTTCAACTACACGCTCGTTCAAACCATCACTGTTGTCGACTTTACCCGGCATACCCTCGTTCAGGACTCTCCTGGCCAATTATCTGGCCCTAATATTAATTTGTATATTGTAATCGACCTCACCACGATGCGGTTCTCGAAGATACTCGCTGCCTCGCTGGTAGCACCTCTTGCAGCAGCTCACGGAGGCATTCCAGGAGCTCCTAAGATCTTTGGACTCGGCGACGCTAATGGCGTAGCGGCCTTGAAGAGCAGGAATATCTACGGTGCACATGCTGCGAGAGCTGCACGATCTTCCCAGGTATCACACTTGCAAGCGCGTCAGGGCGGCGACTCAAATGGTAGATGTGGACCGAACTATGGTTGCGCAACTTGTGCTGAGGGCTACTGCTGTTCAAGTGGCGGATGGTGTGAGTGACCTTTAGTACTTTGACGAGCCACATGCGCTGACGAACCATCACAGGCGGTCAAGGTTCGGACTACTGCCAAGCACCGGACAGTCTCTTCGAATACGGTCCTGCAGCAGATGCGAACGTTCTGCCCTCGGGAGGCACGACACGTAACATTGCTCGCACGAAGGTCGGGAGCGTCGTGTATGGCGGCGACGGAATATGGGTTTGCACCAAGCCTGGGCAGATCGCGATTACATACGATGATGGTCCATACACGTACACCACCGATTTACTGAATCTGTTTGCGTCCTACAACTTTAAAGCGACATTTTGTAAGTACGACTGCATGTATAAAACGTGATTGCTACTGACTCTGCGCTTCAGTCATCACTGGGATCAACCTCAGCAAAGGGTCTATCGATAGCTCGTCCCAGGCGTGGGCTGCCATGATTTCTCGCATGATTACCGATGGCCACCAAGTCGCTAGTCATACCTGGTCACATCAGGATCTTTCTGCGATTACGAAAGAGCAGCGTTACGAACAGATGGTGAGGCTGGAAATGGCCCTCAGCAACATCATTGGAAAGTTTCCAACCTATATGCGACCACCTTACTCGTCCTGCACAGCCGCTTCAGGTTGCATACAAGACATGGCAGATCTCGGTTACCATATCTCGTACTTTGATCTTGACACCGATGGTAAATATCCTGATCCTTATCTGACTTGCGCATGCTAATAACAAACAGATTACAATAACGTCACTCCTGAGAAGGCCCAAATCCCTAAGGACAGAATCTATGCTGCCTTGAATCCTAGCAACTCTGCGACGGACGAGTTTCTCGCCATTGGGCACGACATCCACTACCAGACTGTCTACAACATGACGGCATACATGCTCGACCTGATGGTGAAGAAAGGCTATACGGGTGTGACCATGGGAGAGTGCTTGAACGATCCGGAAGCCAACTGGTACCGAAGCGCAACCGGCAGGGTGGCAACTACTTCTTCATTCGCGCAGCCCGCGTGCGCTTCGACGAGGTCGTCATCTAGTTCCGCAACTGGCAGCCGTACTTCAACTGGCGCCACCTCGACACCTACAACGGTCTCCACGGATAGTTCTTGCGGCGCTGCATCAGGATTCACCTGTCTAGGCTTTGCCTCAGGAGAATGCTGCTCTCAAGTACGTCGGAAGCATTGAATGTGGAGCTGCGTCGACTAACCCAATGTAGTATAATTACTGTGGCAGTACCGAGGGCCACTGCGGCACCGGCTGCCAGAGTGCTTTTGGCAAGTGCGGGTTATCATTGAGCTCTTCATCCAGCGTGCTCTCCACATCTGCATCGTCTAGCAAGCCTGCGACCTCATCATTGATCTCTTCTACAGTGGCGTCGACGGCTTCTTCCACCAAGGCAAGCAGTACTTCCTCCGGATCCTCCACTCGTGTGTCTTCTTCGTCGGCGCCCAGCTCGACGCCTAGCGGTGTCACTTCCCTAGATGCTAGCTGTGGTGGTACCAACGGGTATACTTGCATCGGCTTTGCTGAAGGAGAGTGCTGCAGCGAGTAAGTGTCCCATTGTGAACTATCTGTAAGTCTCTACTAATCGCGATTAGGTACGGTTGGTGCGGAAATACGTCTGGGCATTGTGGTACCGGATGCAATCCTCTTTTTGGAAAGTGCACGAGCTCCGGCACGTCCTCGTCCGGAAACGCTGGTTCCTCTACCGTCAAACCTAGCTCCTCCTCAACGAGCAAGGCGGCATCAAGCTCCAGTTCTGCAGCGGCGGCGTCCTCCACCAAGCCTGCTTCAACTTCAACAAGCAAACCTGCTTCAACTTCAACAAGCAAACCTGCTTCCACGTCGAGCAGCAAGCCAGCGTCTTCCAGCACCAAGCCCGCATCATCAAGCACGAAACCTACCTCGTCAAGCACTCAACCGGCGGCTTCGAGCACGAAGGTCGCATCATCTACAGCCAAATCCACGCCGACCGGCATTGTCTCTCCAGACGCGTCTTGCGGTGGAACCAAGGGGTATCATTGCATCGGCTTCTCCCAAGGCGAATGCTGCAGTCAGTACGGGTGGTGCGGAAGTACCACAGCTCATTGCGGAACGAAGTGTCAACCATTGTACGGCAAGTGTACCTAATGGTGGGAAGGCGTGTTGTCGATATTTCGTGGTCGAGTCAGTATATTTAGTACACTAAGAGAAATGAATAATGATTTGGCGTAGAGCAGTCTAGCATACATGGTCGCAAAAGAAAACATGAAGCCTCAAGCGATTACATCCCAAGTTTTTCTACTGTCCAAGATCGCGTCGTGACATTGGTGGGAAAGCTGATTACGTCATGTGCTAGTGCATCCTTCCCCACATTCGCGAGGCCTCGGCTCCACCTGAACCATCTCGATGCTACCACAACATATGCTGCCCAGAGGAGTCGTCCAACCCCATTTCACTTTGCGTCTGGCCCAATTCTTGCTGGTCCAGCCCAGCAGTAAACCGAGCCGGTTTAATACCCCACCATACCCAGCCGGACCAGCACCACATCCAGTATGGTCACCATTCTGGACACTTTGCCAAGTCATGGTGAATTTCCCCACCGCCGGGGTCACACTCGGAAGAGATAACCGGCCGTGTTGATACCGGACAAGTTCAATGCCATACTACCAAACCGCGACCTGCCCCTTCTGCGACAGATGTCGATGCGCAAGCTCAATGTGGCTGCTGAGGTGGTGGCACATCAGACGGTTTGCTTGCTAGACGTTGCTCTTGCTCCTCCTTCGAGAATGTGTCCCACTCGGCGACATTCTTGTCCTATTCTTGGTCAGCAAACATGCCAAGACTTCATGCCCTGAATCTGACTTACCCATTCGGCGACACATTCGGGCTTCCAATTGCACTTCTCGACCTCTCCGTACATCGGATGGTTGTGTCGGGGATGTTTTGAAGGCCACCCGGAGGCATGATAGTGGTGCTTCACGAGTGCGCCTCGCGAATCATGATTGCCAGAGTCCGAATGGCCCTGCCCAGCGGCAAAAGCCTCTACATTTAAGACGAGCACACCATTGATCAGTCTTGACTCAGCTAGGTTGTGGAAGGGTTCCCAAGTAACAGCTTTGCCGTGGTTCTGAGCTGTCATCTGCTCCAGCACCGCTCGTGTGAAGGCAGATGGTCCTGTACCGCTGATGACTTCATTGAAGTCGAGCTGGAGCTCTGATATAGGTACGTCTTTCTTTCCCGAGAGATCATGCAACCAATCCTGGATGTTCTCGATGAGTCGCATCATCACCGGCAATCGAGGCTTGGCAGCGAAGGTCCATTGGCAGAAGGACATGCACTTGGATCCTAGTACGGGGTGGCTGGCAAAAGCTGGCTCATCAATCTCGACGCCGATGATCATGTCGACGTCTTCTTCACTGTATCGCTCGGGTATAAACCGCTCGACCGGGCGCAAGGCCTCAACATCGATGTCTGCGTAAACCCCACCTTCGGCGTACATCACGAGGTACCGAAGGAGGTCAGCCTTGATGATGGTAATATTGAGCTCTCGATAGAGGTCGACGAAGTCTGGCCGATTAAGGCCGTGGACGCCATAGTGCCACTCGAGATACTGGAGCGCGTTGTCATCCGTCAGAACCTCATACCGGTAGGTTGGATTCTTGGCTGGCCATGTCTTTGCCGAGTCGGAGTCGCGCTGCTCAAAACCAAGTGGTCCGACCTTCCATGTTTGCCAGATTTTTCTTGGTATCAAGCTCGTGGAAGAATGCAGCGGCTGCTGGTACTTTAGCTCTCGCCTATAGCGATGCGCAGCCCTAATGGGCGTTGTAAAGAAGTGGGTGTTGGCAAAGAAGAGGAGGAGAAACAGAACGGCGAGGTAGGCTGGCAAAACCCTCCGCACTTGGCTGGTCAACTTGCCCTGGAAGTGAGTGACGATTGGCGAATGCGGAGGCATTTTGGTGACAAGATGAAGCTTCGGCGGAGGTGGTCTTGACCTACTGCGCATACTGAGGTTATCAGGAAATTGCGAGATTACCGCCTTTTGGAAATCATCATCCCGAGCTATGAGCAAACATCAAGGCCACCCTTGGATTACGGACTGCTCCATCCCCGCAGGCCTTGCCGCCGTAGTGACCAATCCTAGCGATCTCCTCAGGCGGCTCCCTCGGTACGTCGGTATGTACTCTGTGGCCAACATCAATTCTGCAGGCAAGTACTGCTGCCCCCAGCATGTGCAACGTCGATACGGCGAGTTCCTTGCAGATGTTTGCGGAGGATGCGCAGAGTTGGATAGTCAATGCGACTACAGCAAAGCTTATGACCCGGATCCCTGCAGCGTTGCAGCGGCCACTTGACCTGTTTGAGGACCGACTCCCCAGACTCCATGCTGAACCCAGTAGTCACCGCCGCACCCCGCAAGAATCAACCTATCGGTCCACTCAGACAGTTGGGGTTGAACAATTTGGCACGTGCATGATCGTTGGCTCGCTCCCCCATACGTTCATTTTGAGCGGCAATTGCCATCCCGCTCCCGCAACTTGTCTGGGATGCATCAATTAGTGCGCCATTGATCGTCATACAGTTCCTCGGCATTCTAATGCAAGAAAATTACACGTGCTCTTGATGTGGGCTCCGTGCAATGAACTGCTCAAGCAGAATCAAATCGATGCACGGCAAGGTGCCATAATTTCAGAGCGATTGTTCACACGTTCTTCTCACTACATATACTCTCCAGCGAACTATAACTCTCTCATCATATTGTCTCCCACAACATGCCGGCTAAGACAGGAGGCTTGCTGGATCACGGAACTCTAGAGGACGTAAATTTACGATCCGTAAATTGGAAGCCCTCGCGCATACCACGATGGAGCCTGGACATTGTCCGTCCAGAGTTCTTGACCTTGAGAACTGGTGCTCCCAAGGCTCAAATTCGAAGGACGGCATGGCTTGATGGTCTACGGGGCTTTGCAGCCTTTCTGGTCTATCTTCATCACAACCAACTATGGGCGCATAGCGGAAATGGAAACCTCGTATACGAAAACGCGTTTGGCTACGAGGGTCGGCATTACTTTGCTGCTTTGCCTTTCGTGCGCACCTTCTTCTCAGGGGGCCATTTTGCGGTTGCCATCTTTTTCGTCATATCTGGCTACGTTCTCTCGGTCAAGCCCTTGGGTCTGATACAGAAGGGGAACACGCTCAGTGCAGCCGAGAACGTGGGTTCAGCTCTCTTTCGTCGATGGTTGCGACTCTACATACCGATCATCGTGGTAACCTTTTTCTGGATGTGCTTTCGACATGCCACTCGGGTCTGGGTCGATGTGCCTGAGATGAAAAGCACTTTCCGCGAAGACGTCCTCAAGTGGTATTATTCCTTCAAGAACTACAGCTTCGTCTTCTCCGACAACATCTACGAGTTCACCAACACCTATCATATGCACACTTGGTCCATACCCTACGAATTCAAAGGATCAATCATCATCTACACCGCGCTTTCGGCCATCGCAAGATGCACGAGAACTGCACGTCTTTGGTGCGAAGCAGGAATGGTATTCTTCTTCCTGTACATCGTGGATGGTTTCTATGGTGCGCTTTTCATGTCGGGCATGTTACTATGCGACCTCGATTTACTGGCTGAAGACGGCCAGTTGCCACGATTTCTCGCCGTGCTTTCAGGCTTTAAGGAGTTCATCTTCTTCCACCTATTCATCGTCGCACTTTATCTCTCCGGTGTGCCCTCGTTCGACGCGCCTGATACCGATCGCACCGCTCTAATTTCGAAATCCCCTGGTTGGGTTTGGCTCGCACGCCTCAAGCCGCAGGCCGTGTTTGATGCAAAGTGGTTTTATCTATTCTGGGCAGCGTTCTTTGTCGTTGCATCAGTACCGCGACTACCATGGCTTAAACGCTTCTTTGAGACACGGGTTTGCCAATATCTCGCGCGCGTCTCATTCGCCCTGTACTTGGTTCACGGGCTGATCATCTGGACGATTGGAGATCGAATATATGCGGCAGTGGGCATGAGCCGACCACAGCACAAGGAAGGGATACCTGGCTGGGTGGACAAATTTCCCATCTCGAAAAGTGGTCCGATGGGGTTGGAACTTGCTTTCTGGTTGCCACAGCTGGTCATTCTCCCTATAACATTGTATCTGGCTGAGGTTGTTACTAAGTTGGTCGACGAGCCGAGCGTCAAGTTCACAAACTGGGCATATCGGAAGACGCTGGCGCAGACACAACCACTGCGACAACCACCCCACAAGCGTTCATTCAGCTCGGCATGCTGAACACGCGACCATATTAATTAGCAAATCTATTCTTCTCATGCAGTACTCCCCAGCCACCGAGTTTTACAATGACTCTGCCGTCATTCCCAATTTCCTTGTTGTTCGGTTCGGCAGCATGTGAAAACTCGGATTCTTCCCACCTCGGCATGTTCACATGCGTCACGAGGCTGCAAGCCACGCTACTGCAGGTGCTCAACGGCTTGCAGTTTGCTTAACGTGGACCGTGTATTGGGTTGTTCCTGAAATGACACGAATTCCGGAGCTATTTCCCCACGGGGACTATCACTAAGCGGGGTACCTGGACACCTGCCTGGGATGTGCCGATCGCTCCAACAGCACACCATGCCCCCGAGATGGAGATAGGAACGTCCTCGGTACCTTGTATTTGGAAAATTGCATCTGTGATTGTGATCTCCGTACGATAGTGCGTGGCTGATTTCAGCTTCTGTTGAACTCAATTGCGCCCATCTTTCGAACATCGCTCACGTTGTCGCGTTTTCATGTGACTTTGAACGAGTACTGATGGGCATGTGAGAAGCAGCTAACTCGCCTTGCGGTCTCTAAGCCCGCTACATCTCTTGAGTTCGGGCATGCATTCCACGAACCTGGTTGATTGCACACACGACCATGAGGCGAAAGCATAATGTCATCGCAGCTACGCTACTTTTGTTGGGAATAATCTATCTATGCGCACAACGAGAAGGTGATTTGTTGGAACATTTGCGTTCGGACGACGTCGACGCAGGGCAAGCAACCGATCGCACGACACTTCGTGCTGGTGATCTGTTGCGCGCCGGGGCTGGAAGCCATACTCGATTAGCTACTGCTCCGTCGCCTTACCCAAGTCCTGTCGTCACGACAGATTTGGGGGAGGAGGTTGCAATACCTAAGGTACCCGAGCAGGTGATACCATTGGAAGCCGCTGGTATATCGTCAGACCACGGCGAACAACCACCAGATGAGATCCAGCAACAGCCCCAAGACCAAGGCGTCGCAACCTCGTCAATACCAGAGTTTTCATTTCAGCAAGACCTTGAGCTAGACCTGCCCGTTGACACGCTTCGAGGACTCAGCGACCATGCGCCACTTCATTATGACCCCGTCGGACGCAGAACATACGCCTACGCCACGTTCATGGCAACCCGCAACCCGTCCGTGAAAGATCCATACTTCCTCGCCATACACTCACTCATCCACCGCATACTCTGGTCTCCCCGCTCGCGCACGCAGAATAACTACCCCTTTATCGTCTTCGTCGCCGACTTCGTCACGCCCGAGCAACGCGCGCTCCTCTCTGGCGCCGGCGCCATAGTCCGCGAGCTCAAACCACTACCATGGCACTGTGACTCGGGCGCGCAGAAGCGATGGAACGACCTCTTTGCCAAACTCAACATGTGGGCTGAAACAGAGTTTGAACGCCTCCTATTCCTCGACGCCGATGCGTTCCCACTCACGAACATCGATGAAATGTTCGAGCTTGCGCCGGTGCAGTCTTGTATCGAAAGCAAGTTACAAATCGACGACTTCACGCCTGATCAAAAGCCCGTCTGCGAACCGTACATCTTCGCCGGCGTCCCGACCACTCCTGACATTACCGACTCGCCGGAAATCAATGTCGGCGCCATGGTCTTCACGCCTTCGCTGGGCATGCATTCGCGCCTGGTTCAGAACTACCTCAAGACCGACCACTACGACTGCAAAATGGCGGAACAGGCGTATCTGAATTGGCAGTTTAGTCCGCTGGGCGCGTATCCGCCGACGAAGCTGGAGAGAGAGTGGGGAGGGTTCTTCCCGGGGGAAGATGACAAGGGGAGGCTGAAGGTTGTGCATGAGAAGATGTGGGCGTTGGGAGCGGGCTGGGTGAGGGAGGAGTGGGAGAGGGGGTGGGAGGAGATGAAGGCTTGGTATGAGAGTGGAGAATTTCTTGAGGAAAGAAGGCGTGGTGGACCTAGAGGAGAAGATCAGACGTAGTTGTGCATGCATGCACATTTCCAAAGCAGTGTTAGGCTGGGCCTGCAGTAGTGCTGGCTGTCGTTTTCTTAGTATAGTCCTACGAACAAGTACGATGTCGTTCAGATTGTATGAGTCTTGCGAGAACGGCTCGGCTTCATCTTCATCATGGTGAGAGGTGATTGCTTGAGGTTGATGCGGCGAGACTTGAAGTGCAGTGTAGAGCACAATTCGCAGATGAGAAGAAGTGCTGAAGGTAGACGACGTAGTTCGCATGCTTGCAGGAATATCGCTGCAATCATGTCGTCAGCAGGAAGAATCGCTTGAGAGACTACGAGAAGAGTATCCCGAGGTCAGAGTGAATGAAAGACTTGGACAAACGCACTAGCGCGGCCCTCAGTCCACCCCTGCCTTAAAAGATTCTGCCCCCTCCATCTAGGCTCCTCTCACGAACCGTCCTGTTGGACATATCTCAACACCCGCCTTGATCAGGTACAAATTGCACGTCCATCCAAGTCTCTGTTGCTACGCGCTCGTATACACACTGATCCGAACCAACAGGTATCAAATCGCCGCTTTGGCACTGGCGTCTTCAGCTCTCGTCCTTATGGGCAGTGCTTGACGTAAAGGCATTGAGAAGTGTCAAACACTACAATTGCAGAACACGCGGGTTTTCGATTGCTGCATGGCGCAACGAGTAGGAAACAAGGCTCCAAACTTGTTATCATGCCAGCCGTTTTGCCCTGGCGCACCAGCCGTCGACTACCGGACCACTTGAAGGGCTACCGCCTTCTCGTGCGTCCAGAAGGTGTTGAAGAAATGCGAATCTTCTTCACCAGTGTGCTCGGTTGAGACGCCTTCGTGGCTGATCCCGAGGGTGCGATCAGTATTTGGAAGCTTGGTTTGGGCGACTTTTAGCTCGCTTTTCGCATCTGTTCTGCAGGGTCATGGCTTGCGCATGCGCTCCCATAACTTTGGTGGTGGCGACAAGGTTTCGTATTAACGTGTGGAAGTTGCAACCGCTCTTACCAGGTCATGCTTGTTCCAAGCTGTGCTGGTGCACGTCAACCTGCAGTTAAGGGACCAACCGAATGATCTCTCAATTGAGAGTGGCCTCAACCGGGACCTGGGCCTCTGACCGCCTTGTCAAGGCAGAGAAATGCTGGTGCGGAAGGCACTCCTCTGCTGGACTTCTTCTCCCAACGTCTCCAGCCATTGTGTCCGCTGTTTCCGTCGTGGTTCGCGCCCATGACAACATTTGTGCACACCGCGAAGGTGGCATGTTCGCCTGTGGTCACTCCAACCATTCATCGATAGCTCGCATGATGCGTGTCTGATTGTACGAATATGCCTTTTTCATTGGGCTTCTTCCCGTTCGGGAACAGTTCGAGGAAGAACTCTTGACGTACGAGAATTACTCAAACAGTGGCTGCAATTTGGATCGGGAATCCCATCGCTATGAGCATCAAGGTACCGGATAATCGAAAGACGTAGAGGGATGGAAGGCATGTCGTCCGAATAGGGCTGTGGTACTGATGCACGCTAAGAAAGCCGCGGCATGACGCAACGCCGATGACAAAAGTTCGCGGGGCATGCGACGAACACCCCACTCTTGCCTATCATTCGCGATCAATATGCGGTGGAGCATCGTGTGAATCATGGGACGTGACCTAATGTTTTCATCCACCGTCGCAGTATTTTCCTGCCTCCCTTGACGCGTGTTGATGCATGCGTGACGAACTAGAGCTTGCTCATAGCTGTATAACAGCTTCTTCGCATACCGGTATACCGCAGGTAGCCTTATACACCCAACATCAATATGGCAACACCAAAAATTAGCGAGCGCGGTATCCGCATCGCGATAGATGTATGTAGATACTGACTGGCTGGGGAACGTGTATTAACAATTGCAGCGCGGCGGCACCTTCACAGACTGCGTAGGAAACCCCGGCAGCGGCAGGATGGAAGACGACGTGATCATCAAGCTGCTGTCCGTCGACCCGCAGAACTACGACGACGCGCCGCTCGAAGGCATCCGCCGCCTGCTCTCCAAGTTCACCGGCACCGAGATACCCCGCGGCCAGCCGCTCGACACGTCCAAGATCGAGAGCATCCGCATGGGCACCACGGTCGCGACCAATGCCCTGTTGGAACGAAAGGGCGAGGACATTGCCATGGTGGTCACCAAAGGCTTCAAGGACTGCCTTGCGATTGGTAATCAGAGCCGCCCGAACATATTTGCGCTCGACATACGGAAGCCTGAGGTGCTGTACAAGCAGGTCGTCGAGATTGACGAGAGAGTTACACTGGAGGATTATGCCGAGGATCCCGAGCGCACGCAGACCAAGGCGAAGAGCATAGAAGAGGCAGGTGACAATGCAGAGCTGGTCAAGGGCTTGTCAGGAGAGACGGTCCGCATATTGCAGCGGCCACAGGAAGACGCGATAAGAAAGCAGTTGCAAGAGGTGTACGACAGTGGCCTGAAGAGTATTGCTGTGTGTCTGATGCATGGTTACACATACCCGCAGCACGAGGCGCTGGTCGGCAAGATCGCGAAAGAGATTGGCTTCGAGCACGTGAGTCTGAGCCACGAGCTCATGCCTATGATCAAGCTCGTGCCAAGAGCGACTTCTGCTTGCGCAGACGCGTATCTGACACCTGCGATACGGAAGTATATCGACGGCTTCTCCAAAGGCTTCGAGGGTGGTCTTGGTACAAAGAGCGTGCAGCGCGAGGAAGGCTCCAAGGGTGCAAGATGCGAGTTCATGCAGTCAGACGGTGGTCTGGTAGATGTTGACATCTTTTCTGGTTTGAAGGCGATTCTATCCGGGCCTGCAGGGGGCGTGGTCGGATATGCACTTACCTCGTACGATCCCGAAACAAAGGTTCCCGTCATTGGCTTTGACATGGGCGGTACAAGTACAGACGTGAGCAGGTACGGCGCCGGACGCTATGACCACGTCTTCGAGACGACTACCGCCGGCGTCACAATTCAGTCGCCACAACTCGACATCAACACTGTCGCAGCAGGTGGAGGATCGCGACTCTTCTGGAAGAACGGCCTCTTCGTGGTGGGCCCGGAATCAGCCAGCGCACATCCAGGCCCTGCCTGTTATCGCAAAGGCGGGCCGTTGACCATCACAGACGCGAATTTGTTCCTCGGCCGTTTGTTGCCTGACTTCTTCCCCAAGATTTTTGGCAAAAATGAAGACGAGGGCCTGGATGCAGACGCGAGCGAGAAGCTGTTCAAGGAGCTGGCTGAACAGATCAACAAGGAAGTCGCCGGCGGCAACAAGGAGAAGGAAATGTCGCTCGATGACATTGCAAACGGCTTCATCAAGATCGCGAACGAGACTATGACACGCCCTATTCGCAGTCTGACGGAAGCGCGAGGTCACGATACCAGCAAGCATCGGCTCGCGACCTTCGGTGGTGCTGGTGGCCAGCACGCGGTTGCGATTGCTGAAGCGCTCGGCATATCACAGATTCTGGTGCATCGATACTCTTCTGTGCTTTCTGCGTACGGCATGGCGCTTGCGGATGTTGTGGACGAGCGGCAAGAACCTGAAAGCAAAGTTTGGTCAGACGAGAACGATGTTCGGGAGTATCTGCAGAAGAAGATGGCGGATTTAAAGGCGAAATCGACGGCAACACTCAAAGAACAGGGTTTCGATGAGGAGCACGTGCATTTCGAAGAGTATCTCAACTTGCGATATCGGGGCACGGAGTCGGCACTTATGGTCGTTAGACCAACGAAAGAAGAGGCCGAAAGAGAGTACGACGGCGATGAGTGGGCTTTTGGAAAGGCGTTCATCAAACAGCACGAGCAGGAGTTCGGCTTCACGCTACCGGACCGTGACATCATCGTGGATGACGTGCGCGCGAGAGGTATTGGAAAGACCTTTGAAGGCTTGGAGAAGACCGTAGACCAGCAGCTTAAAGAAGTGAAGCCGAAAGACATCTCGGGTGACACAAAGCGCTACGATTCGCGCAAAGTCTTCTTTGAGGGTGGACGACAGGACACTTCCATCTACAAGCTCGAGGACCTTGAAGTTGGCGATCGCATCAAGGGCCCGGCAATCATTGCTGATGGCACGCAAACCATCGTCGTGACGCCTGGCGCATCCGCATTGCTTATCAATACACACGTTGTCATCAATATTGGGGAGAGTGACGGCCAGGAGAAGGAGATTAGTACAAAAGAGGTTGATCCGATCTTGCTCAGCATCTTTGCGCATCGCTTCATGGCCATCGCCGAGCAAATGGGTCGTGCTTTGCAGAAGACCAGTGTATCCACTAATGTCAAAGAGCGCCTGGATTACTCGTGTGCGTTGTTTGATGCAGATGGTGGTTTGGTCGCCAACGGTAAGAACTTCGCTCTCCAGCTTTTAACTCCGCTAACCGTCCTGTAGCGCCTCATCTTCCCGTTCATCTTGGCAGTATGTCAACATGTGTTCGCAAACAAGCTGCGATCTGGAAGGGCAAGCTCAAGCGAGGTGATGTGCTTGTCTCGAACCACCCTATGTTTGGTGGTACCCATTTGCCCGACATCACGGTTATCACGCCAGCCTTCTCAGGCGACAACATCATCTTCTATGTCGCTTCGCGGGCGCATCATGCAGATATCGGTGGCATACTGCCAGGAAGTATGCCACCCGCATCCAAAGAGCTATACCAGGAAGGCGCTGCCATCAAATCGGAGAAGCTAGTCTCGGAGGGTCATTTCAACGAGAAGCGCATCACCGAACTCCTCCTCGACGAACCAGGCCAGTATCCTGGGTGCTCGGGAACTAGATGTCTCAGCGACAATATCAACGATCTCAAAGCCCAAGTCGCTGCTAACCAAAAGGGCATCAACCTCATCAACACCCTCATGTCCGACTATGGCGAATCAGTCGTGAAGTTCTACATGACAAACATCCAACTCAACGCCGAGCAATCCGTGCGCTCGCTTTTGAAAGACGTATACAAGCGTTTCGAAGGCCAGGACTTGTCCGCTGAAGAATTCATGGACGATGGAAGCCCCATCCGGCTCAAGGTTACGATTGATCCCGAAAAGGGCGAAGCAGTTTTCGATTTCTCTGGCACTGGGCCGGAGGTCTACGGAAATATCAACGCCCCTGAAGCTGTTACCTATTCTGCCATTATATACTGCCTCCGTTGTCTCATCAGCGAAGACATCCCGCTCAACCAAGGCTGCCTCGCGCCAATCCACGTCCGCATTCCCAAGAAATCCTTCCTCAGCCCGTCAGATAATGCCGCTGTTGTAGGCGGCAACGTACTCACCAGTCAACGCGTTACTGACACCGTCCTCAAGGCCTTCAAAGCGTGTGCCGCTAGTCAAGGCGACACGAACAACCTGACTTTTGGCTTCGGTGGAAGCTCAGGTGGCGGAAAGAAAGATGGTAAAAGCGGATTTGGATACTACGAGACTATTGCTGGTGGGAGTGGTGCAGGACCAACATGGCACGGAACGAGTGGAGTTCATACGCACATGACTAACACCCGCATCACCGACTCCGAAGTCTTCGAGAGACGATATCCGGTGTTGCTGAAAGAGTTCAGCTTGAGGGAAGGAAGTGCAGGCAAAGGCATGCATCGCGGCGGCGAAGGTGTCATCCGCGACATCGAATTCCGCATCCCCGTCCAAGTCAGCATCCTCAGCGAGCGCCGCGTCTACCATCCCTACGGCATGGAAGGCGGCGAGGACGCAGCGTGTGGTCTGAACATCTGGGTGCGCAAAGTCGACAAGAAAGAAGTGGATCCGAATAGTGACGCGGTAAAAACGGCGGGGAAGCAGGAAGAAGAGGAATCGTTTCGCTATATCAATCTGGGCGCAAAGAATACGGCTGCGATGAGGCCAGGAGAGAGGATCATTGTGCATACACCAGGTGGTGGTGGGTGGGGAAGGGAAGGAGAGAGTGAGAGGGTGGATGGGAAGAGGGATCCGAAGGAGGGGTGGAAGGGAGGGAGTGTGGCGGGGAGGCAGAGTACGGCGGAGGCGAGTGCGTGAGGAGCCAATCTTTCAACTCAGGGTGGTGAAGAAGCTAGATATATTTGTGCGACTGGGACAAGAGGATGAGAACACAATAAATAGAGAAAGATCAGTGGATGGTTTGTGGATTTGTTTCGAGACAAGCAGTCGGGGTCTTCAGAATACTACTCCTCCAAAAAGGCCACGTCGTTCGCCGCAACGGTTGCACATTCCCAACCCCATTGGAATCAAATATTCGCCACCACCGTGCGTTCGCTGGTGAAACGGATTGTACAATGCGTCTAAATTCTCGAATAGTCATCCTTCTGTGACTGAACCCTTCCAACCTCCGTCCTCTCGTTACGCAGCTCAAACGCCTCAAAAGCCCATCCCACCAACCCCCGCCGCCGATCTCAACGGCTTCACATGCCCGTCATGCGCCGTCTCGTGCAACCTCGGACATTTAATTTACACGATCGCGGAGCACGTCCCCAAACGAACGCCTCAGCCGCGACGATCTGGGGAACCCTGCCATGAAGCTTGAACTTCCCCGCATTGGCGACACAAGGGTCCACGCAAGGTACCGACGACGTTTGAGTTTTGCGTACCGGGAGTTCGAACATTGGGTGTAAATGGTGGGATTGGACGCCTCGCCTTCCAAATATCGATGTTGGCGCCGACGCGACTCCGCTTTCGATAGTGGTGAGGGTGCGGAGCGCCGGCGACGATCCGTGGAGGGGGATGTGATCTTGCAGGTGCTTGAATGTGACGACGTGTTGACCTACGTCTTCGAGAGGGGCGGGAAAAGCTGGTGTTGGAGCAAAGGGGTGCAAATGTATAAAGCCAGTGCTTGTCACGCTGGACATGAAGCAATCATCTTCTACAAACAGCATCCATCAGAACACTCAAGTCAAAGTCGAACACACTCCATCAATGAAGACATCTACGATTCTCGCTTCCGTCGCTCTTCTCTTCGCGTCCGCGGTGACGGCGCAAACGGCGTGCGATTCCGTCGCTTCTGCGGTTCCAACTTGCGGAGTCAGTAGTCTCCGTCCCTCCCATCGAATCTTGCCATTCTCTCATTCCAAGCTCTCATTAGCGCTGCCCAATCAACCCTTCTCCCTTCTCCTCCTCTCTTGCTCCTCGCCCACTCCACCAATCCTGAACCATCTAACCCCACCCAGGTACCCTGCATCTCCTCCGCGGCCGTCGCCGTCGGGTGTGACGCAGACTCCTACGGCTGCCGATGCAGCAGCGCCGACGCAATCCAGTCCTCGGCCATTGGGTGCGTGTTGGGCGCGTGCGGACTGGCTACAGCTTTGGAAGTGCAGGCTAGTGCGAGTGCGGTGTGTGCGTGTGTTGCGACGGCGGTGCCGGCGGCGAACGTTGCGGTGCCAACCGTGTTTTAGAGGGTTGACTCGAAAAGGGAACGGGAGGCGAGGATGGGCAGGGGACGTATATGATTGAGATGGTTAGAATGTAGTTCTCACCTGACTAGGAATTGCGACAATGAATATGCGTTGCCCCGTAGCTATCACGCTGTCGTTTGTGAAGCCTGGCTGGTGGAGCTACTGTTTTGACTAGCAAGCACTGGACTGAGTTGATTTGACTCTTGCATTTGTCAGTGGCCGTCCAGTTCTTCACTGCCCAGCAACACGACTGTCATGCACATAGCACCTGCCTGCCGGCGTGAATAGCGTACCCTATCGCAAGTTGAATGGATCGGCCGGCGATATTTACATGCGAGCACAGCATAGCAGTTCCGTGAGCTAATTCCAGACACTCTCATTAATCCCAAGCCGCGTATACCTCACCCATTCGTCCATGTTCGATTTGGTGGGATTCCCAATACTGGCGTCGTCTCTCCTTTTAACACCATTCCACGCAACGTACCGGCATCAGTATCGCTTGGAGTCATCCTCAGATTCATTGCCATCGAAACCAGCGCACCAATATTAGCCACTCCTCCTCCCAGCGAGGTCCTCACGATCCCATCATATACCTTCGGCATATATTCTCTGCCATTGCGCAGGCGATCCAAGAGACTCGGTTCGACGCCCCAGAAACCTTTCCGAGGCCTATAAATATTTGCACAAAGGAATAGCTATCTGTTGTGTCG
>TARA_R110002003_G_scaffold1868_7_pt1 | contig 18771 bp, 29 predicted proteins | sample TARA_R110002003 | Tara Oceans TARA_R110002003 (sample SAMEA4396441) | marine metagenome | biome: Westerlies Biome; feature: [SRF] surface water layer (ENVO:00010504); material: water (ENVO:00002006), including particulate matter (ENVO:01000060) such as... | depth 5 m
GTCTCTGTCATTGTCCCCACACAAGGTGAAAGGGAGGCTCGAGCGGTGAGGAGGAAACCACCAACAATGAACAATGAATACCAGCCACCGCTATTGTGGCCTCACCATGCACACTCACCGAAGAAGATATGAGAAATACCATGGGCTCAAAGTGCAACCTCACCAGACATCTCCTCAGAAGGTCCGCTTCAACTCTTCTGATACCCCAAACGCACGTAGGAGCGCCACGAGACCAAATCCGCGGCAAACGAAACGATACCAATCAGATACGATGACACCACAAGCCTACTTCTCAGCGCGACCGATCGCCATCAACTCCCACACAGCGCGTACTGCAGTACAGGCAACGCCACGCCTGACAAAGCATGAGCGCAGCACGTCTGCGGAGTCCATGACCTCGATCCGCAGCTTTCTTCGACCATGGTGTCCAGACATCAACACGCCTCCAAGTAGCCGCACAGTAAGCTTCTCGAGCTGGACTCGCTTCAACGCCACAGCCGTCAACACACCACCAGGCGAGCTCAAGGCCTCAGTACTCTGGAAGGCTAGCGGCACCACACCAACCTACGATCCTCCAGCGAGTGAATGGACGTTCCTGGGTTTCAACCAACCAGTCTACGAGTTCCAGCCATTTGTGAAGAAGAGCGCGCATCGAAGACAGAAGAGCTCGGAGAGCTGGACTTCCACATCATCAACGGGTGCTGGTGACCAGGCAGGGACGATCACATTTAGCAAGCAGAAAGTCAAGCGAGTCAGCACATCTTCGCAGCTTACCGCGTCTCTCAATAGCGTGTCGCCTGGTGGCAGCCAGGGAGCGGCGACAACCACCGCAAACAGGTTTGGTCTGGGAGGGATGACCTCCGAGGATTTGCCATCAGCATTTGAGTCGGACGAGGAGGAAGACGAGGAGTGAACGTGCGACCTTGGTGGGCCCTTGATTCTGCGAGGCCAACCAGGAGAGCGTATGGGGCAGATGGTTAGGGATAGGAGTGTTGTGGAGGCAGACAGGCGTAGTGGAGGGAAAGTTGAGGCTCAAGGGCGCCTGGCCGCAAGATGGCCCGAGCTCCTAAACTTTATGTCCATGACGAACATCATCCCATTGCATAGCGAGCGTGCATGCTCTTTACGATACCCACAACGCAATGGAACGAAATATACTACAATGCTCGCGCTCTCTCTCAAGATGTATGATGTCAGTAGCGCAAAGGTCAATTCCTCAGAACACGTCATTCCGCACGGCCTCTAAACAAACGTCCACATCAATCCCCAGAGCTTCAGCACGATGTATACACACCACCCGGCCGCTCTATATGCAATCGAAGCCACCAAAGTCCCGTGATCGCGGCCCCAAAAGCAACGAAGACACCCAGACCGACTTCCGAGAGCTCGACGTACTGCGAAACACGGTCGCGCCTGCCACGTCGATCGACGCATGCACCAGCGACGGCTTCGCCTTGAACAACCAGGTGCGCATAAGTGGAAGTGGATTGCTATTGATAGGCGGAGAAGCGTTCAGGTGGTGGCCGTGGATGAAGGGAGGGAGCGTGGACACAAGAGGCGCAATGACGGGGAAGCTGCTGAACAGCAAGGGACAATGGGAGGTGCGGCCAGAGAGCTGGGGAGTTCTGGAGCTGGTATATCCGAAGCCTGGTGAGCTTGCACCACCATGCCGCTATATGAGCATGAGCTGACTGCGTACCCAAGACCTGCTCGTCATTGGCACCGGTCCGAACGTCACGCCCATTGCGCCTGCCGTCCGCAAGTACCTCAACGACCTTGGTATACGGCTCGAGATACAAGACACTCGGAATGCGTCAGCACAATTCAACCTACTTGCGACCGAACGTGGGGTTGGCCAGGTCGCGGCGGCACTCATACCCATAGGGTGGAGAGAAGGCTCGTGACGCACGAGGTGAGTCGCGCCCGGTCCTGCTGGAGCGGCCCTGTAAAATTATGTATATCACAAAATCGAAACGAAGCACATGTCCCTCTTCTTTCCATCTGCATCGTCAAGCGATGCTGTTGAATGTGCGCTTTCTACAATGTCTCATATCGTCGTTTGTTGTGTTCCACGTTGGCATTCACCCGAACCTTCCTAACTGGAAAACAGGCAGCAAGCTAGGCCTGAATCTTTGATCTCGCGACCCCACTTCTCTTCAAGCATTACTAACTCACGCGACGCCCCACTCGCCTTCCCGCGCTTCATGTGGCTCCACAAGCTGCGACACACGCTATCTGCTCTCGCGACCTTCCTCACACGCTCGCTCGCACACGTCGCATACGTCGCATATAGCATGACCTTACAGAGCGTGAGATTTGGATTTGGACCCCGCCCACCTCTTGCAGACGAAGAAGCTGTAAGAGAACCTCTCATGTCGCATCAGGAATCTCGTTTGCCTTCAGAGCCTCAGCCCAATCATGACCAGGTAATGCATGACGCTGCGCCGTCGCGTCTTCGCAACGACGATGAGGAGACTCGCGACGTTGCGAATCCTGAGGCCGCATGGGACCCTTTCCAGGACGACGATCCCCTTCTTGCGGCAGGTTCAGCGCAGACATCTCACGACTCCCATGCGCTCGCAGACTCAGGTAAAGACACTTCTGCTCGCGTGCCAGTGGATCCGCGGTTTAAGCTGGCACAATTGTGGAATGCAGATCGAGGTACTGCGAGCCAGATGCCCCAGACAGGCGAACAGCGAGCAGAGTCGGGCAGATTCTCTGGTGTTAGGTTTCTTCCGCTCATCCCATAGCCACTGATGGCGCGTACGACTCGATGGATGAAATGGATCTTTCCGACCATGCTCGGCCTACAGGGGATATACAGCGTCCAAGCGATTCAGCACAGGAAGGATTTCCCGAGCCTCACGTGGACTCGCCGCAGCCAAACTTCGACGAGCCCTTCCTCCACCTGCAGCCTTCGGAGGAAGCTGACATCGGTCGCATTCTCGAACCCGTACAAGATGCACTGGCCTGGCTGAGGGCTACAACGCTCCAAAAGATGCCCGACTACAATCCTCACGTCCGCATCAAGAGCCACGCGCAAGTCTTGAGAGCCCGCCTTGTCGCGATTGGGAAGTTTGTTGCGCAGTATCTTGGCCAGAGTGTGCCAGAGAGCAGGCGTGGCATAGCAGAGCTACAGATTTAGTAAGTGTCCCACCCGATTTGAGCGCCCCATCACCTTTGAGCTACTGAAGTACTCCCTACGCAAAGTCAGTTAATCTGTGTGTCCTCAGTTGCTACATTGCAAACCACCACTGGCCCCTTCCCGTCACGCCAAGCACCCATCTCGACATCCAGCGCATTGTCCGCAACATATCGTTCTGCTGGACTCCAAGGGAGCAGTTGGAGGAAGAGCAAGAGGCGCATCAGCAGTGGGCCGAGGAATTTCGACAATCGCGGCGCACAGGATTCGGTGAAGCGGCCGCGCGGTACATTGCGGCCCGGAACGTGGACATTGCGGCGGCTAGGGAAGACAGTGCCTTCGACACCGCTCCAACAGATACTAGGGACACGAAAACCTTGATGGAGCTTTTTCGGCAGGCAAGAGCGCAAGCCAGGGCTGCTTATCCCGATCAGCCTCCCAGTGGCGCTTCCAAGTATCAGCCTCCCGGTGGCGCTTACCAGTATCAGCCTCCCCGTGCCGGTCAAGAAATCGGTTCAGGACCCTCGAAACGTCGGCCAGATAGTTACAAGGCGTGGCCACAGCATTCGAAGGAAGAAGGCAAGTCGGGTTCCCATGATCCCACCAAGTTCCAGCCTGGAGCATGGGATGGCGCGTCAGATCCCTTGGTTGCGACGGCACAACAAGCCAGGCAGTCGGATACCACGGAAATGTTCAAGACTGACGAAGAACTAGAGGCTAAGAGCTTGGAAGTTGCACGTCGACAGCAGGCAGGACATGAAGAGCTTGCTGACGATGCTGATATCTTGGAGCTTGGTGATTATGGATATAACCCAGCCGCTGTTCGATCGACGCGTAATCCATCTTCCGGGAATCCGCCATTCCGAGCATCCGGATCTGGGCCGTATCATCATCATCGAAAGCCGGCCGTGTCAACTATCGCAGACGTAGGAGGAGATGGACCACCGGCCGAATACAACTTCCCCACCGGCCCAGCCGTCTGGGATAATCTCGACATGGACATCTCGCGCAGCAGGCTTTCGTCTTTGCAGCCGTCAGGCCCGCATGCCGACGTCGACGACGACTATGAACACGCCATGAAACTCGCACGAAACCGATGGGACGACTCTCCCCCCGTCCTCCTCGGTCATGCGAGCGCCCCAACCGACTTCTCCGCGTTGACGCCAGAGCAACAGTTGCTCCTGGACATGGAAGTTGCACAGCGCCTCCAGGACGAAGAATACGGCATCGAATCAGTCTACGGTAGCGTCGCCGCAGCGCACTATGATTCCAGTAATTTACCGCTGGCTCCGCGGCTGGATGCAGTCTCGCATCGTCTCGACACGATAGAAGAAGCGTCGGAACCTGTGGCTGACGACATCACGCTTGATCTCGCGGCCTTCCAGCGCGAGGAGGACAAGAAGTTCAAGAAGAGACGCACGGATTGAGGCGGGGTCGACGAGCGCGGGGCGTAAACGGTTGGACCGGTTTGCTTGGTGCTTTGGGTCGTGGTGATGAGGCGGTGCGGGTTCATGATAGATGGGGGCGCAAATGGGCGCGTGCAGTTGGACTTGGATGATTCCAGGCGCTGCTACGGTGTTGGGCTTGGGTTGGAGCACGGCGTGGGCTGCTGCTGTACGTAACGTGTGCTTGGATCGAACTGCGGGTATTGGTATCCGTGGCTGTGCTTTCACATAGCACAATCGACGCCGACTTTCAGAGTATGTGCTTCGGTGTTGGATGTGAGACAGTGCGTACTGGACTTCGTGCGTCCTGGTGTGGGCACGCCTACGCTGCTCAGCTGCTTGGAATGGTTGTTGGGCATAAACCCTCGATTCCTCAGTCATGCTCCGACTCGTCTCACCGTGTTCACTCGCGTTTGTCTTTTGATGCTCAGACTGTAGGGTCATTGTGAGGTTTTGCAGACTGGATGCTCGTACGGCTTTCATGAGGAGATATAATCAGACACAAGATAGCAGCAATGCAGTAGCTTTAACCTCTACCACATAACCGTCCTTTGAACCTGATATTGGTGAGGTCGCGGGCGTCTGCTCTGTCACGTGGTCTGTGGGTCTCACTCTCACAGGAGGAAAGAGCAACAACTAGCTCAACATCTTCAGCTTGCAAAGCATACTCACTCCCCCACGACCAGACACCTCAACTCCCAAAGACCCGCGCTTCCAGCCGGTGCCTTACGCTATGGCCTCCCTCGTCGACCTTCTGAGCGCACGCCTTGCGCCAATCCAAAGCAGCATCCTGTCGCACTTGCTTCCCGGCGACGTCATTGCGCTCACTCGGACCTGCTCTTCGCTTGGTCGACTCTGGACGACCTTTGTCACAACTCAGTACAACATCAACAAGCTCCTTCGACGCTTCTTCAAGGATCCGCTCGAATTCCGCTCGGTGCAGAGCAGGTGTCATGTGATCATCGTGGACCGGTTTGCCCGATACTTCTTCACTCGCGTCCTGCCTGAGCACTTTAGCCTTACTTTATCGGTTCCAGCTCAATATGAGCACACTGTCCAAACATACTTGGAATCCGAAGGCTACCGAGCAGAAGGTGAACCCTCTTGCCGTACGATTTATTCGCATCCCGGCACTAAGGTCGACATATGAGTGTTCACTGAAAGCGGGGATCCAGACTTGAGTGTTCGACTGCTCTTAAGATTTAGCACTACTGCGGAGCTAAACTTCATAACGTGGAACAAGGCGTACTGCTTGTTCCCGCTAGCGACTCTCATCAAGCGGAATTGCTATCCTACAGACGACTTCTATGAAGACATAGCTGAGGACCTCGAAGAATTGGCACTGGAAGGTCTCCAACCTAAGTGCTGTCCGTCGACCGAGTCCAGCATTCTGCCACATCATGACGCTTCGATAACTGATGTTCGACGGATCGGCGATAGTATACTCTAACGATGGAGTTGGACACGGAAGGCGTCCAGACCTCAGAAATGCCGGATGGCGTCATCGAATCAGCAACCTTTCAACTATACCTGCAAGATCAGGACAATATCGAATCAATTGACTCCGACGCTCCCGTGTGTTACGATGTCATATGTGATCTATTTTACGGGCCCATTCTTAAGTACGACTATACCATTTGGGTCGATCTCACCGGTAACTGTTGTGAGCCCTACTATCAGCTCTGCAAACAGCTGAAGAAGCGTCTGGACGAACTCACCATGATCGAGTTGCTGAAGTTGCCCAGCTCTGAGCGCCCCCCCGAGTATCATCAGTTCAAGGCCGGAACGATATATGCCGAGGACTTGATAAATTTACGTGGTTTACCCGCGACCTGGAAGTTCTACGACGAAGAAGTCATCGAGTTCTTGCTTCAAGCATGGAACCACCAGGCAAACCCGGAAGGAGTCGCCCCGCCAGCGGAACTGAGGGCCAAGTAGCGAAAGTGTGTCTTGTCGACGATGAACAGGAAGATCACACGTATGAGTGCTAAGTGGAAGTTCGAAAAGGAAAGAGCGACGACGAGAAAAAATACAAGGGTGTAGCTGTGGATATGGGGACAGGGCAAGCTGTGAGTGACCTTCTGGTTCCTCTGATCTGGGGAATACGGCGAGCCTAGCACTGATTAGCGGTTTCATTGAACCAATTCCCGTCGGCTTTTCTTATGGAGGATTGTAACCGTCAGCCATGGACAATAAAATACCCAAACTCACTGAACCAATCTCAAAGGCCTTGAAGCATGCCATTGCGATGTTCCAACGTGCTCAAACGAGCTGCGTGAGGCAGGCAAGCATACCATGACCGCGACGAAACCGGGACGATAGCGGAGCAGCTTACTAGGACGAACAGAACCAACGGAAACCAGAACACGTCCGAATTTTCTTAAATTTTCAAAGTACTTAGAACGTTATCATGCCGCTTCTTCTCCACCCTCGGCTGATTCACTCCTATCCTCCTCCCCTGCAGCTCAAGCAACAACATGGTTACATCCAGCGTCGTGCCATGATTGACCTGCAGCGATTGATCCTCAGCTACATTATCCCTGATCACGAGGCGATTTATGCCGTGCCAAATATCCTTCTCGATCGCAGCATTGATCTGCACAGCCTGATGCCTCGTCGCATTGCGAAGTATAATCCGCTCCGTCTTGACAGGCACATCACGTGACGCAGCCTCCGTATCATCGACAAGCGTCTCGTCTTCGCTATCGTCGCCGTCGGTCTCGCGGCTCAGTGCCCGTAGATCGGCCTTGGTCAACGGCACCGTCCCGTCGTCTACGTTTGTCAGTTACGCGTTCGCAGTATTGCGGACGTGCAGAACTCACTCGACGGCCGCCGGCCCTTGAGTAACCGCGCAATCCGCAGGCCCTCGCAGTCATTGATATGTTCTCGGAGCGACTGGTCAATGCGCTGAATAACCTCCGCATTAGCCACCAGCTCCTGCTCGATATTGCGCATAACGCCGACACTCGAGACCTGGATGCGCAGCAGCAGCGTGGCCTTGATATGCACCAGCTCATCCATAATAGTAGCTAGCTTCTTCTCATCCGCCGAGCCCTGCACCAGCTGGCGCGCAAACTGGTTGGCTTTGCTGCGTTGCTTCGGATCCAGCGTCTCGAGCATTTTCGCAAGCTTGCCCTGCACGGCTTGCAGGTGGACGAGCTCTTCGGCTACGCTGGGCGTGTGCAGTTCTTCTTCGTCGTCGATGATGCCGATGAGCGTTTTGACGCCGCGGAGCTCGGTCTCGTGGCGGGTTAGGACGTCGACGAGGGCTTTTTGGCGTTGGTGTGCGGTGCGCAGACGGGCGATGATGCGGAAGGCTTGCTCCACGAGCTGCGTGGTTGCTTGGACGGCGGAGACGAAGACCAGGACTTCAGTCTATGAATACGATTAGCTTGATCTCCAATTGACCAATCATTACCTACCATGATTATTTGCGTATGAATTGTAGTCCCGTGAGTTGGAGCGCAAGTAATTCAGATACACATTCTGATCGCAAATGGTCGCAACGCCGCCCTTATCTCTCATTGAACCACAAAGCGCCTCGTTTGGGGCGCAGTGTCGATTACGAGTTGATCGTCGTTGTAGATGGTCCGGTGACAAGTTCGCAGGTGCATGCATTGCAGCAGCTCTGCAGGAACTTGCAGCTGCAGACGCAGTCAGCAGCAAATCATGTTCGCTTAGGTGGTTGTGTCCAATGGTGAACAAGACGAGGTTTACGACGCCGCCCAAGGCTGAAAACATTTGAACATGGAGCCCTAGGATGCTAGGGTGTGAGGTGGTAAGCGATGGGCGTCGGATGTTGCGCTGGCTCCTTGCCCATTTCGGCGCGGCAGTTTTGGTCTGTCCGTCTCTTGCTTCTGCTGGGTTACCTGGGATTGTTGATGAGATTAGAGTTGGAGCTGGAGGTAGATCCGAAGAGCAAATCGAATGAGCAGTTTTTGACAATGTAAAAACGGCACGTAACGTAGTCGCCGCCATCTTCCGGGCAGCAAGCAATATTGACACTGTCGCGAGTAGGTGGCGCGTGATTTGGACCCCAAACACTTGCTCTCACGGCTGGACAGCTGCTTTCGGTTTGGAGCTCCAGGCGGCGTACGATTCTGCGCGCGATCAGACTATCGGGACAATTGGGTTGCCATACCGCTCGAACAATCTGGCATTTGTTGCTGGACCTGGAGTTTAGAATCAAGTTCTGCGCAGTGGAACTTGAGAACCCCAACTCGCCTGCCTAGTCATTATTAGCTGCTGTACACTATCATCTCGCACTTGCTAGAAGCCTACTGGAGATTTTATAGTTATATCGGCGGAAGGTTTTGCGACACTCGGGGTTACTGTCAGTCTCGGCTGGCTCAAGACGTTCGGTATTCTCGATGCCACTTCTGACGGGCGTGCTTCTCCTTCCTTTGTGAACGCAGATCTGGCAAGCGGCTGGCCATTATAATGAACGACGAGTTGTTCGCTTGGACGTGTCAGGATTCCCTCAATCCAATGTTTCTCGGGGCCTGACGAGCTCACAAATTGAGATTATAAATCTTGCCTGCTACAGGTCCATTGATCTGGACCGCGTTGTCGCGGGAGATGTTCCTGCTGACCGTAGTAGTGGTTACCGCGGCTTGCCTTTTGTCCGCTGGACAGATCGATACATCTCTTGATGATACGGTCGAGGGTGTGCCAAAGGTTGATCGAAGTCCGTCTGTCGACATAGCGCGACCGGCCATCTTCGAATGGCCGAGATTGCGATGATGGAAGACTTGCTATTTGATGGATAGCGAGCCCTGGCTTCGCGTGTTGAGTATCTCATCAGAGTGGCGGAGAGGCTTCTGAAGGCTGACGCTGCCTCAAGGGGCCTGGTCAGGCCGGCATTGTCTTGGGTTGATTCGAGGGGATTGGTTCTCAGCGCTTTACACCATGTACAACCTGGGGCAGTTGTGCCTTGCCATACCGGTCAACTCAGACGGGCAAGGCGTATCACTAAGCGAGAAGTTGCCCTATCCTGCCTGCTTTTGAATTCATCGGTATGATCGTGCCTTGATCGTCGGCCTAGCCCCCGCAAACCTACCTCTGCCGTGTCGCAAGACTCGGTCATTGCATCCAGCACCATCTCACCGGTCTGAGCCGCGTCGCGACTCACATTACACTGCAAAAATCAGCAGTTGTTCAGTAACACTACCTTGTGCGGTGATCATGCGCGATATGGACGTGCCTTGTCTCGGCTAGCGCTGCTTCCTGCTGCGGCCATTTCGTGCAACGCCGGTGAGCCCCACATTGCAAGTCCATCATGGACTCCATTGCCGCACACACTCTGGTCAGACAGTTCCTCGCGACTTGCCCGGAAAAAGTCGAAGATATCCTCGTTAGATGTTGTGCAGATCGGAAATGGTCTGACGAAATCTCAAACATATGCCTTCTACGGGCGAGGGACGGACAACAACCATCTACGCTTGCGAGTGCAGCCAGCAAACTGGAGATAAATTTCGGGCCTACCACCCCAATATCTTCCCCCGATTCGCACCACTCTAGATCTCCTACCCCCCGCCAAAGAGCGACGCGCCATCTCCCATCGAACTCAAGGCAATTCGCCACACCCCTCAGTCCCCCTAGCACAGCATCGTCAACGGCGTCGCGCTCGACCAAGAATGAAGCGGCCACTGGAGAATATATACTACTTCTCGCGCTCAGCGAAAGGGGTGTTGAGGAGGAAATGGTTCGAATGAAATCGGCACCGATAAAGCACAGCGTAATCCGAGAAGACGTTGTCCGTGAACGAAACCTCGACAATCATCTGACACAAACCGACGAACTTCAAGTGACCGTGCCTCCAGTTTCGAATCCTGATACTGAAATATACGTGAGGGTGTTTGAATGTATCACGCTGACATGGCGCCGACACAACTCCAATAAAACGCATAACACCAAATTCTACGTGGTACCTCAGAGTGCTCTAGCTATTGATGTCCTACTAGGGTACCAGGACTCAGGTGTTTACGGTGGAGGTGTGTATACCACCCCTTGCACCCCCTTTGCAAGTCCATTCGACTGATTCGCGTCGCGGTCTGGCATAGAATGCCAACCCAATTTCGCCACACAGTCGCACCGCCAAAAGGACTATGACATTTCAGAATATCAGAGAAACATACGTCCTACTGCACCAACACCACCTGCACCATCCTTTCACCGTTCCGATAGATCTATCTCTGCAGCGCCCATAGATCAACACTACCGGCAAAGCGAACACAGAGCAAACATATTGACCGAGGAGCACGTGCACAATGTCGCAAGAGAATTATCCCATCACTTACAGTCATCCCCGACGGCTACAGTACTCGGATCTCGATCGTCCGGCATCCAGCATCCGCAACCCCTTCACGTCCCTGTCGGTCCTCCTACCTCGGCCCACGACATCGACAACAGCACATCCAGCACCAGGCTCCGATTGAGTCTCGTGTGGGACGTGACTACCGTGAACGTGTGGCTGGATACTGGGGCTTCAGGTGAAGCGTTCTACCACAACTTCCAGCAACAAGTTGGCAAGCGCAAGGCGATATCGGACCGCGCAATGGTCAGGATATATCTGAGAAGGGACAAGAACACCCCGGATGATGAAGTGTACGAACTCTCGCTCGATGAGGACGAGTTGGACGCAGACTGGGAAACGACTGTGACGTGGCTGGAGGAAAACAAGAGAGAGAAGTCGCCGCATATATATGGCAAGGTTGAGATTGACGACGGTTGAAGATATCATGATGCTGTGGACCAATCTACCTCTCGAACGACAGCGCAGGAGATGTGCGCAGAAGAGCCCGTTCAGCAACTATCGACAAAGTACGCCTTCCTGGCTTTAGCCTTGCTTCCGTCTTGACGACCAGCGCGGTGGTTTCCGTGGTCGATCTGCTGGAGACAGTCAGCGCCAGGAAAATGCGGTGTCATATCGCACTGGTGTCCTCCGGTACCACTTCCGCACCGACGCGAAGTTACAATCGCGTTAAGAAATTCGTTGCACCCGCTACAGCTGCTGCATGATGCTGCACCACTACAGGTAAGTGTAAGCGTGGAATTGAATGTCGATTTCCTAACCCCAAGAATAGTGAGGAGAACTTATCGAGCTTGAGTTATATCTTTGCTGGACTATGACTTCGACGAGTCGTGCTTAAGGACGAACGTATCGTGTCAAAGCAACTGAGACGTGAATTTGAGTCGGCCCTTCGCTGACATTGCGAAGAAGGTAGGGAGCAATGAGGTTACGACCGTCGAATTTATAGTGATGTCAAGCTTCAAGCGCTCTGGTTGAGTCCGTTAAATTGGCAGATCCAGAAGTACAGATACAGGTACTGTTGGTGTCCTTAATGGCTGACACCAAGGGCTAGATAACACAGCGCAAGCGACAAAAGCAACGAATATGCGTCAATAGCTTCCACATCTCCGCAATGCGATTGAGTCCCTGACCGTGAACGTGACTAGGTTTGTTGTCGCCGGTGTGCACTTACTGGACTGAGGTGAGGCAGTCGAAGTTGAGTACCGTGGCAGCCAGGATGGATCATCTAGCCTTGACGTCAACAGCGCCTTCCCATAGCCCGTCATGTTGCCTTCTGCACGCCAATGCTACTTTCAACGTCCTTTCTTACCGCCTTTTTGTCCTTAGACGAAGATCATCCTCAAAGCATCCTTACCCAGCGATCATTAGCCGCTATCATGCCCCGCTTGCAGTATATTGTCTCGCCATCTTGCCAGCCTGCAATGACGGCCGTGTTATCCTACCTCACTTTAGAAGACGTGCTAGAACTCGCCCGCACTTGCAGGGCTTTCCGACGGCTGCCAAAGGAGCTGCAGGCGACGAAATACAACATCAATCCCGACTTGAAAGGATTCTTCAAAGATCCTAAAGAGTTTCGATCGGTCCAAGCGCAGTGCAACGCTGTCATTGTTGAAGGTTTTGCGCGCAAGTTCTTCGCGCGGACGACGGCCGACCAGAGATTGCTGGATATCTACGTCGTGGAAGACCATTACAAGACATTTCGGCGCTATCTCAAGAAGGAAGGCTATAAGCTGCACTCGCCCGACGATGATCGCGAGTGGTTCCGGAAAAAGGACGCCGAAAAAGTGAGATGGACCATTGTCATAGAGAGCGAAGCGGAGACGGTAGTGGACAACTTGTTCAAGTGGGCAATGACGACGGCATGTCTGCACCTCATTACGTGGAACAAAGCCTACGCCCTCTTCCCGTATACGACCTTCGTACGAAAGGAATGTTACTTGGTCAAAGAATTGGCGGATGACGTTGCAGACTACTGTGTTCGAATCGAAGAAAAGGAGCACGTTCGAGTCAAGAGCATCAGCTGGAAACAGAAAGGTATATCCGGCAACTGCGACACTCTCACGCGGCGGCGACGCATCGGAGACGAATACACCTGGAAAATACAGCTGAACACGAACGGCGTCGTCCCCTCAGAGATACCAGACAGGGTCTTGGAGTGTTCTGCGTTCAACCTTGCGCCCAAGGAGAGCGAGTTCAGCCTAGATGGAGGGCCGGCCATGCGCTACGAGATCCGTTACGATGTCTGGACGCATGCGAGCCTAAGATACCAATATGTTACATTGAAGCAATGCGAGGACGAAACAAAATGCGACGCAAGGTGCATACGGCCCTACTGTCACAGACTCACGGAGCTGTCGAGACGACTCGACGAGGGATGCCTTACCAGTGTCATGAAGCTGCCCTCCGAGAAGCGACCAGAAGGGCTGCAACGATTCAACAAAGGCAAATTTACCTCAGCAGAAATGATGGACAGTGTCACTAAATCTGGAACTTGGGAGTATTGCGATGACGAGGCGATGGATTTCCTGGAGGGGACTTTCATGGAACAGTGTGAGGCTGATGTTAGTGCGGAGAGACCTTGGGGTGAAGGGAGGTCAAGGAAAAGGAAGTGGGAAATAGAGGACTGGAGTCGCGATGCAGCGTTAAACTTGAAGAACGGGCTCCGGGCGTTGGCTATGGGGGCAGTGGTTGGGTGCTATTTCTAGCTGAGGAGATGGCGCATCTGAGTAGAGGAGGTGTGGTGTGAAGCAGCGGTAGAACGTGGTGCAGATGCTGTGAAGTCCGGCCCGTGCGACACCGACATGCCGTCACTGCAATCAACACGCGCTTTCTTAACTAGATTACACGGAGCTACGCGCCTCGGTGACCGAGATAGTATATTCATCTCCAACATGCCTTGAAAGCAGACGCAAGAAATTCTCTGCCACCGCCATGGACCCTCTTCTCGCTACAGCAGACGCCGCGGCAGATGCGCCGTCGACCCCTCCGGATACCCCACCACACACGTCGCCCGGCCGTCTGTGGGCCATCAGCGACATCCACCTCTCCTTCAAAGCGAACCGCGAAGCTCTCGAGAAGCTGCTGCCACACCCGAATGATGACCTCATACTGTGCGGCGACGTGGGAGAGAGTGCTGAGCACTGCCACATTGCGTTTGCGAAGGCTAAGGAGTGCTTCCGGCGCGTGTGGTGGGTGCCGGGCAACCACGAGCTGTACACAATGCCGTCGCAGAAGGAGCATGGCGCAAGGGGCGAGGCCAAGTACATGGAGTGCGTAGACGTTGCGCGGCAATATGGCATCTTGACGCCCGAGGACGACTATGCGCTGTGGGAGGGCGAAGGCGGGCCGGTGCTCATTGCGCCCATCTTCACCCTCTACGACTACAGCTTCCGTCCCGACGACGTGAAGCTGGAGAATGCGCTCGAGTGGGCGCGGGAGAAGGACATCGAGGCGACGGACGAGCACCTGCTGCACCCAGACCCGTATGCATCGCGCATTGAGTGGTGCCATGCGCTCGTCGAGAAGGCCGAGGCGAAGCTCGCCGCAGCCGTTGCAGCATATGCAGATACCAAGCTCGTCATAGTCGGGCACTGGCCGCTGCGCGAGGATCTGGTGAGGCTGTTCAAGGTGCCGCGATTCTGTCTGTGGTGCGGCACCAAGAAGACGGAAGACTGGCACAACAAGTACAACGCAAAGGTGGTCATCAGCGGCCACTTGCACATCAGGCGAACGGACTGGGTAGATGATACGCGCTTTGAAGAGGTCAGTCTGGGCTATCCAAGGCAGTGGCAGGAGTGTCAGGACCGCGGCATGGACATCAATGACCTGTTGCGCGAGATACTGCCCGGGCCAGAGACACCTCCATCAGAGCAGAGAGGGACCATCTGGAGGCAGTTCGGATGAACATTCCGCTGGATTCTGCAGCCCCGATAGTTGTTGCCCCACCCACCAGCAGCTTCACAGTCCAGGTAGGCTCGTCCCAATCAACGCGTTTCTATCTCTCACGTTGTTTTACCCGCAGTCTACATTTCTTGCTTCCTGCTTCCCTCAAACAGCACCCTTGCACCTTCCTAATCCGATGCAGCTTAGCTTCGCCGGCCCCACCAATCCGCCAACACCCTGCGCGCACGCCAACCCCGCATCCTTCACCCCATTCGCCGATCGGACGGACGTGCATGCTCTCGATATTACCCTTGGCGATCATCGTCATGCTATCCCACGACAGAACGCTGCTCCGACGGCCATGTTGCGCATCCTGACCTGTTCCTTGTCGCCAGCGACGGCAGATGCAGGAACCTGGTATGGTCGCGGCAATACAACAGCTCACGAGACGACGCGATGCTGATCATGGCCAATTGCTGTGGTTGTAGCGGGCCATGTGCGCGCTGTTGTTTTCGTTGCATGCATCGTGGATTAATCGTTTAGGCAGGACCAACTACACTTTGAGAGACTGCACCGAGGTCGATGCTGGGGTTAAGGACTACGACGCGTTGCATATGAACACCGCGCGGGCAAACAAACGACCCTTTGACCTACAAGTAGGAGTGCGCATCGCTCTCACTTGATGTGTAGCTCTGCAATTCACCTCGCCGGCTCAGTGTAGATGTGCCACCAACCACCAATATAGATTGACGACGCCCTCAACACCCAAGTCGTACACTCAAATCGACTTAGGCCACCTCATCATAGCCTCTCCTGAGCCCTCTACGAATCTCCTCCCTCAAGTCTTTCAAGTTGTCGCTCGTGGCTTGTGAAATCACCAGTTTCTCGGGGAACTTGCTCACATACATCACAAATTTCTGGGCATTCAAATAACACCAAGGAGAGCACAACTTCAAGATGGTCTTCGCTCTACGAAATCTACTCTTTCAACTGCTTGCAGTCGCATCCTGCGTCTCTGCTTGGCCCCTCGCTCTTGCTCCCCGCGCAGTCATCAACCACGATGCCGTCGTGGGCTTCCCTCAAACCGTACCCTCTGGCCTCACCGGCACATTGTACCTGAAATACAAGCCGTTTCTCGAAGTCATCAACGGCTGTGTCCCCTTCCCCGCCGTAGACGCCGCGGGCAACACTGGGTAAGCCAATCCCCACACCAGTCCTGCAAACCCCACGCAAACCAGCTGACATGACTTTCGCAGCGGCGGCCTCTCCACCTCGGGCTCCCCCAACGGCGGCTGCTCCAGCAACACCGGCCAAGTGTACGGCCGCACCGGCACCTACAACGGCGCCTTCGCCCTCATGTACTCGTGGTACATGCCCAAAGACTCGCCGTCCGCCGGCCTCGGCCACCGCCACGACTGGGAGAACATCGTCGTGTGGCTGTCTTCCGCATCGACGACCGCGACCCTCCGCGGCGTCGCCATCTCCGCCCACGGCGAGTACCAGAAGTACACGGCCCCGCCGCTCAGCGGCTCCAGGCCGAAGATCGGGTATGTAAGCATCTGGCCTGTCAACCATCAGTTGGTTGCGTGGGAGGCGCAGGGCGGCGAGCAGCCCCTGGTGGCGTGGGAGAGCTTGACGGAGGCGGCGAGGGGGGCGCTTGAGAATACGGACTTTGGGGATGCGACGCCGTCGTTTAGGGATGGGAACTTTGAGAGCTACTTGGCGGATGCGTTCATATAGGTGGGGAGGTGGACGGAGCGGGTTTGGGGGCGGGGTGCTAGAGAAGCGTTGTGTTGCAGTAGTGGATTGATAACGTGTTCCAACTGGACCAAGTTACTTATATCATATCTCCATTTGTATGTGCTTGATCCTTCATGCAGATGATTGCACAAGAGCGAACACATACTAGGTGCTTTCAATTCCCAGATAAATAGTAGCAGATGGTGACGAGCTTCCATATAGAGTACAGCAGAAGCAGACCTGGCATTGCCATTATTGGAGAACTGCGCTACGGTTGTCCATATCTCAAGTCGTCAAATCCTTCATCAAATCTCCCACAGCATCTACGCCATCTCCACCACCTTTCAGCTCCTTGTTCGTCGCCTGAATTAGCACCCTTCGGTAGCTCGTAAGTGCCGGCGTGCCATCGTCCGTGACCTCCAATATCAAATGCAACAACTGGCCTTGCGCCACCGGCTTCCTGCTCATCAGCTCAACCGCACACTTCTCCGCCGGCGGCAACGTGACTTCCACTTTCCTTCCTTCCCGATCAAGCGGCCTGATGCGGAGTTTCGCGACCTCAGCATCAACCCACCACTGCGTCGCCGTCGGCTCGCGATAATGCCACCACTTGAACCTCAACTTGCCACCATCCGGGTCATACGTGCCCGTCGCATCCAGCGTCACCGTGGCCCCGGCCTCGGCATCGATCCTCACGGGCGTCAAGTCCCGCGCTCCATTAACGACTACAACAGGATGGTGGTTCGCCTGGGCGAAGTCGCTCTCCATGGTCCACTTGATCCGCGCAGCGAAGTCGTTCTGAAACGCATCGCGCCAGCGCCATATCGTCGCGTGATTCGACGTATACGTGCGGCTCTTGACCACGACGCGATCCACCGCGTCGCTGTAATGACTACTATTCAGCCCCTCGGCACTCACATCCGTGCGCGCATATCGCCCACCCCACGACCCGTACTCGGGCCACTCGGGCACGCCGAGGCCGTTTTGAACCAGGTACAGAAACGTGGGCGTGTCGCCTTCCGGGATGAACTGGTAGTCGGGATACGCGGACCCCAGCGGCCCGATCTGGATGTTCTCGGCTATCCACCCCTTCTCCATCTTGCTGAAGTCCGGCCCGCCAGAGTCGAAGCCGTAGTACCGCTCCCCGGAGATGCCGGTCCAGGCGGCCAGGCCGTATTGGTTCCAGCCGTGCACGCTGGCGATGTAGAAGATGTCGGGGAAACTGTTGCGGATCCACGCGCCCGTGTCGTCCTGGTCGGAAATGGCGTACACGCGCAGCCGCGAAAACAGCCGCTTCGAGTCGTCCGCGTCGTAGTCGTCGTCGAGCTGCAGCAGCGTTTGCGCAAGCGTGTTGGTGCCGCCCCAGCATAGGATCCAGAGCGGTTGCGTCGACGGCTTGATGATGGCGTCGTAGAGCAGTTGCCCGCCCTCGGACATGGGTTTGTCGATGCCGACGGCGGACATGCCGTACGTCTACCAATTTCAACATGATACACGTGACGTGTGGGTGTGTTGGAGTGCATACCTCCGCGCCCTTTGCGACCAGACTGCGCAGATGGTCTGCGCTGGGATACGGCCAGTCTGGATGAACGTGTTTGTTCAGGTTGTCGACCGCGCCGGCGTAGGCGTCGAGGATCTTGTGCATGTCTTGCGGACACACTTTGTTCTTCATCCACGTGCTTGTACATGCTGCCGAAATGCAAAGTGCGAAATTAGTCTCTCTTTCACGTGGCTTCCGAACGGCAAGTCGTACCCACCAAACCTTCCGTCTCGAACTGGTTGGAATACAAGAGGTAGCGACATAGTGACTCTGCATCGTCCGGCTCGTTGGAAATGTCGGACAGGATGAACACGCGGGGCTTCTGCGCGTATGTTTGCAGTTTTGTGGTAGCCATGATCGTTAATGCTGCGGCAAGAAAGACGGAGTCTGAAGAGGCTCAACGAAATGAAGGGAGAGTTCTCAATTCGCTCTCATGTTGTTGAATTGTTGTTGTTACTCAATGCTACACAAACGCATCCCGAAGATGTGCCATGCGGTCTGGGGAGCGGGGCCGTGGGTGACGAAAGCGGACCGTTAGGCACATCTTGCCATCTGGAGACATGTCGGCTGCGGTTGCCCTCGGTGATTTCAGGTTAAGCGCTTGCTATCTCCATTCTCGTCACCGCCTAGTCTTCGATGTCAGAAATCCGCATCACGAGTCATTTGCTCGCACGACTGTTGTCCCAGATGACCAGAGACGATCAATACG
>TARA_R110002003_G_scaffold2429_7_pt1 | contig 18719 bp, 17 predicted proteins | sample TARA_R110002003 | Tara Oceans TARA_R110002003 (sample SAMEA4396441) | marine metagenome | biome: Westerlies Biome; feature: [SRF] surface water layer (ENVO:00010504); material: water (ENVO:00002006), including particulate matter (ENVO:01000060) such as... | depth 5 m
GACAAAAGCTTGAGTAAGTGGGGTAAGAACATCGATCTTCAAAAAGAGATTGAAGCAGCATTAATGCAAGGGTCGCAGGGAATGTATGTATTCTTTGCCACAGCCTAATATCTCATCCACTTTTGACACACTACCAGGTTCCGTTGGGCTGTGTGCCAGCTAGATATGCTTAGGAAGTGTCGCAACCGAGCATTGCTGCGAAAGTCACTTGCCAAACTACCACCAACTCTGGACAAGACATACGATCGAATACTGTCCAGCATCTCCGAGGACGACACGGTGTATGCTATTCGCATCTTACGATGGCTGACATTCGCGGACCGGCCACTCACGTTGGATGAGATTGCAGAAGTCGTCGCTATTGACGTGGACCGCGATGCACAATTCGACAAAGAGGAGGTGCTGGAAGACCCGCTTGACGTACTCGATATCTGCTCTGGCCTCGTCAGCATAACTACTCATGTCATTAACGACAAGCTCGGCATAACTAAGCAGGTTGCCATGCTTGCACATTACTCCGTCAAGGAGTATCTTCTCTCAGCAAGGATACGTACCGGGCAAGCAGCACGGTATAGCATGCATCCACAGGTCTGTCACAGTATAATAGCAAAAGCTTCCCTCGGGTATCTCTTGCAGATCCAAGACCAACAACTAGTCGACAAGGCCCTTCAATCTCGAAAATTAGCACGATACGCTGCAGAATACTGGATGAGCCATGCGGAGCAGTCAGCTGATTATGCCCCCGAAACGGCCACGGTCGCATTGAAGTTGCTTTCAGTTGAAAATCCAGCCTACCTAAATTGGATCCGGATATTCGACCCGGAGCGCCCGTGGGACGAGCCCGACTTAGCAAAGTCACCAAAAGAAATTGCTCTACCACTTTACTATGCGGCACTTTTTGGCCTATCAGACGTTCTAAAACTGCTACTCGACCAAGGTGCCGACGTGAATGCAAGAAGTGGGCAGTATGGCAACGCATTACAAGCTGCTTCAGGGGGCGGCCATGAGCGAAGTGTGCGACTACTACTTGCGGGCGGTGCCCATGTCAACGCGAAGAGTCCAAGTTGCGGCAACGCACTTCAGGCGGCCTCGGAAGGTGGGCATGAGCAGGTGGTGAAGCTCCTCCTGGACAGCGGCGCCTACGTCAACGCCCAGGGTGGACCTTATGGCAGCGCCCTAGAGTCAGCCATAGGGAACGATCACTTTACTATTGTGAAGCTGCTTCTAGATGCCGGGGCAGATGTTGCAGTCGCCAATTACGACGGGTGGACGCCACTGAATTATGCTTCGGACAAAGGCTACTTCGACATCGTCATACAGCTCCTCAAGCACGGAGCGGACGTATCAATTGCCAATACTGAAGGATGGACGCCGCTAAACTGTGCGTCAGATAGAGGCCATCTAGAAATTGTCAAGGTACTCATTGAAAACGATGCCGACATCTCTACAGCGAGCAACAGCGGCTGGACACCACTGATCTCGGCTTCGGATAGCGGTCACCTTGACATCGTGAAGCTGCTCTTAGAAAAGGGGGCGGATCCAGCAGTTGCAAACCATGATGGTTGGACGCCAGTAATAGCCGCAGCTAGCAGGGGTCACCTTGGTGTCGTCAAGTTACTGTTACAGAGCCCGCAAACAAGTCTGACTTCTCGCACAATTGTCGGGCATACCGCTCTGTTCCGCGCCGCAGCCAATAACCACCTGGGCATCGTTGATCTTCTCCTGGAGAATGGCGCCGATCCCAAAATCGAAGATGCATATGGCGAGACTGCAGCATCTCGAGCAGCATCTTGCGGCCACAACTGCATCCTCCAACGTCTCCTTTCAGTACCGGGCATTGATCTCGATTCCAGGGACCGTTATGGTCGTACCCTATTATGGTGGGCCGCAGCCTGTGGTAAAGTGGCTACAGTTCGGCTGTTGACGCTCAAACATCATAGCAACCCCAGCATCGCGGACAACTGCGGACGCACCCCGCTTATGGTCGCACTCAAGAAAGGGCATACCATTATGACCAAGCTTCTCCCTAGTGATAGCGGCGATGCGGCCAGCGAGAGCGAAGATCTTCACACCAGACCAGTTGATAGCTCCGACGAACAGTCTAATATCTTGTGCGATATTTGCACTGTGAGGACTTTGCCAACGGACTTTCACTACCACTGCACAGTGTGTACGAATGGCAATTGGGATATATGCGCGGAGTGTCGAAAACTGGGCATGAATTGTATGGATGCATCGCACGTACTTGTAAAGCGCACTATGAAGGGCGGCATCTGGGTTGACGTTCCGTGATATCGGTACAAGTGTAGAACATGCGTAACAATGCCGGGCCATAAAGGGACAAGGCGAGAAGACACAACATTGCCACTATTTGACATGCGCTGGCAACGGCTGATTTCGATGCCGGATCCTTACGCTCATTCTCACCATACTCAAGAAAGTCATCGTAGCTTAGAGGACTGCGTCGTTCCGAGGCAATTCAGTATCGACTAGGCCTCTATAAAGTGTTACTATGCTGTCACTCTGACTTGCCTAGAGCCGTGGACATTGTGAAGGTAGCAAGAGAGATCTTCGATGCATTCAACGCGAGACACTTTTCGCGATAATAAATACTACGTTTTCAAGATCAAGCTCTAGTAGTTGGTCTCCTCATCTTTCATCTCCCGCTGATAGCGGCGCCAGACAGCGCTCTCTCGAGGCGGCTTCTCGCACGCATACGCCGGGTCATGCTGTAACTGATAGAGAAAGTCCTCTTCTATCTTTCTGCGCTGTTCACTACCTTCATCGCCCCACTCCAGTCGCAATCTAGTTATGTTGTCTGCAAGTTCCTGCTCCATGCGCGCCAGTCGAGCATCATGCTCTGAAAATAACATCTCAAGAGTCTCACTCGGAGGCTTTAGTTTGATGCTGTGTCTAGCATCGATTGCATGGAGCGCCCATGCCCGCGGTGTCTCAAATCGGGAACCGCACTCCGATCCCTGTACCTACAGAGAGACGCTCTGCGCATAGAACAGGCAGCAGCAAAACTCAGGCCGAAGGCGAGGGCGGCGAACTGCATTTAAAAGGCGAGAGCTGTACCCATTAGAATGCGACATCGGGAGACTAAGTTAACTTGGCGACTTTGTGTTTCTGTGCCACTGTCCTTGCGCAAGGCTATTTCTCGTTCTCCGGGCCATAGAACAGGTTGCATCCGCATGCATCCCGGGACCGCTTGTGGTGGGGTTTTTCTGAGAACGAGAAACCATGCATTCTAGTTAATACTTTGTGACAAAAGAGCATAACTGTATCTCGGTGCCACTATCCTTCGCTCAATGAAGGTATAGATGTCCACAATGACGCGACTTCGAAAGGCATCCAAGAAGCCGCTGGAAGGCTGAAAGGGATAAATAAATCTATAGCGTCTGTCATTGTAGTGACTGAGTAAGCGTCTCTTTTTCCAAAATTGGTAAAAACTTCGTTAGCGCGACGCCTCACCCCGCAACCTTCTTTCGTGTACACCCACGACACCGTCATCACTCAGCCGTTGAACCTACTCATGAGGCTGGCTTACAATTGGCCTACTCTCTATGGCAGGCAATGCGTCGCGCAACGTTGACTCAACAGCCCCATGCCGATCTTCCGACTCGAGGTCCAATTCACCCGGAAATAAGCATAGCTAAGCTACAATAAGATTTTAGCCCATAACAGGATCGTTACACGGAGAGACGCCTGCATAACAATCCTTTCGCGTATCCGACATGGACGACATGTTATTTATAGCGGATGCGTCGAGCACGAAGCCGAGTGTGGTAGTCTTCAGCGACGACCAGTGTAGCTGATTGTTCAACACTCTCTACGACTCGCAACATGACGTATCAGGGCCAGTCCTCAGCCGCATGTTTCTCGTGCTAGATGAGGGGCACCGATTTGGTTTCACAGGACTTGCAAACTATAGGAAACCGAACGCACGCGACCCAAGGATATGGTAATCACTGCCCTGATTATTATCATAAGTACCTACTCGAAGAAGCCTTCCGTCTGAAGTCACAATATCAATCTCATCCATATTCACTTGTTACTGTATGCCTAAGAAAAGCTCATAGTTCCCGCCACAACCGATTTGCACAATGCGCCTGCCTCTTCTTCTTTCTGGGACCAGCCTTACACTGGCAGCGGCCAACTCAGCCTACAACTGTCAACCAGGACAAAAATGTTGGCCGGCTCCGCAACAATGGCAACAATTGAACCAAACTGTCGATGGTCACTTGTACTTAACCATCCCTTTAGGGGCACCATGTTACAAGGATTCGACGTTCTTCGACCAAGATGCCTGCTCCGTGGTCCAAAGCAACTACAACATTAGCCTCGACCGGGTATCCCACTATGGACAAACCTACTGGCAGAATTGGGAAGTATGCGGAACGTCGGCTTGCTCCTTGCTATCTCTGAATCCAGCGGAACAACTCTATGCTACCTGCTCCTTGGGAACACTGGCAGCGTATTATATTGATGTCCGAAAACCGTCACACATCTCAGCTGCTCTACAGTTCTCGAAGGAGCACAATTTACGTATCAGCATCAAGAATACAGGTCACGACTTTTATGGCCGCTCGGTCGGGCCCAATACTCTGGCCATTTGGACTCACAATCTGAATAACATGTCCTTCTATCAGGATTTCACAGCTTCAAACTGCCCGTCAGCTAGTGGACACAACATTGGTGAGATGGGAGCTGGGGTGGTGGCTCGGGATGCTTACCGCTACTTCAGCGGTTACGGTATGGACGTTACAGGTGGCTATGAAGAGTCAGTCGGCCTGGCCGGCGGTTTTGCACAAGGCGGAGGAGTTGGTGATTTTACCGCCCAATATGGACTAATGGCCGACAATGCTGTCGAGTTTGAAGTTGTCACGGCAGATGGCCAGGTTCGCGTCATCAACGAATGCAACGACCCCGACTTGTTCTGGGCCATGCGCGGCGGAGGTGGCGGCACATTCGCCATCCTCACGAAGTATCGCTTTCAGCTGCATCCCTCGTTGCCCATTCACACCTACCGCCTGGTCGCCAACATTAGCAGTTCCGACGCGTTGAGAGCGCTTCTGACACTCCACGCCGAGAACCAATTGACTTGGTCCGAAGCATTGGTCACAGGTGGGGTCAACTACCTATTTGACACGGCATCCTTCGGAGTGGTCCACCCTTATGCGGACGACGGCTCCAAGCTGAAGAAAGCCACGGCTGCATTCTACAAGGCGGTCAACAACATGACAGGCATCTCAGTGATCCAAAACAATTACACCACTTACGACAATTACACTGCCTACCTCTCATTCTCCATTGCAGACGCAAGGGCTACCGAGCCAGCAGGCATTTCGTCCCTACTTTCTTCACGCCTGATGCCCCGACACCTCTTCACCTCACCCACGTCCATAGCCTTTTTCGTCGAAGCAGTCCTTCATGGAGTCGAAAAGGCACATGCTCTCATTAAGAGATCAGCCGTCCAGGTCGTCTTCGAGACGCCGCTCTCCACCCCGGATACCGATCGCAAAACCTCGGTTCACCCGGCGTGGAGAACTGCGCTATGGCACGTCATCAACGTCGCAGAATGGGAGCAGCCTCTTGCACCCGCTACGCTGAAAAACGTCTCGTCTGGCTTCCTGGATATGCTGGAGCCGGTAAAGGCGCTGACCCCTGGGGGCGGCGCATACTTCAACGAAGCTTCGTACGCAGAGCCAGAGTGGCAGCAAACTTTCTTTGGGGACAATTACCCTCGCTTGCTCGAGATTAAGAACAGGTATGATCCGAATCATGTCTTCGATTGCTGGAAATGCGTTGGTTGGAGGGGCGAACAAGAGTAAGTCCCAATGCACACAAGTTGCCCACGTCTTCTTTTGAGCATCAGTTGCTAATTTTTCGATAGCCCTTTCTACTCGTGCTACAAGCAAATATAAGTTGGCTTTTGTAGGTTGGACAATACTAGAGTCTAACACTGTGCCTGGATGTGCTTTGATCTAATCCTGGGACTCGTCGTATCTCTATATTTTTGTCCTAACATGTATCTTCAGCTATAAAGTCCTACAATATTTAACAATTCGAGGGTGTCTACCGAAACGAGTATAAAATAGCTTGCGTCGCTTTGGAGTTGGGTTTACTTAAAAGATCTAGCGTGTTTAAGTCAAATGCGTAGACAGATCGTATGGACTAGTCAAGTGTATGATGAGATTAGGTGCCCAGTTTGACGTCTATGACATGCACGAAGAGATAACGAGGTAACATCCGTAGCAGCAGCAGAGGCAAAGTTAGGAACCAAAGAGAGACAGCGACGTCACAAGCAAGATGTGAGCAAATTTTCACAAATACGGCCGTTTGATATAAATTCTCAAAGGGGACGACAGCCTATAGAGGAGAACATGAATAGTACCGAAGTTGATCCGAGAGAAAACGGAAGAGTCGCACTTCGCTATCTTCGCTTACGGACCCACATAGATCTTGATACTCTTCGCCTGCAAATATGCCATCAATCCCTCCTTGCCCAACTCCCTACCACTCCCGCTCTGCTTATACCCACCAAATGGCAGATTGAGGTCCGGCAGGAATGCGCCATTGACGCCAATCGTGCCCGCCTTGATTTTAGACGCTACGCGAAGAGCTCGAGCGATATTGCTAGTGTAAACACAAGCTGCCAATGTCAGCATATACGGTCATCACTAGGACAACAGGGGGTATGCTTACCGGACAAGCCAAAAGCAGTATCATTTGCAAGCTTGATACCTTCTTCCTCCGACTCGAAAGTGAGCACAGTCAATACGGGCCCGAAGATTTCTTCTCGGTAGATCGTGCTGTCCCTGCTGGGATTCAGGAAAATGGTCGGTGTGACGAAGGTGCCTTTGTCGCCTTTGCGCTCGCCACCAACGAGTAGCTCTGCTTCTGTCTTGCCGGTCTCGATGAATCCTAGAACGCGCTGGAGCTGCGCCTTGTCGGCGAGTGGGCCAAGCATAGTTGATTGCTCGCTTGGGTCGCCCATGATGCCTTGAGCACCTTGGAATTGGGCTTTGAGCTTCTCGATGAAGGTATCGGCGATGCCGGACTGGACGAAGAGGCGGGAAGCAGCAACACAAGCTTGACCGGAGTTGAACAGGAAGCCCTGCGAATTTCCGCGGATGGCAGTCTCTATATCTGCATCGTTGAAAACCAGGGACGGTGACTTGCCACCGAGCTCGAGAGTGACTTTCTTGTTGTTGCTCTTGCTCGCTGCATCGATGACTTTGCGGCCCGATGCGTTCGAGCCTGTGAAGCTGATCTTGTCGATTTCCATGTGGGCTGATAGTAGCGCTCCGGTCTGACCGGCACCTGTCAGGAGATTTACTACACCAGCTGGGAAGCCTGCCTCTTTGAAGAGGCGAGCAAGCACGATAACTGCGTAGGGTGACTTCTCCGAGGCTTTGAACACGAAGGTGTTGCCTGCTGCCAAGGCTGGAGCCATCTTCCACGCCATCGTCCTGTGCCGTTAGACAGTCTGTCGTGAGAGAGGGTTGACCGACAGTACTTACAGAAGAGTAACATTCCAAGGACCGATACCAGCGCAAACACCATATGGCTCATACTGTGTCATTCTGAAGAAGCCGCCCTCTTCTGGAAATGTCTGGCCTTCAATCTTGTCTGCCCAGCCTGTAGAGTTGAACGAAGATGTCAGCGACGACTGATCGCTGAACGTTCCTCAAAGAACTGACCAGCATAGTGCCGCCATGTGGCAGAAGCAGCGGGTATGATCCATCCGCTCGCCACAGCAATCGGCTGACCCATAGCCTGCACCTCGGCTTTGGCAATCTCGTCACCATTGGCATCAATGAGGTCGGCGAGCTTATTCATTAGTGCAGCACGCTGAGCGCCGGTGAATTTACTCCATGGTCCGGTCTCGAAGGCTTCGCGGGCAGCAGAGACAGCAGCATCGACTTCGGCGGGTCCAGCGAGATTGACCTCGCCAACCAAAGAATCGTCTGCAGGATTATACACGGAGTACTTGTCCGAGGACGATCCCTCGATAAGCTGTACAGGTCAGCTGTGTGCATTTGAAGGGTGATTTCAAGTATAATTTACCTCATTGTTAATCAGGTGGAAGTAGCTCGACATCTTGTAAAGTAATTTCACGTGTTTCGAGCTGGAGCAGGAGAAGATACTTGTCGCACAACTGCGGGAAGCTGCCGCACTTATATACGAAACCTCACGGGGCGTGCAAATGCATCTCGCCTCAGCTTATGGCCGTACGGCGAAGTCCAGATGCACCCGAACCTGCTTCACATCGTTTGCTGTTCAGCTGTCGTAAGGCCGGATGTATTCCGCCCCTCATATGCACTGCCTCCAGGGTGCGACCGTCAGCAATGGCAGAACACCAAATCCTGAGACGGTAGCAGAGATAACGGTGAGGCTGAAGTCGTGCCCAAAATAGTACTGATTCGGCCTGAACATGGTCTTTCGCTTCAAGGTGTTGCCAAAGGATAAGTAGTCAACGGAAAGATACCTTTGACACTCATCTCGAGTCCCGGGTTGTCCAAGGCCTTGAGATGCACCAACGACCTTCTCGTGGCAACATCAAGCTTAACAGCTAGTCGAGCATCATTTTACCAATTCGAGGTGCTGCAGCATGATAAATACTGATCTCCGCGGCTCGTTGAATGAGCTCCAATTAGAACTTCCCGTGTCGCACAGGCTGTAACATTTGGCGAATCACGCAAAACCTTCAACAGGTGCAGCGCTGCAGCTTACTATTACGAAACAGGGTCTTGGCAGGAATAACTGCCTGATAAAGGTGCTGATGGGACACTATGCGCCTAGTTCAGGCCTTACCGCCCAAGATGATTAATATGGTGTCCTAGAAGCCCACACAGCGCCGTCTGTGTTACAAGCAGGCCACAACATGTCGGGTCGTGTAAGCAGCGTGTCATCGCCGTAATCTCGATAAATTTGAACATGGAAATGCTGGCCGGATGAAGTAAGGTCATGGATGTGTTCCGCGATGATTTGTCGGTGGAAAGTGAGGAACGGAATCGGAAGGCAGCCAAAGTAAGAATCCGCCGGGGCTCAGACGCTAGTGACTAAGCACCTACATCTGGGTCGCGTCGCACGACGCGTCTTTCTTCCACCTCCTGCTTGGATGGCATGCGAAGAGAGTTTCTTTAGTGAACATAAGTCTTGAGCGCTTGCTTGATGCGCCCGCCCCGCATAGATGCACTTCCCTCCTACTCCACGAATTATAATATGCCCTATTCACTTTCAACCACCATTCGGTTCGTGTCCGCCTCCACAGCTTTGTCACGTTCTGCTGCGAGAATGTAAGGTCGGTCAAAGCATGCTCGAACCAGTGGTCACCAAGGTTCTGTCGCAGATGCAGCCCATAGTGCCTCTGGATCCCGCTTAAAATCCTCGTGTCGACTCTTTTGGTTGCCTGCTCCAGCAGTTGCAAAATCTCGGATTCCAGCTTATCTTGTGTATTACGGTCAAGCCTCAATGTTCTCGACTTGGGCTGGCAGATGGCCAAAGCGGTGCCATTTGTTTCGCCACAGTCGGCCGAGCGACTCGTGTGCACGAGGACCATCAAGGCCAGTTGTGCGGTTTTCGGACTCTGGAAGGCCTATCGAGAGTCCTTCTGCTACCTCCTTGTTCTTCATCACGATCTCAAGGCCTTCCCAATCATGTGGTGGCGTCCGGAGTACCAGCCAGTCGCCCGTGTCTCCATTGACGAGGTCACCATTGGATGTGGTGCGCAATGGAAGGAACTCGACTAGTCGAGCTTATATGAGTAAGAGCGGACATCGTAGGGACAACGAAGGCGATGAAGCGGATCTTGGGAGCGAAATTAGTCATGCGCTGGTGCGTGATAACGAATGACTTCAAACCGTCAGGCGAAGGTCACGTGCGACCAAAGGAACCAAACCTCCGCCTGAGCGTCTCGCTATCGTCGAAGTTCGAGCAATAAGCTGAGCCGTGGAAATGACCTCCTCACAGCAACCGCGAAGGTTCGGGGGAAGACAACGTGAAGCGCCACCACAAGTCACATACGACGTTGCGAATGCCATAAACCACTGGACGAGGTCACATTCCCTTTTGTATATGCTCGATGACCGCCGCCAGGCTAACGCTACCACCTAAATCCAGTCTTTCGGACTCTTCAATCCCAACCGCTCGGCTTCACGTTCTGTCGCCTTTGCCTTCTCATTGACACTGTCCATCTCGAATCCCGCAACCTTCTTATACGCTCTCCCAATGTCCTCCAACTCCTCTTTCGGGATGACATCATACACATTAGTGAATCCATCCGGTGCTCGCTCCTCCGCAAGTTGCAACACATGATCAGGTCCGTTTGCACGATTGGCCATGACGATCTTGGCCGTTGGTGGTAAACGCTCTTGTTCGTAGGCTTTCAACGCTTCTTCGATTGATGTGGACGAAGTTGTGGTGGAGGATAGATGCTTCGCGAGTGTCTCAGCGTCGATGATCGCTTGAGACGCACCGTTGGAGCCGATGGGGTACATCGCGTGTGCTGCATCGCCAAGTAGGGTGAGCCGACCGAACGACCAGTGTTCGACCGGATCGCGATCTGACATCGGGAACTCAAACACCTTCTCTGTGCTGTCGATCAGATCCTTCATTTCAAGGCCGCCGCATCTCCACGTCGCAAATGGTCCGGCGAAGATCTCTTTATTAACCGCCTTTGTCCAGTCTGTCTTCGGTGGTGTCAGATCCGCATCATCCTTGCCACGAATTCGAAGCTCTGCTATCCAGTTTACGAGAGATTTGCCCTTGTCTGCCGAGCGTTGGGAAATGGGATATGCGATGAACTTCTGATCAGCATGGCCTGCCCAGACCATACTTGCGCCAGTCAAATATGGTGAGCGTTCAATACAACCACGCCAGAGCATGCGACCGGAGAATTTTGGTGGGCCTTCATTCGGGTAGAGGATGCGTCGCGCCGTTGAGTTGATGCCATCCGCAGCAATCAAGATATCGCCAACTACGCCTGATAGCTCTGCTGGCGCCCCATCCCTGCGCTGCGAAAACTTCGCTGTGATGTTCTTCTCGTTCTGCTCGAAACCTGTGAGCGCGTGATTGAGGTGCAGGACTTCGTCGCCAAGTCGCTCTTTCACAGCACTCAACAGCAGCATTTGAAACTCGCCGCGATGGATGCTGATTTGCGGCACTGCATAGCCGGCTTCGACTCCGCGCTTTTCGCTCAATATGCTGTCACCATGTCGATTGTAGAAGTTCAGCTCTTGTGTCTTGATTGCAGTCTTCTCGAGCGCTTCTAGCAATCCCAGATTTCGCAGAATTAGAACTGCAGAGGGTTGGACGTTGATGCCGACTCCCAACGGTGTGAGTGTCGAGCTTGCTTCGAAGATTTCGATGTTCGTGAGACCCGAGGCATGTAGGGCGAGGGCGGCGCTGAGACCTCCGATACCGGCGCCTGCGATGAGGATCTTAGGTTGTTGTTCGAGAAATGGCATCTTGATGAAGGCGCAACTCCAGTCCTTCGGGACAATTGGAGAGAGAAGATCAATTATTAACAACTCTCATTAGAAGTCTCGGCTTTCGTAGCGTAGCCTTGCGCTGTTTGTGGGGAACTACCAAGATCTGGAGCTACCGAGCATACTGCCGAAAGTGGAAGCCGCGGCTGGCTCGACGCTCACATCAGCCCGGCTTCACAGCTCTAGCATACATCTTACTCGTCCATCGTCTCGGTATATGTTTTCGCGAAGACGTTTGGCGTAGAACGAGTAAGCTGATAATTATGTCGTGGTAGCATGCAGATCTTGCTCTCAATTAGACAACCTGAGATGATGGGGAAGCCGATCCCGGCAGGTAGAAAGGCTGGTGGCAAGCGGAGGACAAACTTGTGGTCGATATTGTTACTGTGCAAAATATACATATCTACCAATCGAACCCCTCGCTAATTCATAACAGGTCGTAGATCGTCAATCCACCAGACTCGCACAGCCGCTGGCGTGCATCAACTACTGCAAACCCCGTGTGCTCATGGCCCTCAGCCTTGGTCCATAAAACCACAACAACACCGGACTTATTAGCGCCAGAAACAAAGTCAAGAAAGCCAATAAGCTGTTACCCCAGCCCAAGCCCATGGTTTCATACATTGTCGGTGCGAATAATGGGAAGCTAAAACCCATCATTGTGCGCATGAAAGCACCCACGGAAGCGGCAGATGCAGCATACTTTGCTTCATAGGCATCCGTGGTATATGCCTGACTACATTGGAAGCCAATGATCAGACCGATCGCAATGATGACGCTGCCAATGTTGGGTAGGATCCAGTGCGCCCCGTAGTGTGCCGTCCAGCCGTAGATGAAAAGACCGGTTGGGCAAAGGATGCCAGCGATGAGCATAGGCGGGACGCGAAATTCGGGAAGGCCTTCTTCGAGGTTGTAGTATGTCTTCATACGGGCGTAGAGCTGTCGCTTGTCAGTACTGGGTTGCTTAGCTGCCAGGGGTATAGAGCAGCTTACGCCGTCCATGAGCGGATGTGATATCTGCAATCCGATCATGAAGCCCAAACATAGCGAAAGATAGTTGAGAGATGCAATGCCAACCGACATATCGTACACTTCCTCAAAAACCATCGGAAACGTTGAGAGCATGAGGTACATGACACCGTAGAGGTATGCGCGGTAGATCGAGGGTGCCTGCGTCGCCGGGTGCGTGAACATCATGATGAAAGGCAAGACGAGGCGCTTCCGTAGGATCTTGCTGAAGCGGTCCCCTGTCTCGTACTCCGTGCGCACAACGATGTCAGGCCGGATGCCTTTCATCGCCTTTCGAACAATCTTCGCCTTCTTCGCTAGAATTGCTGGTGCGAACGTTTCCGCGAGGAAGAAGAGTGCAGTGACTTGCACCAGAACAGTGAAGATAGAGGTTGCAAAGAAGATCCAGCGCCAGCTGACACCTTGAGAGATGTATGCACCGCAGATGGGAGCTACGCAAGGTGCGAGCCAGGTCAACATGCCGTAAATGGCTTGACCTTTACCGCGTTCCTCTTTGCGCCATGTATCGGCCAGCACACCATTGCACAACTATGTTTGAGTCAGTAGATGTCTTTGTGTTATGGCAAGTGGGTCAGGGCAGTAGTCGACATACTGCTTGAGGTGCTGCTCCACCGATGCCGCTGAGGAAGCGGAAAGCAAGCATTTGATTCTGCGTCTGCGCGAATCCACAGGCTGTATTGAAGACAAGGTAGATGAGGTTGGCATACTGTAGGACAGTCACTCTGCCAAAGATCTCCGACAGAGGTGCCAGTACGAAGGGACCTTGCGCATAGCCGAGTAAGAAGATAGTCATGACTAGCTGGCGCATAAAGCCCTCCGGAATGTTGAAGTCATCTGCGATAGCCGGCAGAGCGGGTGTGACCATCGTCGAAGAGAAAGGGGAGATGAAAGTAAACAAAGAGACAAGAATAGTAACGACCCACTTTCTCTTCTGCGACCAGTTCAGAGGGTTACGCGGATCGTGTGGCCCGTCCCAAGTGATCTACAACATTCGTAAGCTTCTAATGCGGGTCTGTCTGGGAGCACATACAATGATGTCTTGTTCTTTTCTTAGAGCCTCTTCAACCACATGTTGGTACACGGCGTCGTATTGCGTCTCCTCGTCCTGCCAATGTTGGAAGAGACGTTCAGTGCTAACTAGCGATCGGTCATGACCCTCAAAACTGAATCTGGGTAGGGCCAATGAGCTGCGCGCACTCCGCCCATCGATTGAAGGCCGTCGCGGTAGTCTGTCTTTGAAGTTCATTATGACAGAGACGGGGAAAGGTTAAAGAGCGTATTGTGTATAGTTGCACGACGAAGGTCGATAGTACAACTCGTTGTGGGGTGTGATCGTACTGGTCAGGACAAAGCTCGTGTCCATATAACTGGTGGAGCAGATTTGCCAATGTGAAGACGTTGAGGCAGTGTCTCCAGCGGACCGTTGTCAAGCGAGGCTGTTCATATTGGGCCACGAGGTTGATCATGACTAGGGCGAACCAAGAGTCGACACAGGCCCTCATCTCTCGAACCCGTGTGGTGCCATGCCCTGCATAATCATATTTCCACCGCTTGTTCGTCGGACTTTCAAGCTGTGACCAGATGGACTAGTGTGCGTTGAATCAAGAATAGAAACCTGTCGTGTGCTTTCGTGGCAACGATCTGTGTGTTGACTTTGGGACCAATGGAAAAGCGGGGGATGTGCCAGACAGCGTCACCTGGGTGGAGATGAACCCTTGGTGCTAGCCTCTGTGTAGACGTCACCAAACCTGGCTGTGCTCAGATGTACTGCCAAGAGAGTACCAGTAGGGCGGATGACTTGGGTGTCGGCTAATGCGCTTGGTGAACACACGTGATTGGTTGCACATCATTGGAAGCAGAGCCTCAAGAACCTTGGACATGCAAGGGACGATCATCCGTCAAGACTCGCAAAGCCGGGACGATAATAATCTGTCTGCAAATACTTAGCCTTCCGGAAATCTCTCGGGCTATGTCGCCGTCGTCGCAACCTTTGGCTGTGCATGCATACCACAAATTCCGACTTTCTGCGGCTGGTGGGAGTATTGCTTAGTGCCATTTTGGGTCCGATTGTTGTCGTTATCCTAAGGCTTCGAGCGACATGGTCAGGCAGTGTAAATCCGCTTGTCCGTAATGCCATGGTTGTCGTCGGGCTGTGTGGCCGAAAGTGCATGTTGGTTGACGGCAACTTCAAAAATATCTTGAAGCTACTGTTGAATATAAAGATGTCGCGTGCTCAGGTTTAAGAAGGCATCAACCCTCAATTCAGCCAACATTCGCTCCAGCTCATATCTCTTACACCTTCACTTTCGATCAATCAAACTTACTCGTTCCACCAACATTATCAAACGGTCTTTTTAAACCCGCACCATACACGTGAAAAATGCTCACGATGCTTCCACCGTCTGTCGAGATCGGCAATTCCATTTCAGTCCCAGACTCTGCTGCGACAATGCCTAAGCAGCATTCTCCGACCATTCACCCAATACATCCTACATCTGGTGCACGTCCAAAGATGCCGAGACTCCGCACGCTGAAGACTTTCAATCTCCCACAAGCGCAGGTTGACGAAGTCTTGATGTCCGCATCCTCGCTGATCCCAACGCCAACTTCCGAGATCCTCTGTGGTTATCCACTTAGGATCCTGATTGCTCCTTCAGGGTTCAAAGAGAGCCTTGGTCCAGAGCAAGTGGCAGACGCCATCGAAGCAGGGGTCCGCAAGGTGTTGGACGAAAGATCCGTCATTCTACGTAAGCTCCCTCTGCACGACGGCGGAGAAGGCTTTGCTCGAGCTCTGGTGGTAGCTCAGGGTGGAGAGATCGTGGAGAGGTCGGTGACGGGTCCGATAGGTCTGTCTGTTGAGTCACACCTGGGCTTTGTGGGCGAGAAGAAGAAGACCGCTGTGCTAGATATGGCCGCTGCTGCAGGTCTCCGTCTTGTGCCGAAGAATTCACGCGACCCGACCGTCACAACCACCTATGGTGTAGGGCAGCTCATAGCAGAGGCACTTGACGCAGGGTGTACCAAGATCATCATTGGGTGCGGCGATTCGGGCACTTCCGATGGTGGCGCTGGTATGCTTCAAGCACTTGGCGCCCGCCTCTTGGATGCAGATGGACAGGAGCTGCCGAGAGCAGCTGGCGGTCGATCCCTAGTGCGCCTAGACAGAATCGACTGGGACAATGTCCATCCACGACTACGTGGGGATGCTGGTAAGTCAAACAAGATGTAATGTCTTATGACGCAACTGACTGTTTTACAGCAGAGAAGGTCCAGATTGAAGCTGTTTGCAACATCAAGAATGTGCTCTGTGGGCCTAAAGGTGTCGCACGAGTGTACGGGCCTCAAAAAGGAGCCACGCCTGCGCAGGTGGAACTGCTCGCAGCGGCGCTGGATCGTCTTGCACAAGTCGCCCAGACAACGCTCCACAAGGACATCTCATGTGCACCCGGCAGTGGTGCCAGCGGAGGTCTAGGGGCGGGATTGATGATGCTTGGCACTCGACTGCGCGAACGGTCTGGCGCTATTGATGAGTACTTCGAGTTTGACCACGTGTTCGAGAAGCAGTGGGATTTCGTCATAACCGCCGAGGGAAGCCTGGATGGTCAAAGCACACAAGGGAAAATGACGACAGAAGTCGCGCGTCGAGCGAAGCGGAGAGGTGCGCAAGTCGTTGCGCTGGCTGGAACGATCGGAGAAGGGGCTGATGCCACTTACGGCGCTGGCATCAAAGCCTTCACAAGCATACTAAGAGGACCATCAACCCTGGAAGAAGCAATTGGGCAGACTGAGAATTTGATCAAAGACGGCGCCGAGAAGGTGGTGCGAATGATCATGGTCGGACTAGCTCTTGGAAGGAGACATTATTAGAGCGCACAGCCCACCTCAAGAGAAAGCGGAGGCTTGGTGGCGCCGACGTTGACGTAAGCGGCACGAACATGGCTTGGCGGATTATAATACCTGTAATTGTTTCACTTCAATATGATTGAGTCAAGATACATATTGTGAGCGAGTTGGCAATGATCCATTGATGTGAAGATGTGTCGCCCTGAGGTCTTGCGTAATCTCTCCCAATCCATGCAACTGCGCTAGTGTGTAAATGGGCTAGCGCAAAGCCCACGCAATGACCGTTCCCAACGACGTCGACGCCGGCTTCTTCATTGCACTTCAGTCAAGCGTGAGCAAGCAGTTGATGGTTTTGGTCAAATTATTGTCAAACTCCTCTAATCCTCCGCTCCTCATGTCGACCTAGCATAGCACGCAGTCCCAATACCCAATTAATCAACAACCCTTCTGCCCCTCCATTTGTAGTAGCGCAGCTCAGAGTGCACCACCGATTCCTCGACATAAGTCTATGCTCCCTCGCTCAAAGAGAAACAATCTTAAAGCTGACAATAACGATGCGACATCGCCGGGTGATCAAGTAAGAAGAGAATGGTCTGCACATGTCAGTTCCGACCTCACTATTCTTTTGCGCGGATACTTACTCTTCACAGACTGCGTGCCACATTGAATATGCCAGTGACCCTTCTTACTTCGAGCGCCTGTGATTATTGCCGCGAGGTCCCCTGCCAACGCCACGACTTCCTCGATTGCCACCATGTTTACCGAGCCCATTGCCTGGGGCGTCGTCGTGGCTATTGGCCGAATACTGAATGTTACCTCTCGGTTGGCGTCGTGTGTCACTCAAAGAATATGCGCCATTCGGCGCCCACCGACTACTCAGCATGCGATCTGACCATGGACGCTGCTGCTGAGGTCCTGCGGGCTGCATTGGCGACGGGTCCGAGGTTTGAGCCTGTTGTTCTTCAACTGGAACTGTGGGAGATGTCGCAGTCTCGGCAGGCGCATCAACGACTAACGGATGAGTCTGTGGCGGCTCTGTTGCCAATGAGTCGTTTTTGGAAGGATTGTTATGTGATGGTTCGCCCCCAAGAAGCTCGTCATGTGAATGTTCAGCTTCGGAGAGCCAGTCTTGCAAAGGCTCGTCCTCGGTGATTGCGCCCTGTGACATCCCATCCTGAGAGGTTTCGTCACACGAAGACGCGATGTCTACCCATTCGCCAAACAGAGAACTTTCTGCTGAAGTTGTTTCGTCGATATTCTCTCCATCAAGCTCGTCATCATTAGGGGCGAGGCCCATTTGTGAACGCTTAGCCCGCGCGTCCGCAATAAGAGCATCGAAGCTCGCAAAGTTCCCTTTGTCAGGAAGTGCCTTGTCCTCGGCATCTTCTTCGTCCGCTGGTGATCCATGCTCGAAAAGCTCAGTTGATGGCGAGGCTTGCTGTTGTAACGTGTCGCTGTCATCAGTGGGCTTGGCAGACTCTGCGACTTTATGCACATCCGCCTTCGCGTTGGAAGACTTGGTTGCTGAGGTACCCTCATCAGCATGCTCAGTCCTATCGCTCTTGGACACGCTGAAGTTTGTTACTTCGTTGCTCCAAAGTGTCTGCGACTCCTTTGAAGTCTCTAGGCCCACCAGTGGTACAAGATTCGACGGTTCGAAATCAAGAGTGCGCGGGTTCAGCTTAGGAGTTGAAAACGGTGTGGCCTTTGGCGTGCCCGTAGCTTTGCTTTTGGGCTGGGATCCGATCGTCGGCTCTTCTTCCGCAGTCTTCTCGCTTGGAACGGACACTCGGTAAGCCTCGGAAGCTGTTGGCGGTTTGCTGTTGATCATAGGCAGGTCCTGAGAGCGCGGATTTACAGCACTTGGTAGTCCATCGGCGTGCTCGTCCGCAATTGGAGGTTCTGCGATAGGAGCAAACTCGGATGGCAAGTCGGCGGCTGTGCTCGCCTCCTCAGTTGGTGGGCCGCCAGCTGTGAAGACAGGCTCCTGACCGGGAATAGAAAGCTCTCGACTGCCCGAGACGGCATCTATTATGGTTGAAGAAGAGGTCGACTTTGCACGGCGCGCCGCTGCTATAGGAGAAGAATGCTGAGGGACGGTCAAGTTACTGTCGCTTGACTCGTATATTTCATCTTCCTTAGAGGTTACGGCATCGCCAGCTGCACCTATAGCGGCCTCCTCGCTGCGGACTGCTGGGTGATCCTGAGTGATGTCTGCAGTACCAATGGGAGACGCCAGCTTCGGCGAGTCATGGTTGAATTTATCTGGCTTCAACTTGAAGCCAAACTCAGTGAGTGTTTGCTCGCCTAGCGCCGCCCCGACAATCTGGGAGGTCGCATCCCTGTTGTTGT
>TARA_R110002003_G_scaffold120_6_pt1 | contig 18691 bp, 9 predicted proteins | sample TARA_R110002003 | Tara Oceans TARA_R110002003 (sample SAMEA4396441) | marine metagenome | biome: Westerlies Biome; feature: [SRF] surface water layer (ENVO:00010504); material: water (ENVO:00002006), including particulate matter (ENVO:01000060) such as... | depth 5 m
GAGGTGGTTGTGCGCGAACCTTTCCCGATGCGCAAAAGTAAACTCTCCACATTCGGATCAAGTGCCAAATTCAACGATTCGTTCTTTCGACCCGGAGCTTTTGATGGTGTGCTTCGTTGAGCCTGGCTTGGCGGTGCGGTCTGTGTCGGCGTGCTGGGCCCAAATTGAGCCGGCGATGTTTTGGCACATAGCCGTACGAGGCAGGACCATCAAACGCCGCCGACGAACCCTTATTCTTTTGGCTCGAGGTAGTATTGACGGGTGACGCGGAGGCGGGAGCTCCTGGTTTGCTCCCTGTGAGATTTGTATGGATAGGTGATGGCGCGCTCGGTAGTTGGGTTGGGCGGCTCTGATGACGGGTTGGATGTGTCGCGGCTGGCTGTGATGGAGCGACTGAGGCACCCAAACCCGGCTGAATATTCGGTCCCGGACTTTGCTTCTGTTGCAAAGTGGTGCCAGTGGGTTCACTGTTGACAGGGAGCGGAGGGAAACGTAGTTGCTGCCGCTGGAATGGTGGTAGAGACTGCTGTGCAGCCGTTGATGCTGGGAGTTGAGCCGCGGGGTGATTTGGTATGACTTGCATATCAGTATTCCCAGCCGCAGCTGGGGCCGCTGGAGTGGTCGTCTGAGCCTTTTTCTGGGACCCTGGCCGTGAGATGTTATCATCGACTTCCATCTCATCCTCATCCGGTAAATTCAAAGGTTCTGCCTGCGGACTGTGCCAATTGGGCAAGGCCGACAACAATCTAGGGCCCAAACTCGTGGGAACTTGCGGCACGTCGACCCCGCTCATTTCGATGTCATCGACGGTTCTGTTATTGGTAATTTGCGGCGCGACCAGGGCTGGCGTAGCGACAGTTCCGCCTACCGCAACTGGGTGTCCTTTGTCACCCGGCTTGTTGCTATCGTAGTCGCCATCCTTTTTGCCACCATCAGATGCAGCAGACGGAGGAGGGTTTGCTAGCGGACTATCTCCTCCACTGCCACCACTACCGTTGTTAGGACTACTGCCAGCAGCGGCTTCGTTGCGGCGTCGCATCTGTGTCAAGTTGCTTGGACCACCCAAAAGCCTGTTGCGCAACTCTTCATTAGAGTTTATGCCCGTTGATGGACGTCTCGCTGGACGTTGGTAAAGATTAGGGAGCGGGAAGTCTTCAACATTCAACGGCTCATGCTTGAGGACCGATGTCTTTGGAGGTGTAGACTTTTGGATATGGATAGTTGGGGTGTTGGGCGTTGCTGGCGGATAGAACGGCGACGTCGACTGGGGAGGTAGAGCTTGCTCAACATGAGCTTCTGGCTCAGTGGAAGCGACTGGGTTCGCTAGTGGTGTACTGCGGGGCGGCAAAATGAACGTCGCTGACTTGAAGGGCGAAGACGTCGACTGGCGAGGTAGAGCGTGCTCAACATGAGCTTCTGGCTCAGTGGAAGCGACCGGGTTCGCTGGTGGTGTATTGCGGAGCGGATACTTGAACGTTGCTGGCTTGAAGATCGAAGACGTCGACTGGGGAGGTAGAGCGTGCTCAACATGAGCTTCTGGCTCAGTGGAAGCGACTGGGCTCGCTAGTGGTGTATTGCGGGGCGGCAAATTGAGCGTTCCTTTCTTGAAGCTATCAGAAGCCGGATGGGGAGGGGAGGTTTCCTTGACAGGAGCCTCCGGTTCGGTAGCAGCAAATGAACCCCGCGGAGCGTTCACAGGAGTGGCCGCACCGTTTTGTGCGGAGGTCTCAGCTGTCTCAGTATGAAGCTCCTCAAGCTCGAGCGTATTCATGACATCGCTCCGGATCCTCTCTGACTCGAAATCGGCTTCCTTAAGAATCTGCTCATGCGCCTTGCGCCGTTCTGCTTCAGCATTGTCCAACTCTGCTTCCTTCGCCCTCTCCTGCTTGGCGTAAACTTCTTCCATGGTCACCGCGGGTTTCACCTTAGGCTCAACCTTGGGCGCGGGCTTGGGTGTGGGCTTGGGCTCGGGCTTGGGCTTGGGCTTGGGGTTGGTCTCCGACTTGTCCGTCGCATCCCCCTCATCTTTCGATTTGTCGATCCATGTTCTGACAACCTCGTTCTTCTTAACTTCGCTCCGCTTCTTGTTGATGGTCATTTCGGCAGCAGCAGCGTTCTGTTGCATCCTTAGTTTAGCCGCTCGACGTTTGTCTTTCTGCTGGCTAGTGGCGGGCGTTTGCTCTTCTCCTTTGGTGGTTGAGTCTTCCATCTCGGGAGGTGGGGAAACGTCTGGTATCGGCTGCGCATGACCAATCGCCGTGGCATCGTAGAACTCGCCCCATACATCCCACAGCGTCGCAAGTACTGTGTCTACTAAGTTCTTTGTGCTGATAAAGAGTGCTAAGACTCGCACTAGGAGATAGAACTCTCGAGACTCAGTGCGGGGTTGCGCTGGAGCATCTTGCGCCTCGGACTGGTCAGGTTCGGGCTGAGCGGGCGGAACATTCGGCGGTCCTTGAGCGGACCTTGCGGGCCTCCACGCAAGAGGGAGGATGTGTAGGCGCCCGAGGACAGCCTGGATGGGGCGAAGGATCATCCTTCGAAGTGCAGTGACTGTACCGTTCCAGCCGTTGTCGATGGCGGCAACCGCTACGGGTGGCAACGATACGAAGCAGTAAAACAGCCAGAGAATACCGAAGGTAATGACAGCGAGGATCAGGTCCTGAGTGCACTCGATCCCGGCGAAAAAGGGTACGAAAGAGAGCATGTACGCCATTGCGATGCTCGACAGAACACTGAATACCGAGCGGAGAAACTTGGTAGGCCAGGAGCGACAGCCGAGGATGAACACAATCGTGGGGAGGGAGGTGAGCATGACAATAACAGGAGCGCGCCATAGCCATGGTGGGGCCGTGCACCATTCCACGTGACATGTCCGGGAGATACCGCAGTACTTGATCGACGCATTCACCGCAGCAACTCTGGCAACTCTGATCAAATCAGCGCTTCCGGCCATGCATCCGACCGCCTGCGTCCTTGCAGCCTTGCTCGCAGCTTTGAGTGTGGTGTAATCTTTGATTTTGACAATTTCGTCTAAGGCTGTCATGGCTGCGTTGCTCAGGCCAAGCACCAATGTCCACGCCGCCGATATACCGCCTTTCGCGTAGCCCAATAGAAAGGGCTGAAGTATTCTGGTGTAATGGCAAAGGCATACCCATGCCTCTTGGATATACCTCGTGGCCGCGTCGCTCAGGCCAAGCACTAACGTCCACAGCGTCGACATACCATCTTTCGCGTAGCCCAATAGCAAGGGCTGAAGTATTCTGGTGTAATGGCAAAGGCAAATCCATGCCTCTTGGATATACCTCGTGGCCGCGTCGCTTAGGTCAAGCACCAATGTCCACAGCGTCGACATACCGCCTTTTCCGTAGTCCAATAGAAAGGGCGGAAGTACTCTGGTGTACTGGCAAAGGCGAGCCCATGCCTCTTGAATATACGTCGTCATTGCTGATGCCAGTTTGTCGTACCTATGGCTAGCCTTGAGCTTGATGAGGGACCACAGCTCGGCTGCTTCGTCACGGCTTTGAGCGAGGCGCGCCGTTTGCTCCTCGCTCATGAACGGCACTGAGAAGTCGACACCCACTGCTGGGCTGTTTTCGCTCTGTTCTACGTCTTGCGAACGTCCAGAGTCCGTAACAATGGAGTCTACGTGGTCCTCCATAGGAGTTTCGTTGCCTGCATCGCAAACTAACTCGTCCATGATCGTGGCTGGATCCGCAGGAGTTTCGTTGCTCTCATCGCAGACTAGCTCGTCCACGATCGTGGCTGGATGGGTGGGGTAATGCGGTAAACTCGATGAGCTTGCTGGGATATTCCACACCTTGGAGGCTGTTGTGTTGTAGCTCCATAGAAGATGTGGCGCGATTTCGGCAATGGTGAACGCAGTGTATCCAATTGCCACCGCGTTGGGTTGGTGGACAAAGAGATGGGCCAATCCAGACAGGACTGCCCCTACGGCACTCCCAACGGGAATGCCTGTTGTTGAGTTGGACATTGCCTTATAGCATGAAACTTGATGTTCCTTTTGATTTTGAAATAACTGGCCGGAAAGTATAATCGAAGATAATCTGGTACGCTCGGAAATGCTTGGAAATGATGTTTACCTTGCAAAAGATGTGGAAGCAGAAGGCAATATCATTCGGCACGCCGTGTGTTCTTGAAAGAGACAAGGAAGATACTACTGGCCTTTGTCTTTGAGTTTGCTGAATGGCACTGTCAAGAAAGGACACTTGGAAAGCCGATGCTGCCAGCCAATATACAATGTTATTGTCTGACTTTGAGAAACATAGGGAGAACATGCACAATGAGAGGTGTTTGAGACATGAGAACAGTGAGTAGTAGTGGAGAAAAGAGAAACATGGCACTAGCCAGCTGTGCATGAGGGTGAACGTGGTGTGTCAAGATGGTCCCCAGGTGTGCCTAAGCCTTGGAATCCTGTACAAAGTGGCAACCGAGAAGGTCAAACTGTGTTAGAACAGGGGATTATGTGCGACAACACGCTGTACTTGCTCAAACCCTCGTATCGTTGTCGCAGTGGACCCGGGTGTCCCAGTATTCTCGCATAGCTAAATCAAATGCAGCACGTTCGCACATGTACGCCGACTGCATACTTTAGGCGGGCCGCCTTGCGACAGCGATCAGTTCCCAGGCTCTGCCACCGACCTCATTTGCGCTCTCCTTTTGCACTGCCCAACCAGCGAAGCAGGACTCGTACTCGCTCCAGTCCGCTTGAGGGCCTATCCAGACAACCATCCTGACAGCACCTCGCCCGTGCGCAGCGAGATATTCGCTGACCAAGCCAACCCGCCGCGGATACACGAACAGCCACGTTGCCGCGTCCTCTGCGAGCGGCTCCAGAAAGCGCGTACCGAGCACAAGGCCGTGGTTTGCGGGTGGCAAGTACCTGTTTGGGGACGGCTCAACTTCAACGCCGAAGATGTGTACCGAGTGGGGTGGGGCGAGGAGGTGGGCTTCGAGGAGGCCGAAGCCGCTACCGATGGAGAGGACCAGGGCTGGCGGAGGTGGAAGGAGCGATCGGAGGTGGCCTATAAGGGGCGCTGACAGCGCAAGACAGCATCCCGCGTACGCGACGGGCTTTGCGGTAAGTGCAGGCAGTGGAGGTGAAGGTGTCTGTGGAGGCGTCGTTGGGGAGGTCGTCGCGTCGTGCGCTGCGTCTGGAGCAGACGTGATTGAGGGCGTCATTGCTCCCATCCATCGTCTGATATTAGCAGAGACGAGTGGCTACAGGAACCCCAATGGTCCCATAATCATCAGCACTCGTCCAGTCCCGTGTTGTGACATTGACATGTGGAGCGTGAGGTTGCAGTGAAGTTCCCGCTTGGTGCTTGCCCTGCAGGAAGCTATGGCCACGCTGCACATGCACGAGATGACGCCCCACAGCCGCAGCTATCTATCGCCAGCCTCCAACCACTGCCCGCATCACCGCGCCACCGCTGCTGCTCTTCGTCTCCTGGGCGTCCGTCGGGCTTCAGCTACGTGGCTCCACACGAGCGCTGCAATGGCTCGCTGGAACCCTCTTTCATTCACCCCAGGTCCCGTCGTCTTCTTCACGTCTGCCCTCTACATTGCGCTGTTCGCCGCCTTGCTTACGGTCCATCTGCGCGTACCCGACTATCCGTCCAAGACACCCGATGGAGTGAACCTCACACAGGCTTGGGGCGACCTCGAGACCATCACTCGGCGGTTTCATCCTTACAACAGCCATGCTAACGATCACGTGCGCTCGTATCTGCTGTCACGGGTCAAGGACATTGTGAAGTCGAAGAAGCTAAGGCGCAACCAGGTCGAGATTTACGACGACAATGTGTCCAACGTCACCTTTTCGTCCGGAAGCACTTCTGTCTACTTCGAGGGGACAAACATCATCGTGGCCATTCGGGGATCCAGGGATGATGAGCCATTCATCCCATCCCAAGGCTCGCGCCGTCCTGAAAATGGCGGCGTTCTCGTCAATGCGCACTACGACTCCGTCAGCAGCGGCTACGGTGCGACCGACGATGGCGTGGGCGTTGTGACTGTTTTGCAGCTCTTGTCCTACTTCACCCAAGAGAAGAACTGGCCCAAGCGCACAGTGGTCTTGCTTTTGAACAACGGCGAAGAAGACTTTCTGAACGGCGCAAAGGCATTCATGAGCCACCCCATTTCCCAAGTCCCGCACACCTTTGTGAACCTGGAGGGTGCGGGCGCTGGCGGACGGGCCACGCTGTTCAGAAGTACAGACACTGAAGTCACACGCTACTACAGGAAGTCGAGTCACCCTTTTGGCACTGTCGTAAGCAGCGATGGCTTCAAGAAGGGCCTCATTCGAAGTGAGACCGACTACAGGGTCTTCTACGGCGAGCTTGGGCTCCGCGGTCTCGACATCGCCTTCATGGAACCCAGGGCGCGCTATCACACGATAGAGGACTCGACCCGCGAAACTTCCCTGAACTCAGTGTGGCACATGTTGTCTGCTGCTATTGCTTCAACGTCAGGACTAGCATCAGACACGAGCGACAGATTTAATGGCAAGGAAGATGACCACGGGCCGGACCACGGTAGAGTCAAGGTTGGAAAAGGGACGGATGGCGTGTGGTTCGACATCTTTGGCAAGGTCTTCATTGTCCTCCAGCTGCACACCATGTTCGCGTTGTGCGTGACCTTGCTGGTCGTTGCACCCCTGGTCTTGATTGGCCTTACTATCGGCCTTTCGAAAGCGAACAAGAACTACTTGTTTGCCAGGAAGGCCTACATGTATTCTTCCGATGATGACCATCCGGTACATCTGTATGGCTGGAGAGGCTTCTTTCGCTTTCCCATAATCTTTGCGCTCGCTACAGCCGTCGTCGTAGCACTGGCCTATCTCGTCGTCCGCGTGAACCCACACATTGTCTACAGCAGTCCTTATGCTGTCTGGAGGTGAGTTAGCTTGTTTGCGAATGTACGGCAGTGGCTGACACCTCTACAGTATGATGCTCTCAGCATGGTTCTTCATCGCGTGGTTCTTCTCACGCGGCGCAAGCGCTATGCGGCCCTCTGCACTCCAGCGCATGTACGCCTTGATCTGGCTCTTCGCTGGCTCGTTTGTCCTCATCGCTCTTGTCACCGTCTTTGTGAACAACTACCAGATTGCAGGTGGCTACTTTGCGCTCTTCTACTTTGCAGGCATTTTCTTTGCACTCGTCCTGTCTTATGTGGAGCTTTTCTTTGCGCCAAACAAGACAGCTTTCGCGCGCCACTTTGACCCGAGCGATGACTCGAGACGAAACTCCGAGTCGGCAAGTCGACCTCTGACAGGATCGACCAGCGCCGCACGGTCCGATGACCGCCCACCGCAGGACGATGACGCGACCGAGACGACCTCGCTCCTTCGCGGCGACCGACGCAGCTTTGCGAGACACAGCGGCCGGCGGGCATCCACAGACGAGGGGGATGGAGAAGGCCTGCAGCAGCTTGACCTCAAGCAGCCATATCCCGGAGAACAGGAGTGGAGCGGCAAATTGCCTGGCTGGATCTGGTTCCTTCAACTCTTGCTCGTCGCACCCATCGTAATCGTCCTGCTCGGTCAAATCGCTTTGCTCTTGACATCCGCACTGTACCAAACGCCCGCCGATGGCAACTCGACGTTGTTCATCTACATCGCCTTTGCAGCCCTCGCAACGCTGCTACTGGCGCCCACCGGGCCTTTCATCCACCGGTTCACCTACCACGTGCCGACTTTCGTGTTCTTGGTCTGTATTGCGACTGTCATTTACAATTTGGTGGCGTTCCCGTTTAGCAGGGAACATCGCTTAAAGGTGTACTTCGTCCAGCAGGTCGATTGCGCAACGGGGATCAACAAGGTATCCTTGACGGGACTGGATGGCTACGTTCAGCGCATCGTTGCCGATCTGCCCAGTGCACAGGGCCAACAGATCAACTGCACAGCGCCCGAGATCGCGACGCGCAAGGAGCTCAGGACCTGCGCGTGGGAGGGCCTGCTCCCCAAGGTCGTGCCAAAAGCCTCCCCGTTCAGCAACCACACTCATACCGACAGCTGGCTTGATTATTCAATAGCCAAAAGCAACAAGACGAATCAGGCTACGTTTCGAGTTACAGGGCAGAATACTCGAGCATGTCGCATTGCGTTTGACTCGCCGATTTCTGATTTGACGGTCGCTGGCGCTGTTTCAGATCCTCGCTTCATTGCAGTCGGCGTGCTGGGCTCCCGGGAATTGCGCCTCTGGCACCGTGAGTGGTCTCAGCCCTGGGAAGTTAGTGTGACATGGAGCACCAAGGAGACTTCGAAGCCTTCTGGAAAAGTCATCTGCCTCTGGTCAGACGCCAACGCTGGCGCAATCCCTGCATTTGACGAGGTGCAACATTACCTTCCCGTGTGGGCGATTGCATCAAAGGTCAGCGATGGCCTGGTCGAGGGCTTCAAGCATTTCCAACTATGAGTCCTGTTCGCCCGCTCCGATCCCTGCGACTGAACCCTTTACTTTTGCTGCGATATCCTTCCCGGATTGCATTCAGCACGGCGTCAGGTCATTGCTTCTCCCCCTCATTTAGGCATTCATGCATGTGTTTTCTTAAGTGGATGTTCTGGTCATTTCACCTCTGGTTGGCTTCCACTTCATCCTCTCTGTCATGCGCTTCATTGCATTTGCACTTTGTTCATCCCGCATATAGCATGACGTATGCAGGCCTGTATTGACCTTAATGACAACGAATCTACGAACACGCGCCGCATCGCCCTTGCGCAAGCTTCTGCAGCTTTCTTGAGAACCACAACTCTGTCGCAAACAACGACGTCTTTCCGTTTGTGTCTTGAACAGGTTCATTGTTTCATTGTCTCACCTCGCGACCCTCCCTCAAAGCTTGGCCTGTGCCGGTATGACTACGGTGTTTGATGACATACGAGACCTTACGCGACAGCACCCATTGTTCGCATGTGGAGTTTTGACTGTCGCGACAGCGCTGTCCGCTTCCTCCTGCTTCGCCAAACTACACAACAATCTGCATTTTAGAGTACTACAAAGGCACTTCTCCCTTTTTGAGACCATCAACAACTTTTGGAAGACACATCTAAGAGATCTTCAGGCAGCGGTGTTGCCATACTGCAACGCGGGTGAGTCGATACGCACGTTCTGATCTACCCGCAATGATGCGCATTTTCGTTATCTATCACCGCAACTTTCGTTTATTGTGTTGATGCTGGGTGCAGGTTGACATTGCAGTTCCGGGCGCGTGTGTATGGTTGAGGTGTTTCGTCCAGGGCTTGAGCGTTTGCTGACGGGATCCTAGGTGATCAGCTCGCATCAGTAGTGATACATCGGCTCTCTGCGTCCGGAGGACGTTATTGGGATATCGTCATATCCGCGTTTGGAGAGTATCTCGGAATCGAGTTGCGCCACTGGACATTTGCAGTTCCTTTTTGTCGGCTCCTTTTCCTGGTGTTGCCGGGCGCTGTCGTCCTTCTGAGCCAGTTGCACCCCAAATCTTTCATCTCGACACACCGGCACGTCATTATCGACGCGTTGCACGTACTCGGATTTCTGAGCCTGGCGGACCAATCTTTTAGTATTTGGGACTTACTGGGCGCCGCGCTAGTCATGGTATCTTTTGACATGTTCCAGCGCGCTCTGGATCGGGACGCTAGCAACGCCGACGAATCGGACCCACGACCACAAGCTTCATCGCCTGCTGAAACTGTTCTGACGCGCACCCGCTCTGTGCACTCCGTTCTGGCCAAATCAAATACCCAGGCTTCGCCAAAATTAATTAAAGATGACCAGACGAGCGCAAATACGGATCCAGGGGGTTCAGACTCAAGGCCTAACACAGCGGACTCAAAAGAGGGGGACGTCGTGCGACTCCAGCGTGCTGTCGCCGAGCTAAAAACAGCCAACAAGGCCAAAGAAATCTTGCTGCGCAGCACCAGGGAAGAACTCAGGAATGCACGAGAAACCCTCAACACCACATTCGCGGAGTACTGCAGCCTGCGCGATGAGTTAAAGACGATCAGGCAGAGCCTAGCCCGGGATCACCAAGCGGTGGTTTACCGCAAGGACATCGAGCTCTTCGCGCTGCGCAAAGCCAACGAGCAGAAGGAAAAGTACATAATGGAGCATGATGCGAAGTTCGAGGATGTTTTCAAGCAGCAGAAGGCTACGGTGGAGCTCAAAGACGCACAATTGAAGATGCTCAAGGAACGGCTAGCGTTCTTGGACCGCCAAGCCGGCCCGAAATCTGCCAGCGACCGCGACGAGAACATGGATGGCGATCATGCACTGGAGGTTCGACTGCTGAAGATCAAGAAAGGAAAGGCGGCCAGACAGAGTGGCGACCTGGATGCGACAGACTCACAGACTTTGGATGCAGACGAAGTGAAGGATGCGACAATCGCGACTCTACGGGAGCAGTTAGCACTCGCGAAGAAAGCCGCTGCGGAAGTCGTCAATCAACAAGGCGAGCTGCAAAGAGCATGGGACATTGCGAAGAAGATGCAGGCGGCCCTGCGACAAGAGCGTGAACTTCATACGCAAACGAAGGAGCAGCTGCAAGAAATCACAGTCAGGCTGGAAGAAGGACAGAAGCAGGCTCGTGCTGATAACTCCGGCCGACTTCCGACTATTGAAGAAGACAAGCACGAACTAGAGGCGATGTTCGACGCTGCGCAAGAGGACAATCTGCGACTATACGCGGAAGTTGAGTCGCTCGAGAAGAGACTGCGGGAAGCGAATGCTCGGATGTTTACCGCCGAGCAGGCTTCAGAGGCACTGCAACAGCAGATAGAGTTGGAAAAGGCTATCAACAGCGACCTGGAGGCGGCTCGTCCGAGTGTCGTGCATCGCGTGCATTTCCAGAAAATGGAGGGCCAGCTCAAGGAGGTACGTCAAGGAGCATTGTCAGCGGCCTGCACTTTTCCCTATTTTTTGTGCCTCGACGCTGACTATACCCACCCTGACCAGAGCCGAGATGCGCTCGCATCGAAGAATGTCGAGATTGACCTCCTCAAGAAGACAATTGCAGGCAAGAACGACTACGTGGCAGATCTCAAAGCGGAAGTCGATGCCGCCGTTAGCTTCCACACCCAGGACCAGGAGGAGATTGAGCGCCTCAAGCAGGTAGTGGCGGAGCTACAAGCCACCAAGGAGCAGTTGATGCGCGATCACGAACGCTTGGCCTCACAACGCGCCCGCCAACGAATGACTACAGCTGATCGCGCATCGGTACGGTCAAGTGGTGTGACGCTCATCCAAGAATTGAGCCCATCACTGACGCGGCCGTCAGATGACACATCTCCAATTGAGGCACTTCCACCCATGCCAGTGCACGTAGCAAGCGAGCCGCGCACCGACAGCATGCAAAAGACACCGAAAAGACACATGAGAAGTAGGAGCACCCCGGACCGACTGAACTTAACTTCGAATGATGCGCCAGCTTCGGAATCACGAGGCTCGAAGCGGCGGAGCTTGGGACTGAAAGACATGATGAAGCGCATCGTAAAGAAGGATACGAAGCCGGATGCGGCCAACACATCTACGCCTGTAAATACTGGAATCCAACCAGAAAATGTGAGAGGCAAGACGCCATTGTCAACCAAAGACAAGAACACAATACTTCGACCGAGCACCGCCGGGCCAACCACGAAGTCCCTAGAACAGCAGGCGGTCCACTCGCCTCGATCAGTGGAGGTTTTGGACGCTGTCCGACCACAAGTTGAAAGAAGCCATACTCCCAGATATTATGCAGCGGATGCAGCGAAGGAGAATGGGCCGGAGAGGCCGAGCACAGCTGCAGCGAATATGAAGGCGGACCAGGACGGGAACCGTCAGCCGACGAGTAGGAATTGGGGTGTACCGTAAGTTATCTCGACGTGGATGTCACAGAAAGCTGACTTGAACCAGGAATAAGTTGAAGAGAAGGTCGTTGTACTAATGCGGATTGAATATTGGGCTTATGATACCCGGTGTTTAGGATTGTTTCACGCATCACAGGAATCATGTTCGGTCAATTGAAGGGTGTCTGCAGTTTGTGGTCCTATTGCAGTGCAATGATGTATCAGAATGTCAAAATAGACAACGAGTGCACGTTTCCATACCATAGGCCGCTATTCTGAGCTCCACTCTCTTCGGCAGATCTCGGGTGATCTACACCCGAGCAGATTTACATATGTCGACGTTTTACCCAAGGTCCCTTCTTCACGACTTCCCATAAACCAAAGCCACCATGAATTTCACAGTCTTGCTTGAGGAAACCTCCCACGCCTTCCCACTATGGGACGAACAGCCAATCGAGGAAGCCTTCACCCTCACGTCGTTGGACCAATCCAACTCATCTTGCACCGCTGTCGTCACGTCCGTCTCCCGTCCCTGGCTCCTCGCGTTCGCGCCCACATCCAAACCCAACAACCGCGCAATCCTCATCCTTGGCGGTGGCGGCTACATCGAACTCATGGTCGGCCGCGAAGGCATCCAAGTGGCACGCTGGCTCGCTTCTCTCGGCTTCCACGCCTTCGTGCTAATTCACCGCTTCCCCAACGCTGAAACAGGCACTCTGGCACCCCTCGACGATGCACGGCAAGCACTGCGTCTCATCCACGCCAAGGGATTTGCACTGAAGGGTCTCGGAGTATGTGGTTTGAGCAGTGGCGGCCATCTGGGCGCGGCGTTGCTAGCCAAGTATCCCGAGCAATGGACGGACCGGATTCAAGAAGAGGTTCCAGAGATTGAATTTGCAATCATCGGGTACGCGCCGATTTCTACGAATGCCGTCGGACGGCAAATTGTGCCCAATAAAGCGCCGCTCGAACCAGCCGAGAAACAGAAGCTGTACGACACCGTGCAGCCAGACGTGCAGCTTCGTGTCCCTGCACCTTCGACGTTTGTTGTGTATGCGGGGAATGACCAGGTGGTGCCGGTGGTAAATGCGTATAGACTGGCGGAGGGACTGGGCAAGGCGGGAGCGGCGGTGGAGTTGCATGTTTTTGCGGATGCGCCGCATGGATTTGGAGTGGATACGTTGGGTTTGCCGGTCAGTGGGTGGACGGGGATGTGTGAGGCGTGGATGAGACAGAATGGACTTTTGGGCTGAAGGAAGACCTATTCTTGTATGTGGGAGTCACCCGTTGGGCGGTAGATGTGCTTCCGCTACGTAAGCTAGTCTAGCCTTTATTCAGATTTGCCTGCTTTAACCTAAACAGTCGGACACACAAGGACTAACCAGAGGGCCTCGAAATCTTTCCCCTTTTCGATATCCCCAAAGTGCCGAAGTCCTGCAGGTGGCAAGAGTCCGGCTTTGACGACGAGAAGACTGTAACCCAAGACGTAGATAGTAACTAAATCCTGTGTTCCAAGGACGGTCTGACCATGCAGTAAAACCTCCATTTGTATGTTTGCGATAGTCGTCGGCCTGCGATCTTACTCTTCAATAAGTCTACCCCTTTCTACTGTAATCGGCCTACTCCAAACATATTCCAGATCGCGCCTTGATAACGACACTAGCAGTGCACAAGCACGCTAGATTCGGAGCATTACCTCCTCGTCGGAGATCGCGTGATCTACCTGGACACTAGGCCCATTCACGTAGGGACCTAGCAAAGAGTATATATTGTCTCGTTCTATAGAGCTTTACGTTTCGCAGAATCTTAGACGAGACTTGTGAGACAGTCAGCATCCAGGCGCTTCTGCCGTGCAGTGCGGACAAGGAGAACTTTATCAACGAATATTTGCAGTTCTTCCCGGCTTCTTCTTTCATGTTAACAGACTAACTTCAATAGTCCGCGTGATTTCTGGAGGGATCAAGCACGAGAGGCGCGAGACTGAGCAAATAGATTAGCATGCCATCCTACCAGGGTTGGACCTCGCTGGACTTGGATCCGACAGGTATAATCGCAATGCGACACGTACAAAGCATTCCAAAACTCCAGTATCTACTCTTGTCTCTTTCTCAAGACATCCTGGTCATCGCTCTACGAAAATAAATTGATGAGTCGATTTTCAGTCGTTTGACAAGGTCGCATCCTGCTCCATGAATGTTTCCTCAGCATTGTGATAATCCTCGGCACAGTAGGCGAGTTTGTGTCCACCGGCGAAATCCAGGAGCATCTACGAAGGCAGTCTGTGCTATATGTCAGGGCTGACAATAACAGCACGTGCTCTTGTAGCTCGGGAGGATGTGGAGGTACCTCGTGTACCAGCCTTGAGGTAATCAATGATGATCAAAGCGACGACATCTTGCCTGGTTTCGGAGTATACATGAAGAGATGAACGCTTTCGCGAGCCAGGTGTGCATACGCGACTTGTTTTGGCGTATATATACCGGACGCACATGCGTCTCTTCATCGATCATGCAATTAAACAAGTGTTTATCAGTATGCACCTTCGCGTGTCTCCCATACCGACATCGGCGAAGGCTCTATGCCCTTGTAGCCTGTCTTCACGCGCATACCAGCAACAAGCTCGAATCCAGCAGGCTTCACGCCGCCTTCCTCCACCGCCCAGATGCTCACGGCAACGTAGTTCTCACCACGATAATTCAGTACGCCCTCGGGAACCGGAAATCGACGCTGCGGACCAACGCCGTTCACGAACTTGCCGAATTGGTATCCATTAACCCAAAGCTGCGCTCTCCAGCCCTTGCCGGTACCTGTGAACTCGTCGCCATGGAAGATGAACGAGAGTGGTATGTCCCATCCCTCGGGGATGTCAAGCTTCAGTGTCGTGGAGTAGAAGCCAACCCCTGGTTTCGAAAGGCCTGTTTCCGGACCCTTGCTATCTTCCCACGACTCAGTAGGAGCGCCTGGGAGATGGTATCCGTTCCGCTCAACCCACAACGCGCCCTCGTTCAACGGGCCGCGGACGCCACCGCGATAGTCTTCGCCTCCCAGATTACCGGTGATCTTCCACTTGATACCATCCGGGGCGCGAGTCGAATTCGCGGAGTATTTCGTGTGGCCAGGAAAGTCATACCCGATGATACCACGAGGCGTCTTCATCTCGTTGTACCCAACCATCCAGTTCCCATTGTGACCCATATGATCCGACAGCACAGTGAGCACGTAGTTGCCGCCACGTGTAAGCTGAGGCACTTCTAGCGTGAGATTGGCAATGTTTGCTTCGCTGGTCGCATGCCATGAGCCAATGAATGTCTCATTCAACCAGGCGGAGAACGCGAAAGCCGATCCGCCAGACACATTCAGATGTATGAGACTCTCGTTCCCATTGCCGACAAAATGACCGCGAAATATAAGGGACCCTGCATTGAAGCCGTACTCGGCACCCCAAAGCACGGTGGGTGTAGTGAGTGGCCAGTAGTCGTTCTTGGTCTCAGTGTGGTCCGCATCCACCCATAATGAATCGTCATATGACGCTTTGAGCTCAGGAAGAGCGTCGACGTACTTCCAATTCAGTGAATCGAGGCTTGGTACCTTGATAGCAGGATCCGAGAAAGTCACTGGAGCGCCCAGGAAGCCGTTGTGGTCACGCTTGGCTTCCAACCTCTCGCCATTGAACGTAAGCCCGGTGATAACTTCGTGCGCTCCACCCACAACCTCGACTGTGGTTGTTGCATTGACGTCGCCCACCAAATTGATAACACCACCGGATATGCTTGCGGTACGCAGAAGATAGCCAGCTCTGACAATGAGATCCGAAGACGTCGTCGCATCATGCGAGTAGCTTCCCTCAGGTAGCGTGCTCACAGTCCAGTAGTCGTATGCCGAATTGCGATCAAGAATTACGATGTAGAGGTTCGATCCAATTCGGACCGTACGACGTGCATTGCTTGACTCCCACTGAAGGATGGTGTTGCCGTTGCGATTTGAAAACTTGACGCCTGATCCCTCGACCGATGTTCCGCCACTCGTTTGCGTTACCGCCAGCTCGTGCAACTCGTTCGGGCCGCCATGCACGACCAAGACCGTTCGATTACCGTACTTCTTCCACGTGAAGATCTCCGCGGTGGAGTAGAGAAGATTGAAGCCACCGACATCGTAATCAGCAACGTGAATCTTGGTGTCTCGTCCGTTCAGAGTAAGAGATCCACCAAGCTGCGGAATGGTGAGATTACCAGCACTCGTTCGGAGCTTGAGTTTGTATGAAGTTGAAGCGAGGGAGTTGTACTTGGTCTGGCGTGTGACGTAGAAGCTGGTCTTATTGCCGAAGAGAGGTGTCACCGTGATTGCCTCATTATCTGCGTAGACGCCGGTGGTGTTGTAGCCCGGAACGGCCGTTGCCAATGCAGATGATGCGTGCACAAAGTTGGCAATCAGCTTTGCTTCGCTATACTTCTCGCGATGGACTTGGCGCTCTTCCGTGATGGCGGCTCCGTAGTCGTACGACGTGTATCCGCCAGCATGACCAAGATTACCCCAGTTGGTGCCTCCAAATGTCTGAAGTCGTCAGCATAGACCTTAGAAAGAGGTAAGCAGTAGCCTACCATGTAAACGTTGAAGATCGTCGCTCCAGCAGCGATGTTGTTCTTGTAAAAGACACGCTCGAATTCGTGATTGGTGAACGCTGCGCACTTTTCAAAGCCGTCGCCGCCCCATGGCTGGAATGCACCACCTTGGTATTCCACCAGCATGTACGGAGTGTTCGGGCTCTGGTCCAGATGCGTTTTGCGCCAATCCGTAGGGAGTGAGTTGTCGATCCAGTATGTAGGATCAGTGCAGTTCATGCCAAGCGGATACGAGTCGTGTCCGTAAATGTCAACTGGCGCAGGTGTTCCCGGTGCGTTGACTCCGTTGGCCCATGCGACGTTATTGATAAAAGGCACCACAATGCCAAGGTCTCGGTATTCCTTCATGAGGTTGTTCATATAGTCGGCGTCGGGAAATGTAACGTTGTTGATGGCCATGGAGTACTCATTCTCAGGCTGGAAGAGAATAACTGGTCCGCCGTTTGTGATCTGCGCCTTTGCAATGATAGGGGTGATTGATTCGATGTAGTTCTTGGTTGCATCTTGGTAGTCGGCATCTGGTGTGCGGAAGTTTCCCGACACTCGTTGCAGCCAACCCGGAAACCCGCCACCGGTTACTTCGGCGTTGATGTATGGCCCGGGGCGCTGAGTCCTTAGCGTTACGAACAGCAATTGCGACATATTGACTTACAGCGACAAGGTATACACCGGCCTTCTTTGCTGCATCGAAGAAGGGCGCCCAGTCGAAGATGCCGTTCGCGCTGAAGTGTCCGGGCTTCGGTTCGTGAAGGGCCCACGCGGAGTAAAATGATACGCCATTGTATCCCATTGCTTTGATCTTCTGGAACACGTCCAGCCATAAGCTCGGGACTGGTAGTCTGGTGTGGCTTAGCATTGCTTTGCATGCATCGTCTCAAACCTACCGGAAGGGATGCACTTCTGCTCCCCAGAATATAACACGCTTGCCATGAACAAAGAGGGAGTGCTCGTCCCAAGTCACCTTGTAATGAGTCAGTATCTGCACCAGTATAGGTGGGGCTTCTTACGATGTCTTGAAGTGGCGCTCGCCTCTCGGCGACGATGTAGTTGCCGGGTCTGCCTCCTAGCGCTTGTACACAGGTTTGCAGTGGGAAAAGCAACAACGCGAGCTTCGCGAAAAAGCTGACAGCCTTCATGATGCTCCTTCGTCTCTCGAGTTCTTGCTATCGCGGTCAGAACAAGTTCTAGCACCCCTACTTTAATTGAGGTGGAACTGTTCCCCTGGAAGAATTTAAGCCGCAAGTCTTAATCCTGGAGCCGATCAATACCATCGAAATTGATGTATCTCACAAATCCCAGGTCGATGCTCTGGAAATCAGTGGTTGCGTTACCGTATCTGGTTTCGTGGCGGAGAAATACCCTTCCGGCGGGTGCGGGGAGCAGGCGAGGTTAATCTGGAGACTAGCCTGTCGACCCGGTTTACACATCTTCGCCTCTAACTTATGCTCACATGCTGGACCTGTGAAAAGTTCTAATGTCGGACTTCCGAGTCGTAAATAGGCCGATTGAGAAACGTCGACACCCTTAAGTTGAGGCTCGGAAGCTTTCTTCATTCCCAAACACCATCACCGGCGGAGGTCCGCATTCTTCAGGGAAAGACAGTTGATCTGGAAGATGGCCAAGCTACCTGCAAAGCAGCTTTTCTCGAGCGCTGTTAGACATCGATTGAGCTCTCCAACACCATGCAACGAACGTTTGTACGTAGAGGATTGTCCATCGCGCGTTGAAGGATTCACACTTGCTGTCCGTAAATGCGAAGGCGACGATATCAACGCCAAAGGGTCCCACGCCGACCGTATCAACGACTGTTCGTGATTGGACAATGGGCAGGTGGGAATCTTTGCATCGTTCCTTTGATCTTTATTGATTGGGATAGTTGCCGTCGCGCCCGGGGGGGTGTTTTCAGCATACTTTTAGGACAATGTTTGATTGGCGGGCATGTCTACATAGTATTAAAAGGTTAAAATACTTTCTTAAGAGTGTTGAGATAGAAAGATGTTAATGTTGAGTACTCTTTTGAAGTAAACAGCGTACGGAGAAGTCTCTCTGTTAAGGCTCTGTTAAGATAAACGCTCTGTTGAGTAAGAACTCTGTTAGCAAGAAACGCTGTTGCCGTCTGAACCTTGATGAGGCAAAGGCTTAGCAAACCTCGGATGAAGCCTTACAGGGTGAATGTTTACACTACACCCCTGCACGCTGCATACAAGGTGCAGCGCGTCGACAAGTATATAGAGATCCTCTGCTGCGC
>TARA_R110002003_G_scaffold117_13_pt1 | contig 18668 bp, 17 predicted proteins | sample TARA_R110002003 | Tara Oceans TARA_R110002003 (sample SAMEA4396441) | marine metagenome | biome: Westerlies Biome; feature: [SRF] surface water layer (ENVO:00010504); material: water (ENVO:00002006), including particulate matter (ENVO:01000060) such as... | depth 5 m
GCCGGGTCAGCATATTCACCGCAAGGCCTTGGCTACATCAAATTGAAATACATTGACATCGGTACACTCACCGCGCTCCAAGGCTGAATTATAAAGTAATTGCGGTCATCAAGACATCGTGCGGTGTGAGATTGCCTTTAATGTAGTGAATGCTCGCCAAACCGCTGGCAATGTAAACGGCCTGGACTCATGACATGGTAAAGCGATCTATTAGCGGTAGCATCAAGCAGCGTGGAGTGCTTCAGCATAACATCAAGCTCTGCTACTGTTAATCATGAACGTGTAGCTTTCAACATGCCTAGGAACGAATAAGCGCTTCTTTAATAGAAATTACTGGAAGCAAATATGCAGCTCAGAGTCCAATACAGAGAGACTGAGTAGTGAATTGAGTCGATGTGCACAAAGCAAACCAAGGCAAGCATATGCAGACCAAAGCCGTTAGTATTAGCTTGCAGTGTCTCGCTTTATTTTAAATCATAAAGCGTAGAACAAATCATGTCCGTTCGGCATCTGGTGTCGCTAAGCTTTTCATGGCACTAGTCACCATGAGGCTATGAAGCTGATTCTCATTTTGCGTGACACACGCGAAACACACGAGAAAGGCTCTTAAGTGTTGGAGAATCGGACAGGTCGAGCTACAGTACATGCTGGCGGCAAATTCCGTATGTAGAGTTGAGAGAGTCCCGAGCAAGTGCCTAGCTGTGATTCATGAAAGAATAAGATTGTGTTGCTTTGTCGAAGATTTTGATCTCCACAGGGGACCGATATAGTCCAGGTACGAAAGCGGAGTGGTACGCAGAAAAGACGCAGCCAGCAGATACTACAATCTAGAATTACCTCGCTGGCGGTATGTCCCGTGTGGCTTCCAGGCACTGGCTGCTCCGTTTGCTTTTACACAAGTTGGCGCTGCACGCCTCTCCGCGCTGGAACAAGAAGCACGTGATGCCTTCTAGGATTTGAGGCTTGCAGTTCTACCAGCTCAAATGCTCAGCTGGCGTCTGTGATCCGGACTAGCGGCAGGAAACTTGATTTCACGTGCCCCTGTCTCCTGCACGCCGGGCCCACAGTCCGGTTGGCAGCGAATGGCCAGTCACAGTGGCAGCTACACCCGTGCCACAATGCACGCTACGGCACGTACGTCCATTCAGCTGCTCGATGCGGTGAACCTTGAAGAGAATCAATGAAAGCCACTGTCCTTATCGCCGATTGAGAAGCAGAAGTTGTTGGTTCTGTCTCGGCTTCCAACAGAAACCAAGGGACTGGAGATCTCGATGGACGTGACGTTTTCCATCCAAAGCCACGGAATGCGGAGAATTACCTTGTACGGCCATGGGCTCCCAGGGGATACGACTGTACTAATCGCCGACGTTACCTGAGTGGCCAGTGGATCGATGAAAGCTGGACCAAGGGTCAAAGTCAGTTCATTGACAGACAGTGCATATCCCACAGCACGGCGATGGGCCTCTGCAAAATCTTGAGATTGTTGCCACTTCTCTGCACCGGTAAGTCACCGGGTTCGCATGATTGGTAGATTGTGTCTCCAATGCGAACGGACTGTCGCCGAAAATGCGTGTGTTCTGAGCGATGCAAACGTCACATTTTCGGTCGACAGGCGCCTAATGGTGCACGCGGGGCTCTTAGCGCACCCCACTCTTTTCTAGTGTGCGCACGGCCTTCTTCGTCCGCTACGTGCCGAGCGGTCTAGACCGCATGCATCAGCCTAGGTAGTGCACAGCATTTACAATGTCAGAACTAGTCTAGATACTGATTTTGTGGGCTCGTTCCGGCGTTTGAGGCGGTCTGATGTTCGATGTCCGATCGACTTACGCATGCTAACCATTTTGTCCAGGTGGCATGCCATACGACAGGGATTGGCTGCGATCCTACTTCTTCGTGGCATAGTGATACAGACAACCGTTGAAAGGCCGAAAGGTATGGTAAGCGAGCTGAATAAGGGCTTTATATCGAGGGGAAATGCCGAATTTCGTTTTCCTTATCGTCAGTTTCCAAGTCATCTTCACCGAAGTTCTCCTGGACTATCCAAGCGGATGCACCACTACCTCCTTGAGTCCCAATTTAACAATATCCTTTAAGTATAGAATCAACAAGATCGCTTCAAGTACCATGGATGCCACCAGAACGAATTTCTACCCCATGATGGCGAGTCCCGACTACTCGCCTGTCAGTGAGACCTTCCCACCCCCCGACCAGTTCGAATGTTTCTCAGACGGCTACCCGTACTCCAAGCGCGACGCCACTCCATTCGATACCGCCTTCTCACATATCCAGCAACCTAATACCCAAAACATCACGACAAATGGCTGGCCAAATTTTGGTGCACCAACATTCCGTGCCATGCCGGACGACACATGCGAGGCGTTTCCAACTGCTAGGCTCCCCAATGGTCTATTCGTACTATCGCCTCTACCCAGCCCTAACGGCGGCAGTCCAGAGGCTGTCATACCCATACCAGTCTGCGGCCCTATCGCAGGGTCTTTATCACCAAGATCCCTCTCGCCTGAAAGTCCCACCTCCGACACAGCATTCCACCGTTCCGAGCAAGAAGTGAAACCCGCGCCGCGCAAACGAGGGCGGCCCCGCCTGAATCGCCGTTCCACAACAGATGGCTCTTCTTCCTCAATTTCTGCTGTGCCCCACAAACAAGTCGAGCGTAAATACCGTGAGGGCCTCAATATGGAGTTTGAGCGGCTACGCCGGGCGGTACCTACTCTACCGCAAAGTATCGAAGCCAACGTCATGGGCGCAGCCAAGCCAAGCAAGGGCATGGTTCTTGCTGCCGCCATCGACTACATCGGCAGACTCGAGCGGGAGCGAGATGCTGCAATGGACGAGGTCGAGAGGCTCGGGGGGAATGTGAGGATGGGGAGGTTTTGAGAATAGCTGGGGAGGGATCAAGACTGCTTGATTCACTCATCAGTTTTCTTTGTGGCTTGACGTTCCACCGTACCAGGAATCCAGGGCAGAGCCGTGAGGTCTGGCCTTAGTATCTCTCCTGCTGTCAACCCGCCTGCATCAAGTGCTGATGTTGTTCGCGAGTAAAGCAGATGACCCGTCGCTGCTTCTTGCCATTTTCCTCGTACTATTGCGGTCACTTGTGCGACTTTTTGAGCGGGTGTTTGCGCAATAGTCTTTTCTCGCCGAATAGCAGTAATAAAAAAGCGATACCCAGTCAACTGCATCCAGCAGCCAAGATGCGCTCTTGAGAACAAAATCTTCCAGTAAACGTAGAGCATCACTTCGAGATCGTGGTTTATGATCCTGCAGCCATCCGGGCATAAACGAGCAATCCTATTGTGAGATGGTCAAATCTCTCCTGAAATCAGGACAATGCTCACTACATCTTAGCACATCAACACATCCAATTCGTAGCCAGCAACTCACGACAAGGCAACATGTATTCACAAATGAAACTCGACAGAGCAATGCGACGACATCCATGGCCACCTCAACCCCGCGCTCACAGATTCAATCTAGCCAGGCGTCAGGGAGCCGTGTATCTGGAATTCGAAGCCCATCCGACAGCTAAGGCATAGCGCTCTCAAAGCGGGGAGAAAAGTGGCGTCAAATCAAAACGGCTGTCATTGCTTCTACAATCACATGTCTACACCCTGGACTTCCTATCACATCTCCTAGCTGCTTCGTATCCCGGCAAACCGGCCTGCACCGCTGAACAAGATCGGTGGCGTCGGCTTCTGCGGGGCTGATGAACAGGGGCAACTGTATGCTGATCACGCTCGTAGGTTCGTTCTTCGTATTTTCGTTCAACGGTAGGTCGATGCCCTCAATCCGATTGGAGTTAGCCCATGCATCGAGGTCGTCGGGGTCGTTGGAGGGATCGCGCTTTGGTTCGTCAGACTCATTTGCGGAAGCGTCGCTGACCTTGTAATTTAGTACTAAAATTATCTTGGTTGTCGTGCCTATGTGTGGCGTAATGGCGAGTGCAATTGTACGAGCGGGGGGTTTCGGTCTAGGTCAGTGTACAGGACGAGGCAGCGTAGCATGTGGTCTGCACGACTAGTCTCAACGCTAATATCGTCACTGGTAGGGAGCGGAGATGCCAGAGCACATGATCGTCAATGGACAAGCTGCTTAAGTTGAAACTGTGTCTGCTGGGCAAAATGGTTGATTTGATTTGTTAAAACTTTGATATTCCATGTGGACGCAGCTGAGTTTGATAGAGCACGCAACCATAGTATCTTCCAGCATAACGACCAAAGAACCTCACCTACTATCCATCAATGCAAGATCTAACGGTTCGTCCAAGAAAAGCAACGTTCTCTGATGTGGCTTGTATCGAAAGAGATGGTGGCGTGTCCACCTGCAGCCTTACTACCTAGGTACCTACCGGTAGGCGCCAAAATGCCCAGCCTTTGCAGCCGATGGATCGAGATCTACAGTTCAAAAGTCTCCGTCACAGCCTCAGATGTGTCGCAGTGCGAGAGGGGCATTGTGAAAGGATCTAGAACCTCCAGGGCTCGAGAAAATGCCCTGACCAATCAAGAAGGGCAGTAACACGACCTCGGGAACGAAGACGATCATTTTTATTTAGCGCTAGGGACACACCTTATTTGGCCCAGGGCCTAGCGCTCAATATAACGATCGTCTTCGTATGCGCAGTAACGTTATTGGTAGTTCAGCTGCGGGGCTTGGTACCGGCAAACGTTAACGCCATCATGACAACCACTTTTGACAACATCAATATCAACACACCTGGGTATGCATAATGGCGTGCTAGCCTTGCACTTTGGTCTCCACAGCTACGATCTAGCATGCCCTGTGCATGTCTGGACTAACCGTCAAGCCTCTCGTCCTCACTCAAAACCATACGAAGTAGATCACGCTATTTACGCTGCGCTACATATTGGCAAACCTTAATTATCTGTGGATCGACAGGGACTGTACCGATCAAGAGAATAGCGTAAAAAAAAGGCACTACCTTGCTCAGAACATGGTTTCCAGCTGAAGTTGCGCAAGGATTATAACAGTACCTGCTGCATCTTGTGATAGCCCCCGTGAAGTGCTCTTGGACATTAAAGGGAGATATCGTCTACATAAGGAGATCTTCAATTTGTGTCACGTTCTGGCAAAGATCACACAATTTAGTTAGATAGAGACGGTCTACTGGAGGGCAGAAGCTGTTTGGCGCCGGCTCGGCCTTGCACAACACTAGGACTAGACTCTCACTGCTATGAACTTGTTTCCGCGGATGAAGAAACTAATAAAATTCAGGAAGCAAGATCTAGGGTTCATAAAGGTATACATAAATGCCACATTTTTAGGCGAAAAAAGCGCGGGCTAAACGCATCGTTATGGTCATCATATGCATGTCTAAGTGTTCTCCGACCTTTGCTATCTCGATACAAGGCGACGAGCTTATAATTACTGAACATTAGTCAGGCGCGCGCTGTTGGATACAGCGCTCCTGTCTTGTACAAACTGACAAATAATCTCTCACCTTGCCGTATACAAGGTACCATCGCTAACAAGACGTGATCGGATATCGGATCTGTGGCTTCTGTCGCTCACTACCTTCAGAAGTCGTGAAGCCGAACTAGTGCCACCTATTCCCATTCCTTGCAAAGCCTTGCCAGAACATAGTTTAGTGAGGGAGGACTCTTTCAAGCGAAGCCATAACGCCGAAGACAAAAAGTCCGCATGCGCTACTCACATGTAGTCCGTCCAGACATTCATATTACAAGCATGATACACTGTACCCTCACTTTCCCTCACACTCCACCATCTTAAAAAGCCCAAATCTCATCCCAATTCGCCAATGCACTCACAACTCCACTCCATCCCATCCCTTCCCCATCGCCCTTCAAATCCCATCCCATCCCTCCAACCCCCTTATCGAACAGCATTTTCCCACCGTCCCACCCCACTATCCTTCCTTCCTCCATTCCCATCTCCTTTCCCACCCCCTCTCCCCCCCTCCCCACTCCCAGGCGTGAACAGCTCCGCACTCAACACCAACACCGCCGGCACCACCGCCAGCGCATCAATCGTGCTACTCCGATTGCGCTTGCTCTGGTGGCTCAGATCCATGGCTGCCGCAACCTCCCTGTTCCTAACGTGTGCGGGACGGATGCGCGGCCATGGTTCGCTCGTGGATGTGGGAGGGGTGCTGGAGCGGGAGCGAAATGGGGAGAAGGATGATAGACTTCTCGCACGGTGTCTGCTATGTTGTTTGGATTGTGCTGGCGGTGATGATGATGATGGTGGTGGTGGGGATGGTTGTGCTGTGCGTGTGCTGGTCTGGGATGAGTCTCGAGGCGGGGATGGGAGGCGCGGTAGTGGGATGTTTATCTCCGTGTATAGCGGTTCTTCGTATGCGAAGTCGAAGTCTGGGAAGGGCGCAGATGGATCGGTTTCGTGGGATGGGGATGGTGTTGATGACATTGTGTTTGAGAATGGTTCCATGGAAGATTTCCGGCCTGTGGGATCTGAGGCCATGGTGGGATCTTGAGCGAGTGCTCGTGTTATGTCAGATTGACGGTTGCAATACCTGGACGTTGGACGCCTGGTGAGGCTGATTTGCGGCTCCTTGAATGTCGCGACACAGCCCTGGTTTCTTGCCTTCCCAGTCACTCTTGGCCTCACCGCGCAATTCGACCAGGTGACAATTATCGCAGGCGAGTGAGGCTACTAAGATCCAACTCTTGCTTGACTCGAAAAGTCCTCCGTCTTCTCAGATTGTGATGTGCGTAATAAGCCTCAATCTCGATTCGGCAATGTGCACACTCGACTTGAATGGTTCGGAAATGTGTTGCGTGCAGGTGCAGAAACTACGAGTATCGCGAACGCGACGACGGCGCGACTTCCCTACATATACGCAACCTGTCACATAAAACGATCGTCGTACTGCGCGGCTTGGCTGCACTCAGCCGCAGCACGCGTCCGGGTGGTGCAAGACCCGTCTTACATGTGGAGGAGGCGCAGTTGCTTGGTGTGTGTCGTGGGCTGAGCTCAGATTATGCGTTCACCTAAAGCTACCTCCGTTATAACTTAACATCATCGTTCAAGCCCTCAATGTGCACGAAAGATAGTCGTGAGACAACTACGATGCCGATGCGGTAGTAATAGAATTGATTCTACAGCACACGTATACGTGCAACAACACCAGCAAACGCCGTCCATGCAACATGCATTATGTAATTGATACATATCAATGCAGTTTGAACCTGACATGCCACTTTTCAGCAGTCGAGCATCAAAGCACAATCACACACAAGCAGTATGTAGTATTGCCTGCTTATCAAGGAAACACAATGATCCCAGCGAACCTAATCGCAAACCTCAAGTACGCCTCTAATGTAAGTTTTCTATCGTCTTTTTCGGCTTTGGTCGAACATCCACCTTCGATGCAGGAATGAGATGACAATCTGCCCAGCCAACTATGTGCGATCAAGGAAGCAGGCACCGGCTCGAAGACAACCACTAGCTGTAGTCGAAAAGCACGCTGATGCTCTCGCCATGGTGTACACGTCGGATAGCCTCGGCGAAGACATTACCGACTTCGAGCTTGGGGCATCGCGCTTTGTGTTCCGCCTGATCGACTGTATTGGTCACAACGACCTTGTCGAGTGCGCTAGCGTTGATGCGCTCGATGGCGTCTCCGCTCAGAATACCGTGGGTGATGAGTGCAAACACCTCGGTCGCGCCTTCCTTCTTGAGCAATTTCGCAGCGCGGGTGATTGTGTTGGAAGTATCCGCCAGATCATCGATGAGGATGGTAGTGCGGTCCGCGACATCTCCGACCAGCATCATGGTCGCATTCTGCCGGTCGTTGATCTGGGTAGGTCGTCGCTCCTTGTGGATGAGCGCAAACGGCATGCCGAGCGCATCGGCAATGGCAGTCGCACGCTTCGCACCGCCCGCGTCGGGACTGACCACGACGGCCTGTTGGTAGTTGGGGATATTGTACTGGATGTATTTACGGAGGAGGTGGCGGCCGTACAGATTGTCAACGGGGATGTCGAAAAAGCCCTGATACTGGGGATCTGAGAATGATCAGCACCTCTGCCATCGCAAAACCCTTGAGTCTACATACCGTGGAGGTCCATTGTAATGACGTGGTCCGCGCCAGCACAGGTGAGGAGGTCTGCAATCAGCGTGCCAGCCTGAGCAACCCATTGCCGGTATCCGACTTGGGGCTCGAAGGCTGGGGGCTTCGTGGTCGACTGCCTCGAGATGCCGTTGAGGACAGGGGCACCGTTTGCGCCATGTTCGCTTTCGAAGTGCGCCGACTTGTCCGACTTGTCCGATTTCGAGTCTATGGTATCGCTGCGCCTCATGCCGTTGGCCTTGATGGGACTGCTGGGGTTCGACGTGGGCCCGCCGCCGTTGCTCCCGTCCAGCTTCATTCTACTGAGCTGGTGGTGCAGGGCACTCGCGCCATTCGTCAAGCCAGCGCTCTCGGGCTGTCCTGGATGGGGAGTCTGCGGGCGCGAGTCGAAGGTATATGTGCCGGTTCTCGAGCGCGAGTTGGACGCTTTGGAGAGGGGCGCGCCAGTCTTGTTGTAAGGGATGTCGGACTGGCGCGAGTAGGGGAAGAGAGGAAGGACCGCGGTAATGCGCTTCGCGGAAGCAGTGCGGCAGGCAGAGATGGTGATGAGGAGTCTGGGAGACGGTCAGGAACTTCATACGATGCCACCGTGAGGACGGGCGTACTCCATCAAGTGGTCGTTGACTGCGTGGGACGTGCCATGTTAGCGAAGTTCTTTCATCATGTGCACTCGGCCATGCTTCGCGTGAGGCCTGCGAACAGCTGGCAATCGACGCGAGCATGTCGCAGCGCCGGCGGACAGGCACGCGCAAAGGGTGCAGAGGCCGCGTACCTTTTCCTCCACCAGACTGGATGATGAAGACATCCTTCCCGCGCACGCTCTCCTCAATCTCAACGCGCGTCTCGCCGCCTTTGAACTTGGCCAGCAGCACCTTGGCCGGCGGTATGCCGAGGTGGTTGCAGATGGTCCTGGGAGGCAGTCAGCGGCCTGCGCATGTGTTTTCCTTCCAGGTCGCGACATACTCAGTGAGCTGCGGATGGGAGCTTCCGCCCAGCACGACAATGTTGCGCACCATGACGCCAGTGGTGGGGGTTCCTGTTCAGTCAAGCCTCACTGAGCAGCACAGGTGAAGATGGATGCTGTGCGTGTGTTGCGCACAGAACGCAAGTAAGAATTCGGGACGTAGACGCCGTGGGGGCGCTGAAGGAGCAGTTCCTCAAGAATTGGGTAGCATGGTGGATGGATCGAGTGCTGCGTCAACGGCGGCGAGGAAGTTTTCTGGTCCAGGGTTCACTCGGCTGCGTTTCTTTTTTCTGCCGAACCCCATGCCACTTTTAAGCTTTCGAGCACGAAATCGGTGCGTGCATGTCAGCCCGTTGCTGCTGTGCTCTAGCCATTTGCTGCACCCTCTGCATGCGCCGGTTGTTTCCTTGATGCCATTCACAATGCCGTCTGTAATTGCGCCATCCTCAATGGCCGCACTGGATGAAAGGATCGCGGCTACCGACTTCGGATGGTCACGTGCCGGATTTGGAACAGGGGTCCACCTCCGCATCCAATCCAGTACACGCTCTGCGTCGTCCACAAAGGCACGATGATGCATATTATCCGTGTCACCGATGCGCAGAATAGCTCACCGGTTGCGAGGCGTTGTCATGTAACATCGCCATGCAGTGGTGTCGTTCACTACGCCCTTCTTTGCCTTGTTCGGCGGCCTCCGCTTGTGCTTTGCCTCCTTCGTTCGCGCGTGGCATCCTCAGGGTCATGACTTTGACCAACACATAATATCACGCAGTATACCTGGCAGCCATATTGTTGCACACGTATCGAATGGTGTAGAGGTAATAATGTCAGCAAGGCGATGGGCTATGTTCTGCCTCGCTATGACGTTTGCCATGAACAACCAACCAGCGCAAAGCATCACCAGAGTGCAACGAAAAACGACATCGACAAAGTTGGCTTAGATGGTTTGTTGCTCCGGTCATAGTTTCATTGCTAAAAACACGCGAATATTTGTTCACTCAGGGTATCTCGGTCACAGAAAACACCATACGCCGTGCTCCTCGAACACATTCAAAATCTGGCCTACATCACGCGCTCAACTTCGCTCTGGCTCGTCTGTCTCGCGCGCTTCTTCCCGTTCCAGCTGTGCCGCCCCAAGAGCCTCGCCTATGCTGCCTGACCTCTGCACTGTCAAGGCTGGTAAAGCTGGGCGTTGGGCTCATCGGTCGTCTGTTCATGCTTGCTATGCTTGGCTCGCGAGAGCGACTCGACTGGGCGGCGAGGTATGCGCGCGAGGGCGGCGATATAGGGCGGTTGTCTCTATAGAAGCCCCCAGTCCCATCTTCTGTGATCTTTGAAGGAGACTGACGAGACTGCGCCGGCGAGACTGGCCGTAGGTGTGCATCCTCTACAATGCCGTGCTCGAGGTCGATATTGATCACGCCAATATCAGCGGACGGTGATGCGATAGGCGCAAAGTCGTGGGACTGGATTGCTTCCTCAGTCAGATCCTTTTCTGTCTCCGAACTCGAGTTCTGTGGACTATCGACCGGATCGCGCATGTTCTGCTTGAGCGGACTCAGCGAGTCGACCAGCGTCATATTCTGGGTCCCTCGGCTTCCTTTACTGACATCTGATGTGTGATGAGTCCTTGCATTTGCGGCGGTGCGAGCAGATTGGCCGTGTAGCTGTGCCGTTCTACGTCCTTGCGCTGTACGTGCTGAGTGATATGTCCATGGTGGCGGATTGTTGCCGTCAAAGGTACCGAGGTCAAAGAGCTCACGCAAAATTGTCCATGTAAACGGCATATTGGCGACAAGAATTGCCGTAGACGACTCGCGAACGTACCAGAAGACCCAAGTCTGCTTGTAGGGGTTGACGAACGAGTAGTAACTGTTCAGTATACTCGCGATAATGACGAAGATGCCCAGTGAGAAAATACCGCACAGGATAAGCTTTCGCTTGAGCGGAAGTAATGAGCGTATTAACATCTGTAAAGCGATGACCAGCATGATTATGTCCGACGACAGATTGAACACGGCCTTTGTAATCCGGTGATTGATCAAAGCGGTGCATTGGGAATTGCTTGTCGGTATAGTCCAGTATTCGGTGATGGGTCTGCACCAGGCGGCGAAGTACAGAATTTCGATAACGAGAAATCCCAGTAAGACATAAGCCGAGAGAAGTTTGATGGCGATGTTCTCGTTTCGAAGTGCGGTCCTCGTTAGCCGATGATACATGATCAAGAGGCAGGCCTTGCAAGCCCATATAACAGCGATCTGAGTCTGCTCTACAACTATCACCATCTTTGAGCCATACACCCTACGACTCAGGTCGTACTCGGTCAAGACACTGATGTCGAACCCAGGTGGGAGAAGATTCGATTGCACCTTCACGTATCGGTTGGAGCAAACGATTAAAGCGGTGTAGGCGGCCGTTACGAAAACAGCCATGATCCAATCGTCCCATTGGAGCCGCTTAATCGAGCCAAGATGGATTTTGCGAGATATCCTATGCGTTCAAGTCAGTGACCATTTGCTGACGCCACCCAACGCAGGTTATGAACAGCCGGCCAGACTCACAGCCTCGATCCGAGCATTACGACGGCGCAGGTATACCAGATCCATGATTCTTGATTAAAAGGCAGCGGCATCCTTGTATCGTGAAGCTGTCAGGCTCGCGCCTGCAATATTGTCGTTATCCGTCAGGTCGCTTGAAATTCGTCAGATGTGTCTGCCGCGGGCACATCTTGCACGTTGCAAAACGGTCTGAAGCGCATCCAGTCTTCCGAGACGGTGCGCACTGTGCGAGATGAGTTTGGGACGGACGAGCGCGAAACCACAGTGACGAAGGGCAAGAGGGAGGAGGAGGAATAAGAAAGCTGCCTAGCCCTGGCAGATCCCTGGCTGTTATCCTGTCGCGGTCGCTCAGCGCTGACGAGGCTTATCTCCAACACATGATGCTGCGCCAACTCCGTTCGTCCCATCGCGGGCGCCAATCCCGCGTGGGACTCGCACATTGGCCTGCACTCCGGCCAAACATAGCCCGCCGCTGTGCAATAATGTGCGCGCTTGTTGTTACTGCTCCGGGCGGTACTGGAAACCCAGATTGCATCGATGTGCACATGGATCTGTGAGTATTCAGCTGTTGTTGGCTTCTGTCAGCGGAGAGGTGCCCGGCGAGACCACCACGGCTGTGCCTCGTTCGCCTTGTCTGTGCGACAACGCGCAGTCTGACACGCTGAGTAGTGTTGGCGGTGAGCACGCATGTACTGCGCCCATTCGCAAAGGGGATCGAGAGATGGAACCCTCATTTGAGCTGGCGAGGCTGCCAAGGCCCTGACGTCACCCCGTGCCCTTGCACTTGCCCACATTCATTCGAGCCGCGATTCTCCCACTTCAACCACAATGTTCATTCGCAGCCTCTGGTTGGACAAATTGGCTTCAGAATCGAGAGGTTTACTGCATTCTTCCATACAAAAAAGAGATCTCAAAGACTACGTTGGGCGAACCAACAGTTGCGATTTGCTAACAATATATGGCTTGTTCTGCTCTAGACCTTTTCCTCACATAGTTCCTCGTTTCTCTCATGACCACTCGTCGTGGTATGCTCCAGAGGGCAGTACTGCACCTTTCTACCTCCGATGGAACACTCCAGGAAGCTCTCACACATGTCTGAAGTTCAGCACAAAACTCTCTGAAGCGTTGAAGATCTTTTATAACCCCACTTCGGCGTGCGGCCGAGCCTCTAATATCATATAAATTCCCTTGGGCGGTATATGAGCGGCACACGGCGTCTGATCTCACATCGGCTGAACAGCAAGGAGTATAGGTTGAGCGGTTGTCTAATCGCGTTGTAGCTCGTCAATGCTGGCATTAGCCACTGACCGGACGAGCGATGTCGAGAAGTCTACCCCGAGTCTGGAAGATCTCATGGACTGCACTTATGTAGAGTGGGCGTGGAAGTTGGGATGCATCCATTCTGAAGGCACCTAGGGCATGCTACAGGATCATCCAAGGTACGAAACCATGAGAAGATCTCCTCGATATCATAATCAATCTCATCAGCACGTCGTATGCGTCGCGTTCCAGCAGTCGAGTGGGCTCTGTCTTCTAGCTTCACATCATCTCCCACTTCACGATCAAATCTGCGGCAGACATCGGGGGACAATTCGCAGTCCAATTTTACACGGCTCATGCCGCAACACCCAAACTCGCCGCATAATTTTTCGCCGTATTGAACGTCCGCCACTCTCCTGCATTCACCGGCTCGTACTTCTTCACCTCGCCTTCCTTGACTACCGGATCAATCATCGCATCAGGATCCGGATGAATGAAGAACGGGATCGAGAACCTCGAAGGCAAGATCTCCCCAGCCGCCTTCGGACTCACCACCCTGTGCATCGTACTCCTGCATCGATCATTTGTCAGGCGTTGCAGCAAGTCGGCAATGTTGATGAGTACAGTACCAGGGACGGGCAATGCCGCTTTGAAGTCCCCAGTATGGAACGGATCAACCTCCAAACCACCGACACTGTCTTGGAAGAGCAGCGTACAAAGGCCAAAATCCGTGTGCGGAATGATGCGTGCGTGGCCTTCTTGCTCGACTATATTTCTTTCGATGGAGGGATAGTGAAGCAGTCGGAGTTGCGGGTCTGCCTGCTTAGTGATGTGGTCGAAGAAGTCATCGCCCAATTCCATCGATATGGCGAGGCATTTGAGGACGTTCATACCCAGCACATAGCACTGGTTGTAGAATGAGTCCATGGTTTCGCGAAATCCAGCGAGTTCATCCTCGGTGGGGCAAAATGGATTCTTGAACCGGCGGTGTTCGTAGCATTCTGATGTTTGTCAGTTTTTGGCGAGGGGTAGTCCAGTTGAGTTCGCTTACCTTTGTGATCAACGCCGCCATTCGCTTCATCACCATCGCCAGTGTAGCCCTGGTTCATTTCTGCATCTTTGAGACGCCACTCGCATTTCTTCTTCAGCGGGAGCGCAAAGAACGACTTCGCCTATCGGCCGTCAGCAAATGCTAGGACATAATTTCCATCCCAACATACGAGTCCAAATATCTCCTCAATCCGCTCTGGTGGAATTCCAAAGTCCTTCAGATACACCCATCCAACCGTTGAAAACGCCTCGTAAAGCTGCTTCGCGACCGCACGTTTCTCGGCATCGTCACCATTGATAAATTTGTCGAACGAGACGATTGCGATATCTGCGGCTTCAGCCATGCTTACAACGAAAATAAACGCTATTCAACTCTTCATACAACGAGGCCGCACAATGCTTCCCTTGGTCCAGCTCTTCATAAAAGTCGCACGTCATTATATCCGCCTCTCATCCCAGCGTCATTCCGCTCCCCACTTACGTGGGGGCACCATCATAACTTAGTCCATCCCCATGTCTGAGAATGGGGCGAACGACTCTCGTCTATTCTCCTGCGGAATGTCTCTTCCGATCGCACCAGCCCATCAACAGAGAGGCATGCGGGTTGCTGACTCTTGACCCACAATACTGCATACTAGTTGCGGCAACTGATAGGTGTATCGCACGTGCGATATGAGTATCTGGCCTATCAGTGATAGCGATACCAAACATGTAGCCTGGTGCTGGTGGTATCATGGTGTTGGGACATGGAATATGGGGATGGCGGGGAAGGGATGGTGAATTTGACCGTGGAAAGACCGATGGGATAAGGATGGATGGATGATCGAGACTGAAAGTGGGTTGGGTTACTGCGACGATCTGGATCAGCGGGCTACTTCAACTTCGACTTCGACGTTGTTTGTTTCCTCAACTTGACTGACAGCCGCGAGACGCCGACAGAAAGAAGTCGAAGAAACATGGAGACAAAACACGTCTCGCGCCTCGTGCCGCGCAACCAGAAAACATTCGTAGCATGTCTCATCATGTTATCGGCCATCGACTCCGTCGTAGGTCCCGATATTCATCTGTACAGAAACTTTCACGCATACCTAACATCCCTAAGCTCGTTGGCTACGACTCTTCTCTCATGGGTTCCAAAACTACTTCGAACTTACTACCGCCACCAAATCGTTCAACACAGCCGTTTCCTACGTCGGCGGCGCTGCCATCTCATTCATCTCCGGGCCCTGGACTGATTGGCGTGGCCGTCGCGAAGCCATCTTCTGGTCTGCGCTGATCACGCTGGTCGGAGGAATCATTCAAGGCGCGGCACAGAACATCGGCATGTTTCTTGCTGGCAGACTGATTGTGGGATTTGGCATGGGCCTCGCGCAGACCAGTACGCCGACACTGCTTGCGGAGACAGTGCCAGTGCAGTGGCGTGGGTTCGCAATGGGATTGTACTATGCGTGTTGGGGTGTTGGGACGTTGTTGGCAAGTGGAGTGTGCTATGGAGTGCGTATCGTCCCCCTTCATTCTCTCTATCGACGAGCCCCCATCCTCCTTCTTTCAAGACCATCGATTGAAACCAATACTAAAAATTTCACAGACTCAATCCCTAAGTACAACATGGGCCTGGCGCATCCCCTCTCTCCTCCAAGCCGCGCCCTCCATCTGGTGCTTCACCATCCTCCTCTTCATCCCTGAGTCTCCCCGCTGGCTCATCAGTCGCAGGCGGCACGTCGAAGCGCGCGAAGTCCTGGCCCTCGCCAATGCACACGGCGACATCGACTCCCCGCCGGTCACGGTACAATTCAAGGAAATCGAAGACACGATCCGCTTCGAGCGCGAGCGCGAGTCTTCCGTCGTAAAAGCCCTGCTCCACCCAAGTAACCGCAAACGCATGCTCATCGTCGCCACGTTCCCGATCATGGTCATGTTACCGGGCACGAACATCGTGCAATTTTACTTCGGCGAGATGATGAGTAGCGCGGGCATCACGGATCCGACGACGCAGCTCCAGATCAACATCATATTGACGTCATTCACGCTTGTTGTAGCAGTGGCGGCATCCTGGTTCGCGGATAAAACCGGGCGCAAGAAACTCTGCGCGAGTAGTTTAACGGGCGGAACTATCGCGCTGTTTGTTCTGGCCGGGTTGACGGCTGTGTATGGCACGCGTGGAAATAAGAGTGGCATTTATGGCACGATTGCCATGATTTTCATCTACAATGCGACACATGCTTGGGGAATTACGCCCCTTACGGTCTTGTATCCACCCGAGGTACTTTCATTCGACATTCGCGCTGTGGGAATGGGGATATACACACTCGTTACGAAGCTCTGCGGCTTGTTCGTGGCGATGGTCATTCCGTTTGGTATGGAGGCAATTGGGTGGAAAGTGTACATTGTGAACGGCAGTGTGGATGTTTTGATGGTGTTTTTTGTGCTATTCGTTTGGGTCGAGACCAGGGGGTTGACGCTGGAGGAAGTGGATAGAGTGTTTGATGGAGTCAAGCACTCTGATGTTCCGGACTTAGAAGCTGTGAAAGTGGGAGTGGGGAAGGATGTTGAGGTCATCGACGGTACCACTGTGACGCAGCAGCAGGTTGAAGTTGGGACAAAGGAGGAGTATTGACTTTGGGACTACGAATACTATAACTTCAGACGAATGAATGACCTTTGGATTTCAATAGCTACCTATACTTTTCCAAATTTTGCGATTCTTTGATTCTGACAAGGTCTACGCCGGCACAAAGCACGCGACTATTTCACCAACAATGTGGCTTTTCCGACCAAAACTTCGACATCACCTACTCCTTGACCCTCCAGCCAACCCTTTGCCTTGTCCACAACTAACTCCCAGCTGCCCTCAGACGCCCTTAACTTCCGCTCGAACACCGCGATCACCAGTGCCGTCAGGAACACCTTCGCATCCACGGCAGCCTTTGCACACGCCTCCTTCAGCGTCACATCCTGGATCTGGAGGGCAATCAAAAGCGCAGGCGAGACTTCCCATGAGCCCTCAAAGGTTTGCAGTGAGATCAGATAGGTAGACAGATCTTCTGGTGTCTTGGTAAATGGGGCTGTTGCCGCGGGAGCCGCAGCAGCGAACAGTTTACCTGCTGCGAAGAAACTGGAAGGGCCTGGTGGTCCGGACGTAGGTGTGTTGCTGCCACTAACGGGCGAAAATCCAGGACTAGTCGGCGAATACTGTGGACTAACAGCCGGGATATCAGGCGTGGCTGTATTCATAATGACATCGTTGTCTGTGTGTAGAAAGCTGTCGAAATCGAAGCTCTCCAACGCCGCGCTGTCACTTCCAAAGTCAGTTGGGCTAGCCGCAGTGGAATACTGCATGCTGTATCCGCTCGGCGCACCGTGGCCGAATGTTTGTGCACCAGGCAGTGGTGGAGGAGGCCCCGCGGCTGATGCTGGAGGAGGTGCACCATAACTCATGAATGGCGGAGGCGGTGGCATTGGCGGAGCAGAGGCAGACGATATTGGAGCTTGCATTTCTGGGTTTGCTGTCATCATGCGCCTCTTTGGATTATCTTGTCGAAGTGTCATGAGGCCCATCTGGTAATCTTGGAGTGCTTGTGCATTCGACGTCGGCGCAGCGGTTGGAGACGGTGCTGCACCGAACGATGACAATGGCGAGGCACCAGGAGGCGCTGCCGGTGCACTGCCATAACCTCCACTAGGAGGCGCTGCGTTTCCGAAGAGTCCGGATGATCTGGCTGGAGCTGGAGAGGAGAAGGTCGCTGGCTTTGCCGAGACGGTTGAGTTGCTTCCGAAGCTGCTGGATGCTCGCGAGCTTCCAAATAGAGCTGCTCCACCTGTCCAATTTCCGGCGGGTTTGGAAATATTCGAACTCTGTGGAGCGGGCGCAGGTGCGGCCGAGCGAGAACCAAAGAGACCTCCAAATAGACCACTCGACTTCTTCAAGTTCGCCTGCGTGTGAAACAATTTCGCTTGCGACGAAAGATCTCCTGTGCGCTGCGCTAGGCTGTCAAGGCGTTCACCACGTACGAGATTACTGGCGAATATGCTCTGGGCGGGGGCACTGAATTCCTCAGAAGCCATTGCGGGTTGCGGTGTCGCCGATGCCTTTCTCATACGCTGCACGCGATGCTCAGGTCGTTTCTCAGGACCTGTTGTGTTATTGTCAGTTATACGAGCGAGTCTCTGCCTGGCTTTTGTCGAATGGACCATATCCATATCAACAGCACCGGTCTTAGCGACGATTCGACTGATGTGCGCATTCTGGCGATCGACCTCTTCTCCCATTGCCTTGCCCAATTGCTGAAGTCTAAGGATCGCACTCTGTGAACCGTCGAGATTTGCCAGTGTAGCAGCTGCTACTGTAGCACCCCCTCCCGATTTCGTATCCGAGTCCGCACCGCGCGAGAAGCGATTTTGACCGGCACCATCGGAGTCGGACGAATCGTCGCTACTTTCTTCCTCTTCCAAATCGCCCGTGTCAGAGTGGAAATCCATTTTGCGTAGAGAAGGCGAAGGCGAAGGCCGAAGAAATGTCGCGCTATGAAGGAAGGATGAAAATGTTGAGGACTCACTGTTTGCTTTTGTGGTATTGGACTGGTTTTCATCCTCAAGCCACTCCCAGCCTTCACTGTCTTTCTCTTCTTTTGGTTTTGCCTGCTTGTTTGATTCAACAGCCACAAAAGAGCACCATTTGCCTCCGACTTGGAATTGTACCCCCAATCTTACAGCTTCGCGCTCGACCATGTCACTGAAACGCCCCTCGAAC
>TARA_R110002003_G_scaffold2257_1_pt1 | contig 18662 bp, 22 predicted proteins | sample TARA_R110002003 | Tara Oceans TARA_R110002003 (sample SAMEA4396441) | marine metagenome | biome: Westerlies Biome; feature: [SRF] surface water layer (ENVO:00010504); material: water (ENVO:00002006), including particulate matter (ENVO:01000060) such as... | depth 5 m
GTGGCTCGTTACGCCGAGCGGCTCGTTACGCCGATGCGCACGGTACCTGCTCGTTTTGGTGATGCGCTCGGACCACCTCCTACTCCACAACCACCACAGCGAACCTACTTACTCTGCACGTCAATTGCCAGGCTGCGCTAGCATGTTGAGAAGAAGCGGAGGGAATACTAATTCGAGTCAGCTATAGCGAAGTTAACTAGGTACTCTGTGCTGCTATCGCGATCGTACAGTAAGTACATCGTACGAGCTTCCAAGGTTGTCACTTCAAGCATCATCTCAGGCGCGGTACTTCGTCCGACACGTGTGTAACTTATGGTGTCGGCCCAAAGTGTGCTGCGAGGCCCCGGCGTGGATGCGGTATGTGGAGTACCGGACGACTGCCCGCAGTCAATGTAACGGACGGACTTGTAGTACCCATGCATATGGTTAACTACCACGGCATAGACAAACTATCTCTTCATCTTACATATGTCTCACGAAAGTCTTCTCCTCAAAGTTACTGTCGATTCAATTCTTCGGTTTCTCCATCTCGTTAAACCCAACCATTGAATCATTTCAACAATTTCAACCATGTCCACCCCTCCCACAAAAGCACTCTACGTCGACCAGTCCGGCAACCACTCCATCCGCTCCAACATTCAACACGAACCCCTTGCCCCCAATGAGCTTCAAATCGAACCCCTATACTCCGGCGTCAACCCCGCAGACACAAAACACTTCAGGCTGGGCATCCACTCCACAATCATGGGCTACGACTTCTGCGGCCGCGTGCTTTCTACGCCTCCCAACTCCCGCTTCGCCATCGGCGACATAGTCGCGGGCTACACGCCCTCGGGGATCGGTCGACCCAGGAAATACGGCGCGCATCAAGCCCGGCTCGCGTGTCCCGAAATAGACATGTTCAAAGTCCCATCGAATCTGCCTCAGACACACGCCGCGGCCTTGACAGTCGTAGCGATGACGGCTGCAGACACGGTGTTCAACTTGTTTGAACTTCCATTGCCAGATACGCCAGCCACGTTCACGAATTCGATTCTCGTATGGGGGGCATCGAGCAGTGTGGGGATTTGCACAGTGCAGTTCCTGCGCGCAAGTGGCTGTCAGAACATCTTCGTGACTGCGTCGCCGAAGCGACATGAACTGCTCAAACGGCTGGGCGCAACGCATTGTTTCGACTATGCCTCGCCGAGCGTGGATGCTGATATTGCCGCTGTGGTGGAATCTCTCGGTCAAGGACCGATAACGCATGGGCTTGATGCAGTGGGTACTTTTGTTCCTCCACGGTCGTCAGACAGGCTAGCAGAATGCGTTTGCAACCCAAGTTCTGTGCTTGCGTGTGTCACGAGCTTCGATGGCGGGTTTCAGATGCCTGTGGCTACTACGAGAAATGGGTGGCACATTCAGCCTCCCAGTGCCCTGGAGCCGATCAGCTTGCCTGCGTCGCCTGATAGGCATCAGAGGGCGTGGGGGGGCTATAGTGGTCGGTTAAACATTATGGTACGAAGTTCGGACTTCCTGTTGTGGAAGTGCTGAACGGTTCTGCGGAGGAAGCGTTGCGGGAGATTGTCAAGGTCGGTGGTGAAGGGAGAGGGTTTGGTAAGCTTGTCATTCGTCAGCCCTGGAGATAACTGCGTTGGTCGATGCGAAAATAACTTTGTACTCGAATTTAGTTAGTGACAGTGATGTCTGGCTGCAGTAATGCGCAAGGCTCTTATGGAAGAACCTGACGCGGCTTTGGTCTCGTGGATATCATGATATATACTTTGATTGGGCGCTGTCCCGACTTGCACTTAGTGCTACTGAGTCCTTATACAACGCAGCACAGTCTATTAAGATGTACTACCGGATTTGTGAATATGTCAGCTAGAGTAATTGATTGACTATTAAACGAAGTTCTTGGAAATAATGCGAGGATATACATAACACGCTGACAATACGGTGAGCTGGGTACTCACGATCGACTGAAAAGAGGAGGGATCACGGCTTCTGTGGTGGAAGTTTGTAGATTTGTTTCCTGCAAAAGGAGTTAAGGCGCTTTGCTGCTGTTGCGCAACGCTGACATCGGTTTCAACATTGTGGTGTGGACATAGAAAAATTCTTTATGAAACACCATGATCGACTCTCAGTGCTTTCACTGCGTCTATTCTCCGCGAATGTCTTTTCTCAATCGTGCTAAAGTCCGTAGTTCTTCCAAAGAACTACAATGCGCTGTCAGCGCCGGATATTCATGTTTTGAGCGCATCCGCAAAATATCGCGTATTTTTTCAACTTCTCTAATCGACGATAGACCCGGCATAGGGCACGACGAAAATTGAAGTATTCTGTCGATATCCATTTCCAAAGTACGATCAAACTCAAAATCGCACACCCAGACGACCCCTGTCTGCTTTACTTTCGTTGAACTCTTGTTTTGCAATGTTGCCCACCACGCGAATGCATGCCTTATGTGCTAGAACTTTTAGTTAGATTTTACATTCTACTGGGCACGCTCTTTTTACTTACTTTGATCTCCAAAATGTCATCTTTCTCAAAACTAAGTTCCGTTTTTATCCTAGGTTTTGTACAATCTACCAAAGCGCGTGCTTTGAGCGGCTGTCGCAGCTGGAAATGTACCAAGACCTTGTTGCGGTCAAAATAGCCCCACGTCCCTGGTACATCAGGCAAGGTCGAAGGAAGCTTCCCTTTATATCGAGCAACTGAACACTTTTGGATATTGTCTATCCCTTGGCTCTGCTTGAAACTGAGTTCTTCTTCAGATTGAGCGGCATGATCGCATACAGCATAGGCATAAATATCAATAACGCCCAACTTTTCAACGGACACTCTTATGCTTGGATCGTGCAGAATTAATCCTGTGGACGTTGGCGGCGATACCGTGCTAGGCACCGAAATTGAAGTGGAATTATTTTCCGGGGCCTGGTTGTCACGGTCCCCTGGCCCCTGATTCATTGTGGTACAAGCATCGTAGAATTCATCAGATGCGCAACTGAGAACATCGGTAATCGCCTGAGAGTAGACCCTGGAGCTGAGAATCACGGTTTCGAATGTCTCGTCCTGCTCGACATCCTTGAGCTGGCTGAGCATACTTTGGTTTTCGTCGTCTGTGCTGAAAATTGACGCCGGTGCATCGACGGCATGTGTTCTTCGAGTATCGCGAGTGTTCGTTGCAATTTTTTGTAGAAGTTCTTGTTGATGGCGGAGAATTTGTCTAATCTCGGACATCGAGTCCCTAAATGAACCAATTAGCTAAAGTTGGCGATACCACGTTACATGTGCCTATTATCTTCAACAATGTTTTATACATCACCCGTTGAGGCTTCTGTGCGCACAAAGGCACAATGCACTCTGCATAAGGCGTGATACCATTTCAGACCGGCAAAGCCATAAAGAAACATACTTACACTTGGAGAAGTCCGACCAACATACTTATAGCACCTTGCTGAGTTTGTAATTGTCCTGATAACTCTTTGACCTCATGTTCATTCCAGAGAGTCTTGAACTTCGTCTTCCATGTCGCTCTGCTGGCACCAAGGAGGCCCTTAGTGATCTTCTGCATATACTTATCAAGCCATGTTGATAGCACCATACAGCTTGTCAAGGTAGTATCGAACGTGTCCCGGAGCTCTGGTCTGTTAAGCAGGATGTCCGAATCCTGTAGTAACAATGATTGGATTTGGGAGAGCGAAGCGGCGGTGAGTTTGAGCTGCGAACAGAGCGCGGACACAGTGGCTGGCGCGAACTTCCACGCGGTGCGTATATCCCATAGCTGTTTCGCAGCTCCTACGCAGCTGCCGGTGATGCGAAGCTGTCCCACTGTCAGCGAGACCGATACCAACACACGAGAGACTGCACTGGACGTTCCCAGAAAGCATTTGTCGAGAGAATCTGGAAGCTGCCCTAATTTCACAAGGCTAGGAACAGTGCCTATGGGACGCAACTCGGACAGTTGTAGCGCTAGAAAAGATGGGGTCGCTCAGGCGATACACATACCACACTCGTTGTGATGCTGAGAGGATCCATGCCTGACGCCTATGGGTATACCATGTGCACCGAAGTGCGGTGTAAGAAGAAGAAGAAGCTCACCTTTCGCAAAGTTGCCCACAAGGCTGAGGCTGAGCTCCTCGCGAAACAGGTTGCAACTGCAGCCTATGTTGCTGCCCAATAGGAAGGCGCGCTGAAAGCCATCGAAACGAGGCATTGCAGCGGCAGACGCATCTCCAGCACTGGATAGCGCATACTCACTTCTTCAACGCAATGAATAATGGGATTAGGAAAGTCAAGTGCAAGTGTCTTGAGGGTGCAGATCATTGAATCGAAGTGCTACCTTAGTTTGTTGCCGCTAGCGTGGTTGCTCCTTCTCCCATCAACCCTGTGGGAACCATCCGCCACTCACGATGAGCTTATTGGCAACTACTCCATCCATGCGATCACCGTCTTCTCGACGACCAGTGGATCACAGACACTCGGCCAGAAAATCATACCCGCCCCCTAAAACACCTTGGCCTAAATCAGTAAAAGGGTCAATCCTCTGGGTGGGCGCGAAAGCGCAAATCAGGAATCGTCTCTCACGTAAAATTGCAAGCATAACAGAACAATTCCATCGTATCGCAGTCCGATTTCCCGGCTGAAGATCAAGATCCATCCCACGCCCTTTCGCCAGCTCGCTCAAGTGGAAAAAGAGAACAAAAACAGCCATGGAAGGAAAGACAAGAACAAAGACGAAATCGGAACCACTAACCTTAGTGAACGCCAAGAATGCATCTGTGGTCTGAATGGCAGAGCACCATGCTACCATGGGCAGACTTCTTTACTCCGCTTCTCGTTGGAGCAGAGTCCAACTAATCAACCAAGAACCCTCGGGGCGCCGGACTTGCCCTTCTTCTGCACACCACGCGGAATGAATGCGACTGGGTTTGGGGCAGTGGGAGCCGCGGCGATAGTGTTTGGCCGGTTGGTCGGATTCTGGTTCTTGTTGTTCTTGTTGTTCTTGTTGTACTTTCCGTGATTATGGTGCTTGTCCTCCTTCTTGGTGACCGCCTTGACCTCGGATGTTGCTCGCTTGATCACAACTGGATGGCTGCCAATGTACTTGCCATTCATCTCCTTGAATGCGCGAAAGTAGTCGTCGGTGTCGGAAAAGCTGACGAACCCGTAGCTCTTGCTCTTGGTTGATTTCTTGTCACGGACAACGCGCGACTTTACGAGAGAAGGGTATTTGGAAAAGGCCTTGTGCAGCGAGTCGTCCGTCACCTCGCCAGCAAGGTTGCCGATGAAGAGGCGCGGATGCATGGGGTCCCATTCAAGGAGGGTTGCATCTTCCCAGGTCTTTCCACCGCCCTCGCGAACAACCGTCTTTCGCTTTCCATCCGCTGTCAATGCGGGCTCGGCGTCCGGAGTAGCAACCGCATCGATTCGCGCACCAACGTTGGCGTTATTGCTCCTCTTAGCGTTGGCATCGTCCCTGTTGTACGCGCTGTTCCACTCGGCGATCCTTGCTTCTTCTTCGGGATCGTAGGTGCCACCGAAGCCACGGCTCATGGGCGGAGCAGCTGCGAATGATGTTGATGGGGCAGCAGCAGCATAGGCTGGATATGAGTTGTCGTAGTAAGCGTTGCTGGTCGGATAAGCGGTAGCTTGGTATGGGGTGCTCACTGTGGCTTGCGAGTACATGACCGGTGCTGCGGACGCTTGCGGAAGAGCCTGCGCAACCACCGAGCGCGGTGTGAAGCCAGCAAACATCGACGAAGTGCCCTGGCCTCTGGCGCTGGCGTTGTTGGGCCTCGAGGGCGGCGCCGAATAAGTCGATGGAGGGGGGCGAGCTGGAAGTGAGTGATGCGGCTGCATGCTGGCCATATCGAGGGACGAACTGCACGTCAGTCGAGGGTAATCTCAGTGAAGTGATGACTTAACCAGAAGCTGATCGAATCCGCGCTCCTGCTGTCGGTTATCGCACTTGTCTGTGGTGCGTTGCGCGGCCTGTAGCTATCTGCAGTCTTGTGGCCGCGAAGAGATTGTTTCGTGAGCGCGAGCGCGGGCGCGGAGGTTGAGGTTGAGGTTGGCGATCGATACTGGAGGCGTAACTGGTTAGGGGCGGCGACGATGGAGGTGGGCCTTGGGCTAGTCACACCGAGACCGCGGGGTGAATAATCACTGGTGAAGGCGCACGTGTCGTGGAGTGATAGAGGCGCAGTAGAGCTGCACTTGGGGTGACAAGATGCTGACTACACCGCAGGCAGCTGACAAGTCTTTCCTGATGCGTCGGGGCTGTGTTGCGGATAGAGCGCGTGGGCAAGACCCGGTCGGCGTTTGAAAGGAAATAGTGTGGGATTGCGGGCCGGCGCAGAGTGTAATTACCGCTGGGCTGCGTCAATAATGTGTTGACGCTGGTTTTATTTGTTGGGTGGGTTGATCGAGTGAGCGGCTTGGCTCCGAGACTTCTGTGCTCGCTGCGCGCGCGGCGCACACGTGACTAGGCCGACCGGCCGCGACGTCGGCCAAGGCGCGGGGCAGGGCCTATTGGAATATGCCCGGACGGTTGCAGTCATTGCGTTTGCGAGCGTCAAGGCCGGCGATAATAGTTGTCCACTTCCTACACCCATTCCAAAGTCTGGGGCAGACATGGCAGAGTTCTTGAAGCAATCGAGGTTTAGCGTGTCCGTTCATCCCTGCACGCAGCCCCTCCTTCCGTAATCAGGCGTTAAGGCTGAGATGGAGGGGCTGTCCCAGGAAGTCGCGACCAGCGAGATGCGGCTTTTAGCATGAGCATTTCCGCGCGTGTCCGCCGGAGGTATTCTTCTGAACAGCAGCACCTATGTAAAAGAAGCAAACACTGATTGGTGATACAACTGGCTGGATGCATTCAAACGCTCACGTCGCTGTCGCTGTCCAACTTGAAATGCACAGCTCATTGGAAAAAGACCAGGCCGCAGAATGGGGGACCCGATGGCAGCAGGCAGTGAGTACTCAGGAATAATGATTGTAATAGCAAACAATTACACGGTAAAATTGGCAACACTGTCATGGACTGGATATGGTTACCGCCGCGGCCGAGTCTGTTGTCCGTCACTATGTGGATTAGAATAGCTTGTAGGGATCTGAACGGCTCGTGCTTCCATCCATGGAAGCCACTTGACGCAACCTTAGTGCCCCGCTCTCTTTTCCAAACTCTTCCGGTCGGAGAACTACTTATCTGCATTGCACCCCCACCAAATCTTGTCTCCCTTCTTCTCTCGTCATCCCACAGCTTTTCACAGCTTCAATTGCCCATCCAGTTGCGCGCCAGGTCGCTGCAGCTCTCTTGACACTGCACACACGCACAGCAGTTACCTACACAACACCGCAATCATGTCTGACCCTGTTGGTAAGAGCAAGGCCTTAAGAGCTACCATTTGACGTACTAATCAGCCTCAAGGTGATTTCGGTTTGATCGGTCTGGCTGTGAGTATCCACATGTAGGGACGTACAAGGAGACTGAGCGCTCATACTCGATGTACAGGTTCTGGCCCATGACCTGATTCTGAATGCGTAAGCCATTACTCACCCCGCAAACCCTTTATAAGCAGTGCTAATACAAATTAGCGCCGACCATGGTTTCACGGTACGAATCTCCATTTGCAAGCTTTCCAAGCTGCAGCACTAACATACGTGCAGGTCGTTGCTTTCAACAGAACGTAAGCCACAGGATCTACCACGATTTCCGGCAATACTAACAATTGGAAGCGTTGCCAAGGTTGACCGATTCTTGAACGATGGTAAGTCATGGCTCATTTCAGTTACAGTTGGCTTGAGCTAATAAAGTACAGAGGCCAAGGGCAAGTCCATCGTCGGCGCACACTCCATCAAGGAGTTCGTCTCGAAACTCAAGAAGCCCCGTCGCATGATGATGCTCGTCATGGCCGGAAAGCCTGTCGATGACTTCATCGAGCTTCTTCTCACCGAGGGTGGTGTCGAGGAGGGCGACATCATCATCGACGGAGGCAACTCTCACTACCCCGATACGAACCGCCGTACCCAATACCTTGCTCAGAAGGGCATCCGTTTCGTCGGAACTGGTGTTTCTGGTGGAGAGGAGGGTGCTCGCTACGGCCCTAGCATCATGCCTGGTGGTAACGAGGAGGCGTGGCCATACATCAAGGTAAGAATTCGGGCAGGCAACTATGGAATACAGCTGACGACAGCATAGGATGTCCTCCAGTCCATCTCCGCGAAGTCCGACGGCGAGGCCTGCTGCCAATGGGTCGGCGACGAGGGCGCTGGTCACTACGTCAAGATGGTCCACAACGGTATCGAATATGGTGACATGCAGCTGATTTGCGAGGTAAGACCAGGAGCTCAGTGGCAGATAGCTATGGACTAACAGAATGTAGGCCTACGATATCATGAAGCGTGGTCTCGGCATGACCAACAAGGAGATGGGCGACGTTTTCTCCGAGTGGAACAAGGGCGTGCTCGACTCGTTCCTTATCGAGATCACGCGCGACATCATGTACAAGAACGACGACGATGGCGTTGCGATTGTCGAGAAGATTATGGATTCTGCCGGCCAGAAGGGTACCGGAAAGTGGACGGCTATCAACGCTCTGGATCTCGGCATGCCCGTCACTTTGATCGGCGAGGCTGTGTTCGCTCGCTGCTTGAGTTCGCTCAAGTCTGAGCGTGGTCGTGCCGCTGGACTCCTCGATGGACCCAGCCCGAGCTTCACTGGAGACCGCAAGGCCTTCATCGCCAATCTTGAGCAGGCTCTGTACGCGTCGAAGATCATTTCATACGCACAGGGTTTCATGCTGATCCAGAATGTACGAGAATGTGCCCTTCTGAAAGTTGTCTCACTGACTGGGAACAGGCCGCCAAGGAGTACAAGTGGAAGTTGAACAAGCCCGAGATTGCGCTCATGTGGCGTGGTGGCTGCATCATTCGATCTGTCTTCCTGAAGGACATCACCAAGGCGTACCGCGCCAACCCCGATCTGGAGAACTTGCTCTTCGACGATTTCTTCAACAAGGCTATCCACAACGCACAGGCTGGATGGAGAGAGTGAGTCTGTTTCTGGACATTTTCGAACAATACTGACTGTACCAGCGTCGTTTCCAAGGGTGCTCTCTGGGGCATTCCCACTCCTGCTTTCAGCACCGCTCTCAGCTTCTACGACGGATACCGCGCAAAGGACCTGCCAGCCAACCTGCTGCAGGCGCAGCGTGACTATTTCGGCGCACACACCTTCAGGATCAAGCCAGAGTGCGCTAACGAGCAGTACAAGGAGGGTCAGGATATCCACGTCAACTGGACCGGAAGGGGTGGCAACATCTCAGCATCAGTGAGTGCTCCAGTAGTTGCACTATCGTCCGAGGCTAACCAATACATTAGACGTACAACGCATAAACAGATAGATATCCACCCCTTGGTCGAACGAGGCGCAGCGCAACATGAGCTTTGCGTGTAAAAGTGACATATGTGTGCATGAACATGGCTCGAATCTAGAATGATAATGATTCACATAACGAACGAATGAATGTGAATGTTGCAAGCTGGACCGCTGATGTGAATCTGGACGGTCGCCTAACGCAAAAGGGTCTAGTCATATTTGAGACCCTGAGTAGAAATACATGTAGCGCATGCGCACCTTGGAACATTCGCAGGAGCATTTGGTCCACGCACCGTTACATCGCATTGACACCTGCACAGTTGGATCTGGAATGCTCCCAGATTGTCAACACAACAAGTGCAACGTCATTGGTGCAGTGTCAAGCGCCGGCAAGACTCCTTGGCACAGCAAGCGACCTTGTAGCGCTCCACAACCGCTCCCAGCCCGCATCACTCCCGAGCTCCAGCAGCGTCCGCCGCGACGCGCATCCGCTACATCCTCTGCTAGGTCGCGCATGCCTTGCGGCTCTCTCCTTCTTGTCGCTCCTTTGCACCGCTTATTCCTGCTTGCATGACTATTCGGCGTTGTTCTTGCGGAGTCTTCGGTCGGCTTTGAGAGATTCGCTCCGACTAGGGAAACAAACATTACTACCACACGGGTCCCACCGCGTCGAGACTCGAACGCCCATAACAAACGTCGGGACAGACAGCCACATGGCCGACAACAAGCGCAACAGCATTGCGGGCAAGGTCGCAACCCCCAACTTGAAGTCTGGCGGTGGAGCAAGCAAGGATGTAATCGATGTCGACTCCAACCTGTACAAAGCCGTCGGATCACGGTAGGTGCACTATCCTTGCGCCATTATGCGCAGCAACGGGCCCCGAGTTGTCGCCAACGGCCACACTAATACTACACAGCATCAAGATTACATGCGCGCCGAACAATAACGTCCTTGAGGGCACTCTCTTCACAGCCTGCAACCTCACCAACGCCATAGCCATCAACACCGCGCCTGCCCCGCCAAACCCCTCTGCGCCCCTCGCCAGCCAGCCGGGCGACTACCACATTATCCCATTCGCACATATACTGTCCTTTGAGATTGTAGGGTCGGGCGAGCGAGTCGCGGAGTCGGCACCTGGCTTCGATGGCGCTATGCCGAGTATCTCGAAGGTGGATATTGCTGCTCTGCAGGCGCGAGAGGAGCAGACCATCCGCGAAATGAAGAAGAAGGATGCACAGAAGGGCAAGGGCGTCAGCAAGGAGGCCCAAGAACTCTTTGACGCCATATCGCGGACGTAAGGACACGCATGAACTGCAAGACTGATCAAAGTCACCCTGCTAATTTTCTTACCAGGCTTCCCACCCGTTGGGCAGATGCTCAGATTGTCGTCAACGACTCGGTTCTTATTCAGCCCCCGTACACCCTCGACAGCATAAAGGCCCCAGCCGACAAAGCACAGAGCGAAGCCCATGTCCGCAAGGTTGTAGAGCACTACTATCAGCGCAAAAAGGGCGCGTCAGGAGGAGCAGCGCGAGCCCCGGTTGCCATGCCGATCGCGCCGCGAAAGGGAGGTTAGCATCCATCCAAAGGTCAGGTGTGTATGATTGTGACTGAGGGACACATGGTCTCAGCTGGAATGACCCGAGGATAATCATGGCTTTCCAGTGTTGTTGCGGCTCAGTTGCCGCTGTAGCGACCTGCGAACCTTTTCGAGTGGCAGAACCGTGTAGGTCCGAGCAAGGAAGGACTGAAGCACAACAGCATATATGTGTCCGACAGGATATTCGACTTTGAAGTTTGACAACGATGGACCGAAAGTAATCGAAATCAATCTTCGAAATTTCACTTGACCTTGCCCATCGGTTGTCTGCCTCAGTCTTGCATGACCATAGCGGGGCGCTAGAAAGCAGACTGAGGCAAGTTCGCACAGTCAACATGTAGCACTGTCCTTGCTGAGCGCTCTATCCACCGAGCACGATCTAGCACATCCATCAGAGTCTCAGTGCCTCAATCTTCATGATCTCCTCGCACCCCTCCAGCCTCAAGCAATCCAAATGATCGTAACTGATGTACTCTCGCCTCGCCGCCCCATCCCGCCAACACATCCGCAAAGTGCAATACTCCATACTCTTCTTCGCCTGGCTGTTCTCGCTCGTGCCCCATCGCGCCTGCCCGCTGCCCATCCACGCATACTGCACACTACACCCCTCGTCGAAGCCCAACGCCTCTCCGCCACTCCGACGCAACGCCAACTGACAACACTTCCGCGCCTGTTCGCGCATCCCCTCCCACCGCTCGCCCAAATCCTCGCGCGACTCCAGCTCAAGCACGACCTCGCGACACGTCTCCGGCAGCACCAGCGCCGCCAGCGTCTGAGCCAGCCGCTCGATCTCGCGCCGCTCCGCGAGGATGGGTGGAATCAGATACGCACACACGGTCCACGTGATCCTGCGCCACTTCAAATGCGGAAGCAGGAACTTTGCAAAGTTGCTGGCTTGCAGGGCGACGAGGTTGTCGTGCAGATGGTATAGGTCCGCACCGCGCTGCGAGGTCATGTGATGCAGCCACACGTCGCCGATGTAGATGAACGACGTGCTGCCCAGGTGGCGGAAGTGGTGTGTCGCGCTGCGGAGGGGGATCGAGTGCGCTTCCGAGTACACCAGCCTACATGTTTGCAGCAGTGTGGTGCTGATGGTCGTGTGTGTGCTGTGTCCGGGGCGGTATAGCGGGCTGATGGAATCCTTGGTGATGGGTCGGGTGGGGTCGTGCGTTTGGGCAAGCACGTGCATGTAGATTTGGAAACGGAGTTCGGAGGGGAGGAGGGAGAAGAGGGGGGATTGGAGCTGGGGGTGCGAGGTCGAGGGTGTGATGGAGGCGAGGTTGCGCCGTGTTGTGCGGGCGGCGCGTTGGCGGGTGTAGCGTTGTTTTGGGAGGGATTTAGATTGCGGCATCTTGAATCCGGTTTTGCTTTCTGTGTTCGGAGGAGTTGATTTTCACTTTGACTTCAAGCGTGCTGTGTCGTGGTTGTGGGAACGTGGTCAGCCCGTCAGCTTCGAGTTCATTGCTTGTGGTGACAGCGATCGCAAATCTGAAAAGTGTACATTATCAGATGCGGTTGCGTGCAAAGTCTACCATCAATTTTTGACAGTAGGACATGTCGACGTTTGCTGTAGAGCAAGATGGGGTTAAGGCATCAGTGTTTTGATTCTTCTTCTATGCACCACGTGCACAAGATGCAGATTGGTTCGAAGCCGCGGCTTTTCGAACGTCGTTCGGATTGGGGTGTCACTCGCTCTTTCCCCTTCTGGGCTCTCCTCAGTTACTGTCCTGCTGTGTGTTGTGACAGTTCGATGATGTCCCCCTGGTGTGGTGTCGTAGGGCCCGGGACCTCGAAGTGCAGCCGATTCGTGTGCACGGACCAGGCATGTCACTCCGAACCGTCGGGAAGAGCTCCCTCATGACTTCGTCCATAACTGTGCGTCATCACTGTGTCCGCGCACAATCCAGTACCTTTTCTTGGACAAGTATATCTTTCGCTTGCAGTACGTCGAGCATGAAACCCTACTGTATGTTCAATTGCCAGCTTTGATGACTCGACACGCCGAGGTCATCGGAAAGATATCCGGAAGTACTCGGGGCACGCTGCTGGTGGACGACTCAGGTACTTCTTTGCATCGTGTTTGATAACAATATGTATTGGGTCTGACGTGATGATGCAGCCAGGGACATGGTCGATCAGCCACTAAGCTACGTCCGATATCTCTCGAAGGAAATAAGAGGGCTCAAATTCGATCGGAGATTATACTTCGCCTTCATTGGACAGGACTCGGTAGTTTTCCACATTAAGTTCAGACTATTAGACGAAGAGTAAGCAAACAGCAACTATCCGTCCCGGTACCTAGGTACCTAGTGAGTATCACGGCAGAAGGGAGCAATCACAACGCGTGTTCGGCCGACGTGTTCGTGAATATCTTGTACCTCAACACTTTACCCTTGGACCATTCCTAGCTAGAAACAGCTGCATCAGACTCTCTGCACGACACAAGGATCAAAGCTGCACACTCGCGCTGGTCCATCTCGACAACGTTACAGCCATCTTTCTATCCAATTACAACTGTCCTCGGATGGGTCCAACCTCCCGTGAAGAACAAGGATCAAAGCTGTTGTCGTCTCGCGTAGCTTCACGACGAACGTGCGGCTTGCATTAGCTCGCGGTCTACGGCGCTTTCACAAGGAAATCGCAATTGCACCTCAAATCTGAGCTTCACCGCAGAAACATGTTATCAGTGATTCGGAGCCGCATTGTAGACTTCTGCACACCGCTCCCTCGACAATCGCCTTTCACGCCAAGACAATGTTTGACCTTGAGGCATCGCGCCACTCGAGGTGATTCGGCGTGGTCACTACACGAAGCTTCGCGTGCGCAACCACCGATTCATTCTCCGATTGACTCCCCATTGTATATAACCTCGACTTTGTTCCATTCTGTCAAGGTTCATCATTGCAACTCACGACAACAACCAAAACTCATTATCAGCAATACCCACAAAGCCAAGTTCTCAACTGTTGTAGAAGGCGAGCTAAACCCCATCAACACCGCTCCTATCCCGTCAAGAACGTCCAACGACAGCATGGAGTCAACCTCACCAACTCGTCAGATGCAGTATGTCGATGTTATGAACAGCTCGGATCACGAGGGCTCGGACAACTCGTCCAAGACAACACCGGCGACGACCCCATCGACCACTCCAGACTTTTTCCTCGCTTTGGCCAAACATGGTCTCAAGGTGGCTGATCTCAATGCCGCGCACGATCTGATGGTTACCATTGCCAAAGACGCAGGCACAATCATGCTGTCCGCCGAACATGAGTTTCTAGTTGCAGCAGCAACCAAGAACAACACGTCGGATCTGGTGACTCAATACGATAGCCAGATTGAAGCCATGGTCGAGGAGGGTCTCCGTGCTGCGTTTCCATCTTTTGGTTTCCTCGGCGAAGAGACATATAAACACGGCACCTTGCTCGCAGACTCACCAACCTTCATATGCGATCCGATTGACGGGACCTTGAACTTCTCGAAAAGCTTTCCGAACTGTGCCGTCTCGCTAGCCCTGACTCTGGACAAGAAGCCCGTGATCGGCGTTGTGTACAACCCTTTCCGTGGCGACCTTTATACAGCCATCAAGAACCAGGGCGCCTTCCTCACTAAGACGGCAACTGGCGCAACATACAAGCTACCACTTCAGCCTGTACCCGCACCAATGCCATCACTTCGCTCTTGTCTCGTCGCGATCGAGTATGGCAACCAACGCAAAGGTCCGAACTGGGCTCTTCGATCCGACGTGCACAAGAAGCTGCTTACCGACAAAGAAGAAGGCGGCGCGTTTTGCAAATCCGTCCGCTCAAACGGCTCTGCAGCACTCGACTTCTGCTACGTCGCCCAGGGCATCCTCGATTGCTACTGGGAGGGTGGTGTCTGGGTTTGGGATGTCGCCGGCGGCTGGGCCATCCTGGAGGAGGCAGGCGGTATAGTGGCCTCTGCCAATCCGGGTGATTGGGACCCGACGCTGGAGGGTCGCCTATACTTCGCTGTTCGGCATGCCAAGCGGGACGAGCAGAAGGCTGTTGTGGAGGAGCTTTGGGACATCATGGGCAACCGCAAGTTCGTGTACTGAGCACACAGTATACTTGCGGACGTATACTGACAAGATTGGCACTTGAATGTGCTGAAAATATTTCCTTTTTGACGATTTTGGCTTAGTCGTGCACCTTTTCTGGGCACGTTGGGTGTTCTGTTTGGGTGCCAGCATGGCGTTTCAGTGAGCTTCAGGATACCCATATTTTCTGCGCATGTGTATAGACTCCTCTTAGAAAACTACTCCTTGGATCTTGCTCACTAATGCTATGTCCATATCTTGTTTGTTGATGTGATGCCGGATACGCAGCGAGGCCAGGAAGTTGGCGAAGGCAGCACCAGTGCGACAACACGAACTATTAATGCCCGTAAGGCCGGCTCCAATGTAACTCTCGTAGCAGTCACACCAGAAGGATTTGCAAGACAACATCAACATCCCCACGCTCGTTCAATATGTTGTTTCTTCCCACCCTTCACATGCAACCGCAACCATCCCCACCCCTCCCCACCTTCTTAGCCAAACACCCATCCAAGCCGCCCGCCCATCATCAACCGATCTGAAACTCTCCCCTCCCGCTTCCTCCCAATTCTCATACACACCACATGCCCAAATCCAAAGATAGCCATACCCCATGCCCTACCCATCATCGCAACGCCCCAACGCCACCATGCACAAAGACCGCACCGCTCCCGCCAAACCCACGTGGAGTCTCCCCACGCATCTAGACGTACGTTTGGGACAAAGAACACGCCGTACACGCCTCGCGGCATCGTAGGGCAGGAGTTGATGGGACAAAGACCGAGATTGTGATTGGGCCTTTGTTGTCGGGAGTCATGATGGAGGTGAGCACGCTAACTTGGGTGACAAAGAGCAAGGCTGTGTATGCGCACGTGGATGGATATGTCGCCAGGTGGAGTTGAAAAGGTGCACTGGAGCTGTCGGGTGGATGGAAGAGAAGGTTTTGGGTTTTACTTTCATTCGGCTGGATTCCTGGATCACTTCACTCGCTCGTACGGTCACCGCTGAAGCAAAGCCGGTCTTTGCACACATCATACAACAACCTCCACTGGATCAAATACTTCGACACGATCACAGACGGCCGCGCACACCAAACCACCATCAACCACCCACCAACATGCCCCAATCCCGAACCCAAACTCCCCTCCGCATCACCCCCACCCCCTTCCGCCCAACCCTCCTCTCCATCCCCCCCTCCCCCTTCTCGCCCCTCACGCCCCTCACCCCAAAGCCCCATCCCGCAAGCCGCCCGCTCTCCCGCGCCCATTCCTCCCAGCCCCAGCACACGCATGCCGCAGCAGCGCCCTCCACCCCGCTCGCGTGGACCTGGCAATGCCACCAGTGCGCGCGCACCTACGCCCTCGGCGCCACGCGGCGGTGTCTCGACGACGGCCACGCCTTCTGCGCTGGCACGACGGCGCTAAGGGGCGTGAGGGGGGATAGACCGGCACGGAGGGTCAAGAGGCATCGCGCGTGCAAGTCCGAGTTCGACTACACGGGGTGGAAGGATTGGGGGCGCTGGCGACGGCGCGGCGGGGCAGCGAGGTCCGGGGGCGAAGGGGGACGGAGCTGGAAGGGGAAGGGGAGTGGGAAGGATTGTTGGAATGCGTGTGACTATCCCAGCGAGTGTCGCTGGGGGCGACGGTTTGGCGTGCACACGCCGCTCGAGTCCGAGTTTCCGGTGCTGGAGGTGTGTTCTGAGAGGATTGAGCGTGGGGCGACGCCCGAGTATGTTGGGGAGGGAGTGTTGCGGGGTGAGAATGTGGGTGGTGAGAAAGAGGAGGAGGGAGGGGGGAAGAGTGATTTATGGGGCTTGTTGGCGAGTGCGAAGAGGAGGAGGAGTGGGAAGGGGTCGCCGCTTGCTGGGGGAGAGGAGGGAAAGGACGAGAGGGATGGAGATGGCGATGTGGTCATGGGGAATATTGATCCTGCGCTGCTTGCGCTGTCGAGTCCTGCAGCACCGCCTGCGTCAACACCGACGGTTGGGTCGGGGGCGATTGATATGTTGCGGGTTTTGATGAAGCGGAAAGGATCGCGGCGGGGTCGGACGAATGCGTCTGGGCTGAACAGAGGGGATGAATATCCTGTTCCGCTGCTTACGGTGCCGAAACCGGTTTTGACGAAGGAGAGGGACGATGTAGGGATGGGGGATCCAGAGGCCATGTTGGAGGAATTTGCGCCGTTGGAGAGGGTGAGGAGTCGTGGAGTTGGAGTTTAGCTTTAGTATGTGTGGGATATAGATCTGCGGGTGGATGTAGAGTTCCCTCTGTATCAATAGCTCTACTCACCGATACCATTGCCGACATTGAAAGCCCTGTTCATCCTTCTCATCTTGTCGCAGCCCATGGGCACCCTAAGAGCCCAATGAAAGCATATACTAGGTATACTCGCCGTAACCAAAGCCTGGCCCGGGCGATATATCGAAATACCACGGGAACTGAGCGGCATGGACTGCCAAACGACGTCTTGGGCCTGAAATTCGTCGCGCCGCCGCCCAAGTACCACGACCCGATATCCGTAAGTTTCCCCGATTGATCCAACATGGCCGCATTGGGACCAACATTGGACACATCTGAGCGGAAAGCGCCAAAGTAGGAGTAATGCGTAATGTTGCTGAAACATCGTCAGCCTTGACCCAACTTCCCCCTGCACCCAAAGCTCCTCAAAGCTCTGCAAGCAGCAGAAACAACTTACGCCCACCCATCCAGGCTCCTCGAACTCATATTCCAAAACTCCTGCGAGTCGCTCAAATCCTGACCCGGATACGCAAACTCCGTGACCCACACGCCCTTATCCGGCCACCGCGCCGTCACACGCCCCAAATGGCTCATCAGGCCCTCGAAATTGCCGTACCAATGCACAGTCATGAAATCAGGATTACACCCCCCATTACAGCTCTTGAACCACTCGTCCAGCCACGTCCATCCGCTCTCCGCGCCCGTCACGCCGGGTGCGCCGACTTTGACACCGAGGGCTTTCAGGGGCTCGATGTCGGCTTTCCAGCGCGTGGCTGCGAGCGAGACACCGAGGTCCGAGCCGCCGACTGCGTGGGCGGCGTCGGGTTCGTTGAACGTGAGGACGAAGCTGATGTTGGCGCCGTTGTCGATTTGCCGTTTCACTGAGTCGTAGAAGGGCGCGCCGGTGTCTTGGTCGCTGGCGCCCCAGAGCATGGGGACGAATTGCATGTTTTTGGCCAAGGCGTATGCGGGCGAGGGCGATTTGCCGTAGTTGTAGTACCAGGTGGGAGGACTGTGGCCGGAGATCCACATGAGATCGTCGGAGGGATGGTCGGCGGAGGGGACGTGGCAGAGGCCGCGTTTTGGTGAGGTGGTTTGAGTGGATGTGAGAGGGAGGAGAGCGGCTGTGGCGGAGAGGACGGCTGAGCAGCGCATTGTTCGAGGATGTACGACGTGTGTAAACGAAGGTTGTGGGATGGAAGAATAATGATCGGCAGTGTTTTGGAACTTAGTGGAAAGAATACAAAGATGTCAAGTAGGAAGATAGGTAAAAGATCATCGTCGAGTACAGTATGCAGTCCGTCCAAGCAATCGGGGAGGTATGACAGGAAGGCGCTCGTTACATCGCAGCTCGCACTTACCCAGGTACCACTTCAGAACTCAGAATCGAAGTCACAACGTGTCACCTA